>Ga0302279_10002553_pt1 | contig 23830 bp, 23 predicted proteins | sample III_Bog_N3_3_FD_194541 | JGI IMG/M metagenome (GOLD analysis project Ga0302279, IMG submission 194541) | Peat permafrost microbial communities from Stordalen Mire near Abisko, Sweden - III_Bog_N3_3 | ecosystem: Environmental > Terrestrial > Soil > Wetlands > Peat | place: Sweden: Abisko... | reverse complement strand
CGCCGCGACGACGGCCTACCTGCGCATCGGCGCGGACAAGCACTGGCTCTCGGACGTCGTCGTCGGCCTGGTCGTCGGCGTGGGAATCGGGTTTGCGGTCCCGTATCTGTTCCATTCCGCGGCTGCAGATCCTGCGCGCGCCTCATCCGCGGCAGCGCTGCGAGCCCCCCCCGTGCCCGCGGGACCTACCATGAGCCTTGCGTGGTGATGTGCCCGGCCGCCAGCGCTATTCGCCGATCGTGTTCGCCGCGACGTTGACGCGCGCCTTCGCTTCGGCCGGTCGCCCGTCGGTGTCGTGTACGGTGACGTTCAAGTCGAGCGGCTGCGCCAGGAACTTATCGACGGGTACGCTCGCGTTGTCGAGCTGGAGGCGAAGCCCGTAGAGCTTGCAGTAGCCACCCGTGTCGGGTTCGAGGCTGAACACGAAGCTGGTCGGTGGCACCTTGAGGCCGGTTCCTGGTTGCTCCCCGGTCACCACCACGGTCGTCCCCGTCTGCTGCAGGTTCTTCAAGCGCACCGCGATCCACAGGTGGTGACCCCCTTGCGGCCCCTTCTCGGGCGCCAGGGTCTGCCCTTCCTTCAGCGGAATGTAGTCGGTCTGGCCCGAGCCGAGCTCGACGCTGGGGAGGCCCGGGTGTGCCGGCTTGCACACGTCGGGTCGGTTCTTGGCCCAGTCCTTGGCATAGGGTTCGAGGTCCTCGGGCAACAGCGTTGGATCGATGCAGCGCCCGTTGGCGCAGCTCTGCGACGCGGGGCAAGTAGGGCCTTTGGACCGCGGCATCCCCGTCACGCAGGACCACTCGAGTCGAAGCCGAACCAGCTGGGGGGCGCCCGCCACGAACGGCGCGCGGGATCTGCGCACGAGCATCGGGGTGGTCGCCACGGTGTTGTTCGGTCCGGCGCTGAACGCCTCGATGGCGACGTCGACCTCTGCCCCCGGGGGGGACTCGAGCGCGATCTCGAAGGGGAACGGTGACTCCCCCGTCTTCGGGACGATCTCGCGGTCGACGAGGTCGTTCGCCCCGACCCTTGCCGAATAGTGAACCTTGCCGATGGCGCTGACCACGGCGGGCTGCGCCTCCACGCCGACGATGAGCGTAGCGCCGCCTGCCTTGTGTCTGGCGCAACCTGCGAGGCAGGTCAGAAACAGTAGCGCGCCTTGTCGTCGTCCCATGGATAGAAGTACGCAAACAGGTTGCAATGCTCGTCTGTATCCACGCGCGGGCCGAACTTGATGTCGAGGTCGCTCCGGTTCTGGAAATCACACGTGTAGTAGAGGCCGCCGCCGGCCGGGATGTCGATCGCCTTGTCCAGGACCCGGAAGGGAGGCTCGTCCCACGCACGTGAGCGGTAGATCTCCTCGGTTGGATCGGCGCCGTTCGGGGCCAGGTTCACGCTGAAGACCTTTCCCCGGCTGTGGAAGTGCCCCGTCAGCGCCGCGAGCTTCACGGGCTTCGGTAGCCCGCACGTCGTCGAGAACGACCGCGACTCGCGAGGCGGAATGTGAATGTTCACGTTGTTCGCGAACATCGTCCCCATGTGCGCCGTGATCTTCGAAGGGTCTGGCTCGCTCACGAGGTTGATGACGACCTTGCCGTGTCCCGACGGAGTCTTCTGGGTCCCCGCGTCGACGTAGTGGGTCTGGAGGACGAGCTGGCGGTGCGCCTTGAGCTTGAACGCGACGCCGGGCGGCAACGCCCAGTCGAGACTCTCACTCTGCGAGCCTATGACGAGGTCGACGCCGTTCGGATCCTCCGGGCTCGTGAAGGGCATCTTCTCGAAGCAGTCCTCGTCGTGATCGGGGACGTTCTTCGCCGACTGGAACAGGTTCATGTGGTGGCTGCCGGCGAGGTAGCGGATCTCGAACTTCACGACGTCGAGATCGACGTCGCTCGGTAGCTTGAAGTAGTAACACCACTGCCGTTCCCCTCCCTTCGGGACGTCGAACTCGGGGGTCTCGATCTGCACGCCGTGCGTCGGGCGAGGGAGGAGCACGGTCGTCGCGACGGACGTAGCGGGCTGCGCGGCGCTCGTCGCCGGATCCGGCGACGGCTTCGAGCAGGCCGCTGCGATGAGAAGGAGGGAGGCCGCCACGGACCGTTGATTCATGGTGCTAGTCCTCAGCGTACCAGGCGCGAGAGCGCGCCACGGCGATCTGTCAGTTGTCCGAGGCGCCCTGGGCGATCCATGCACGTATCGTTGCGCGGAGCTCGGCGGAGAGCGGCGGGTTCTTGAGCGGCATCGGCTCGCCGCAGTCCGCGTCGGCGCACTCCTCGTCGACCAGGCACCCCTCGAGCTTCTGCACGACGTAGCTTGCTTGAGGATCTCCCGGTCTCACGTAGTCGCGCCCTGGCCGCTGCTCGGAAGCGACGCCTACCAGCGCAGCGCGCAGGCTCGCCGCATCCGCGTGAGGGTCGAGGACCGGCGGGCGCGAGCCGCCTCCGTGGCACGAGCGCGTAGAACAGCTCGTCACCAGCACGGGTGCGATGTCGCGCCGGAACGAAACCTGGCCAGCGCCGGGCGCCGCCTGCGCCTCGGTGAGCTGCGGGCCGCGCCGGGAGTCGCCGCCTTGGGCGGAGAGCGCGACGAACGCGAGCAGGCCACTGATCAATGGAAGGGCGCGCTTCATCGTCGATCGCACATAAGCACGCACCAGGCCAAGCCCAACGACCCCATGTTCTTCAATACTTGCGAGGAGCGTGTCCTCTGAAACCCGACCCCGCGATCAGCCCCGCGGCCCACAGTGGCACGCGGGGAGACCCTCGGCTCGCCCCCACAAGCCCAGGTCTGCCGTGGTACTTCTCGAAACGTGCGGCGAGGGCGTTGCTTGAGCGGGGCGTCACTCGGCCTGGTGTTGACCTCCTGCGCGAGCCATGGCGATGCTGGGGCCGGCGGTCGGACGTCGGACGCCGGGAACGACGTCACCGTGGATGGGTCACCGGACGCCATCGATGGAGCGCCCGTCCCCCAAGATGGCTCGCCCGTCTTCCCGGATGGCTCGGCGGACGGCGGTGATGCCACGACCGAGGGGCAACCGGACAGCGGCGACAGCGGCGCCGAAGACGCAGACGCGGGCGTCGACACCGTGGCCGTTTCGTTCGTGACGCTCGGATGCAACCGCATTTCCTCGGGCGACTGGGTGAAGAGCGCCGACCCTAGCTCCGCCAACGTCGGTCAGCTGAGCCAGGACTTCATCGACGTATCGGCGCTGAGCACCCCGCCGCGCTACTTCTTCTTCTCCGGCGATCTCGTCCTCGGCCTCACATCCACGATCTCCACGCTGCAAGACCAACTCTCCGCGTGGACCACCGTCTGGCAGGGCGGCGCCATCGCAGCGAGTGTGCCGCTCGTCCCGATGCCCGGCAATCACGAGATGCTGAAGAAGGTGAGCGGCAACGAGGTACCGAACAACAGCACCACGGGCGGCGCCGACAGCGCGTGGCTCGCCTGGCTTCACGCGGGGGGCTTCGATACGCGCGCGGGCAACGGCCCTACCTCGGCATCGCCCAACACCGATCAGCTCGACGACGATCAGAGCAAGCTCTCCTATTCCTTCGACGACGGAGGGGTGCACTACGTGGTGCTCAACACCGACACGTGGACGGCGGCGGATGGGGGGCAGGAGATCGGGTGGATTCCTCTCCAGTGGCTCACCGCCGATCTCGCCACTGCCCAGGCCAACCCGTCGACCTTCGCCATCTTCATCTTCGGGCACAAGCCCATCGTCTCCCCGGTAGGGTCGACCGACTCCACGGACGTCATCAACCCGGCCCTCACGAGCGGGCTCGAGAGCCTGATCGACGGGACGACGAAGGTGAAGGCGTACTTTTCAGCGCACTACCACGCGTGGGACGCGCGACCGCTGCCCGGCCAGCGAGGGGTGTTCCAGGTCATCGCCGGCAACGCGGGCTCATCGCTCGACTCGACCTGGACGCCGCCGTCCCCGTACTTCGGTTTCACCGAGGTACACGTCCACGCGAGCGGGAAGGTCGGCGTCATCAGCCATGAGCGGCCCGTTCCGAGTCCGTACAACGCCACGACGGGAATCAGCGCCGCGATGCCGGTCGCCGAGATGATCATCGCGCCGTGACTCACCGATCGGTCAAGGTTTCGAGGAACGCCGTCAGGTCCGCGACGTCGGCGTCCGTGAGCCGCGGCCTATCTCCCTGCGCCTGGTCGTAGGGGACCTCGTCGTCGCTCACATTTTCGCCGAGCGCGCCGGGGAGGTCGTCGAACCTGTGCAGGAAAAAGTGCTCGTCGGTGGGGTACCAGTTCGCGGGCTCCGCGCTCCGCGTCGCATAGAAGCTCAGGACGCTGGCCAAGGTTGCGAAGTAGCCGTTGTGAAAGTACGGCGCCGTTCGCGCGACGTTGCGCAGGGTAGGCACGCGGAAGGCTCCGCAGAACGAGCGGACGTTCTTTTCAGGCGGCGCCAGGTCGGCGAGTCCCTTTCTCTGGCAGAGGCCAAGGTCGAACCGCGCAGGATCGTGGTTGTCCGGTATCGCGGCGTTGCGCGGTCCGCCCACGGCTTCGTAGCGGTAGTTCGTGAAGAGCCAGTCGCGTGGGTCGCGGGAGTCCTCCTTGCCCTCGTGGCACGCGATGCAGTTGCCTCTGGCCGGATCCTTGAAGAGCGCGAAGCCGCGCGCTTCCTCGGCGCTCTGCGGGGCCGCGCCGCGAAGGAAGTCGTCGAAGCGCGATCGAAACGGATGAAAGCGCGTCGAGCGTTCGAAGGCGGCAATGGCCCTCGCGATCCCCTTCCACGCCGCGTCCTCATCGCCGAGCGCCTCCGCCCCGAGGACGGTGCGAGCGAGCTCGGCATAGGCGCCGGTGCGGACCTTCTTCACGACGGCCGCCGGCGTGGCGTTGTTCATCTCGCGCGGGTCGAGGAAGGGCTCCTTCGCCTGGTCCTCGAGCGTGTCCGCCCTTCCATCCCAGAAGAGCCCTCCGACCGGCACGAAGCTTCCCTGGCACGTGCTCGTCTCCTTCTCGACGAACCTGAAAGCGAAGGCGGGCGCGAGGCTCGCGTAGAGGAGCGTGGGCGCGTTGCGCGCGGCAACCGTACCGGGGACGCTGCCGGCAGGGACGCCCTCCACGGCAGATCCATGGTTTCCCTGGAACGCCTGGGCGGGATCGTGGCACGAGGCGCACGAGGTGCCGCGGGGCTCGGAGAGCGCGTCGTCCTCGAAGAGCCGCTTGCCGAGGAGCTCGATCGGCGCGAGAGACAGCTCGTCGACGGCGATCGCGTGGTTCACGTCGGGTTGCGGAGCCGAACCGTCCGTGCCCGCAACGCCGCAGGCGCCCGTCGCCGTCGCCACGAGGAGAAGCCATGGGTCCGTGCGCCGGAGCATCACGTTCGATCCTAGAGCAGCGCGTGCCGGCAGGGGACTCTGCAGCACCGCCGGGGCTCGCGGAGGCGGTAGCCAGCACGGGTCGGGCGAAGTATCGTCCGCAGCGTATTTGGCGCCGTTCGTCGGCGTTAGGTGAGGCATGCTCAGGTCGATGCAACGGAACAGGTGGGCGCGCACCGCTCTTGCGGTGCTTCTCTCGACAGCGGTGTGTGCTCGCGTCGCCTTTGCGGACGAGCCGCAATCGGCCCCGGATCGACCAAGCTGGACGAACGACGCATCGAGGACCGAGATCGATCGCACGACCCTGTACGGTGACGACGCGCGCATCCCGCTGCCGATGACCGTCGTAGCGACGTCGAGCCTGTCCTACACGAACATAGGCGCCGACCCTACGCAGGTCTCCAGTCCGTATCCCAAGGAGGGAGCAAGCTGTTACACGGCCGCGGGGGTGCAGAAGCCCTGCTACTCGACGTTCGCGGGGAACACCGCGCAGCCGGGTGGCCAGCTCATCGTCGCGGGCGAGCTGGGCCTGCGGCCGAGGATCTCCGTGCTCGGAAACGTGATGGTCGGCGCGGGCGGCGGGAGCGGCGTGCCGAGCCCCGACGTCGGGGGAACGGTGGCGCTTCGCTTCCAGGTCTTCCCGGACTCGTGGACGCACACCCACTTCGTCGTGAGCGGGGGGTACGTCCGCGAAGCGTGGAACCCGCCCGTGTACGACGACGACAAGACTCCTTCCGTGTGGCTGCCTGGAACGGCGGGCGGGGTGAACGGCGGATACGTCCAGCTGGCTCTCTCCGGTGACGTCGGCCGCTTGCGGCTCGGGGGCATGCTCCACGGTCAGCACACGTTCGCCGATGGGCGCGACCCGCTCGACGTGATGGTGGATCTCGGCGCGAGCTATCGCGTCGCCGGTGACTTCCGGGTCGGTGCCGAGTACGTCGGCCAGGATCTGGAAGAGTCGTTCAGCCCCGGCGCGGAAGGGGGCGCTCGCCACTTCCTGGGGCCGACCGCCTCGCTACAGCTCTGGCGAAGGAGAATCACGATCATCGGCGGACCGTCCGTCGGGCTGTCGGCGATCTCCCCGGACTTCGTGGCGCGCGTGGCGGTGTCGGCCGGGTTCTGACCTCACGCTCCGATCCTACCTGAGTCGTCCGAGGGCGATCGTCGTGCTCTTCTCGCGGGACTTCTGGCCCCGCGACCAGCGGTAGCCGATCGGCGCGCCGGCGTCGTCGCCGACGAGCACGATCTCTCCCAGGCCTAGCCCCGTACGGTGCGCGGCGGAGCGGGCGTCCCCCGGGACGTGCGGGTGCTCGGTCGAATCGGCGACGGGCACGATGAAGGCGCCGCGCTGCCCGGGGTCCGCGACGACCGGGCCGTGCACGATCACCGTGTGGCCCGTGTTGGTCGAGCGGGAGTCGGCCGGCTTGACCCAGACGACCACGTCTCCGGGGGCAAGGTCCTGGATACGGCCGAGACGCTGCCAGCGTCCGCTCGTGCTTCCGACGGGAATGCGCTGGAGGAACGCCACGATCTCCACGGACCGCGGCCGCCGCGGCGTCGTTGCGACGACGGCGCTCCAAGCGTCGGGCGCAGCCCGAGAGGCGGCGTAGCCGAGGAAGCCCGAGCAGTCGTACTCGAAGGTCCCCACTGCCTCGTCGACGTGGGTGTGGTGTGCGTAGGTGGAGCTCTTCATGTGGGCGAGCTGGCGGTCGACCTCCGCGAGGAGCGCTGCACCCGCGGCTCCAGGCGGAGCCGGATCACCGGCGCCTTGCTCCGCCGGGTCATCCCCCTCGCGTCCCGCGACGGCGAGCTCCGGCTCGTCGCCGCCAATGGCCGGCGGGGACGTGATCGCGCCGTGCTCGTGCGTGCAGCCGGCCGCGAGGCAGATGGTGCACATGAGGGAGAACCTCGGGGCCCGGCTCATGGGTCCAGGTTAGACGATTCGGCCCCAGGCTACCGGACGCGGCGGCGGAGTAGCTCCGCGACGCCCGGCGAAGGGCGACTCATCAACCGACGGGGCGCGCGCGAAACTTCGATTTGTAGAGGGCTTTGTACGCCGAGTGGCAGCCGTTGCAGCTCTTCTTCGCACCTTCGACGTCGCCGGCCCAGGCCGCCGCGGCGGCCTCCTTCGCCATGGCGCCCCATTGCCACGTGGTGTCCGGCGAGAAGGTCGCCGTGCGTTCGAGCGCGGCTCCGAGGGCGTCGGCGTTCTTCCCGGCGAGCGCTGGTGCCATGTTCGCCCGCATCCAGGAGTCCAGCGGACAGGGATTGTCCCGACCGCCGCAGTTGGGCCCGTGCGCCGCCGGCGTCGTTCGGGGCTTGTACGCCTTGCGATCATGGGGACGCGGCGCGGGCGTCTTCTCGCCATTCGCCGCGGAGAGGACCTCCGACGAGCGAGCGCCGGTCCCCGTCGGCGCAGGCTTCGGAGCCGGCAGCGCGTAGACCGAGGAGACCGAGCGGGGGCAGGGCACGAGCGCGGCCGCGGCGGGCTCCTCCGGCCTCACCTCTTCGGCCGCGCAGCCGAGAAGGGCCGCCACGAGGAGTGCCGCCAGCTGCCACGCCCCCCTCACGGCTTCCTCCATTCGTCGATGAAGTGAAATTCCGGCGGATCGCCGTGGCACGTGCCGCAGTCGTGCTCCTTGCCGTCGGCTCGCTTCAGCTTTCCGAGCATCACGTCTTCCATGTACCCGGCGACGAGCTTCTTGTCGGCCCTGGCCAGGACGAGCAGGCGGCCCTGGTGACAGCTGTCGCAATACACCGCTCCCCCCGAGCCATCGTCCATCGCGAGCACCCGCACGAGGTCGTCCCACATCTTCTTGGCGACCCGCTTGCGCGGGCTGGTCTTCGCGAAGTCCGAGAGGTCGTGGCAGCCGATGCATTCGATGCCGAGAGAGGCCGAGAACGTCTTCATGACGCGACCGAGCTGACGGCGATCGAGCTTGTCGAATGCGGGCAGGTTCTTCGGGTCGAGACCGACCTCGCTGAGGCGCTCCGCCATGTGGCTAGGTTCGACCACGGCCATCGGGCCTTCGAAGGTGGCGGCGGGTGCCGGCCCTTCGGGCTCCGGCGCGATGGATCCGCCGTCGTAGCAGGTGGGCGCGCCGGGCGCCGCGGACGCTGCCCGGGGCGCGGGCTTCGTGCCGCCGCAAGAACCGACGGCGGCGCCCGCGAGCATGCAGGCGAACAGCGTCGCCGCCGACAGTTGCTTCGTCCACGAGTTGGCCATCGGCGAGCGCTCCCTGCATGCGTACCATCGAAGGTGCGCGATTTGAACCGGTTGTCGTTGTCGCCGCGCTTGTGCCCGGCACCGGATTCGCAAGAGGGAGCCAGCAAGGAGTGTGTGCAGGGCCGTCCTTGCCGCAGTCGCATATGGCAACGTCAATCGAGTCTCGTTGCGAGCTACGACCCCGACCTCGCGCCAGCGGACGCGGAGGACATGTGGTGGCACTGCTGGCGGCGGTGCTCGCCGTGAGCGGCTCCGGGTGCGCGCGCACCGTCGCGCGTCCCAATCCACGTATGGCGCAGGCACTACAGATGGAGGAGTCGGGCGTGGTCGCCATCGGAACACTCCTTGAAGGAGACCCCGCTCGCGTCACGCTGTGTAGCGGCGCCCTGGTAGCGCCCAACCTGGTATTGACCGCTCGCCACTGCATCTCACACCCGATCACGTCGACGCCGTCGTGCGACGCGCGAGGCATCTCGCACAATGGGCCCCACCTCGGCGACGACGTGGATCCCTCCCTCATCGGGGTCTATGTCGGCGCGCACGTCCGCGTGGAGCGTGACGTACCCAGCGCCCGGGCCGTCACCGTGCTCCACCCGGCCGGCCAGACGCTCTGCGATGCAGACGTCGCGTTCGTCGTCCTGGACCATCCCCTCGCAGGCGTCACCGTGCTCCACATGAGGCTCAACGCGCCGGTGTTCGCGGGGGACTCGGTGCGGCCAGTAGGGTTCGGTGGTGGTGTTGCGCGGACGCTCGGGGACCGGATGGCGCGGGACCGCAGCACGGTCCTGTCGGTGGGGCCGGCCCAGAACGCAGATACCGGGGCGGTGCTGGGACCACGGGAGTTCGAGGTCGATCACGCGACGTGCCGGGGGGACTCGGGAGGTCCGGCACTGGACATGCAAACGGGCGAGGTCGTCGGCATCATCTCGCGCGGTGGGAGCTGCAGCGTCGAGGGAAACCACGTCTACACGCGCGTCGACGCGTATGCCCGTCTCGCGCAGGCCGCGTTCCGGCAGGCCGAACGCGCGACCGAGCGGAACCTCGTCGCCATGGATCTGACGACCGACAAGACGATGACGCCCTGAGCGACCGGCGCGGCGGATGCCCGTACCGTTTGCGTCGTGCCACGGCTCGTTCCCGCGGAGCCCTTCACGGCTGCGACGCGGAGAGCTTCAGCTTCCCGAGAGCCGGGCGTGTGGAGAGCCCACGAAAGGAGGCGCTCGCGACCACGGCAACGCCGGCCACGACGAGGCCCACGGCGACGAGCTCGGTGCGACCGACGTGCTCGCCCGCGACGAGCGCCCCGAGCCCCAGGGCGACGATCGGGTTCACGAACGCGTAGCTCGTCGCGAGGGACGCGCGGGCCGTGCGCAGCAGGTGGTTCAGCGCGCTGTACGCGACCATCGAGCCGAAGACGACCAGGTGCGCGAGCGCCACGATGGACGCGAGCGATGCATGCGTCGGGAGCCGCTCGCCCCGTACGAGGCTCGCGACGCCCAGCGCCAGGCCCCCGACCAGCATCTGCGCGGCCGTCGACATCCCTCCGCGCGGCTGCGGCAGGCGTCGCTGAAGGACGCACCCGAAGGCGTACGTGGCCGCCGCCGTGCAAAGCTGCACCGCCGCGAGCGGCTCCGCGCGGAGCTGTCCGCGCGTAGCGACCAGCGTGATGCCGGCGAACGCCAGGACCATTCCCGCAGCCTCGCGCGCCCGGAGCCGGGCGCCGAACATGCGCTCGAAGAGCGCCGTCCAGACCGGTACGGACCCGAAGACCAGCGCGGCCAGGCCGGAGGACACGTGCGCCATCGCCATCGCGGCTCCGCCGAGGCCCACACCCATCACCAGCACGCCGATCGCCGCGCACGACCCCCACTCGCGCGGAGTCGGCGGCGCGACCCCGCGCGCGCGCAGGAGGAGGTAGAGCAGCCCTCCGGCGGCGATGAACCGTCCCGATGCCATGGCGAGCGGAGGAAAGCTCCCGATCGCGACACGCATCGCGAGGTAGGTCGATCCCCAGACCACGTAAAGCGTGGCGAGGCAGACAACGGTCACGAGCTCTGCGCGGGAGGACGGGGAGCTGGGCATGGCACGCGCCAACCTAGGGACGTGCGAGGCTCTGCCATAGGGACACAGGGAGGGGACCAGGGCGCCGGTGGTATGGGTACAGAGCTGCGCCGCGGAGGGGTACAGGGCTGCGTTCGGGCCAGACAGAAGCTATTGTTCTGATCCTCCATGCAAATGCCGATGGGTACAGAACACGAAGGCGCGGGCGCCTCGTCGCGGCGGGACGCCGTGAAGCGCCACGTGCGGGATCTCGTCGCCGGTGGGGTGCTCCGGCGCGGGAGCCGGCTGCCCTCCATCGTCGAGCTCTGCCGCGCGCTCGAGGTTGGCAAGAACACCGTCGTCGCCGCGCTCGACGACCTCTGCGGCGAGGGGCTCCTGGAGGCGCGCGAACGGCAAGGCTTCTACGTGCGAAGCGCGCCGCGGGCGACGCCTTCGAAGGCGACGCGGATCGCGGACCTGCGCCTCGACGCGGTCGCGCACGGCATGGCCACCGTGCTCGTGCACAGCGGCGACGACTTCGTCACCATCGGCAGCGGAACGACCGCGGAGAGTCTCCTCGCGACGCCCGAGTGGAGCGGGATGCTCAAGCGCGCCGCGGTGCGCGATCCGCACACCGGCCTCCGGTACGCCGATCCGCTCGGGGAGCCGCGCCTGCGGGACGTCATCGCCGCGCGCGGCAGCGGCACGGAGGTCTCTCCCGATCACGTCGTCGTGACGCTCGGGGCCATCGAGGCGCTGAACCTCGCCTTCGCGACGACCGCGAACGCCACCGGCAGCCGCCGCGTCGCCATCGAGTCGCCCGGGTACTTCATGCTGGCGTCGATGCTCGTGGAGCTTGGCCTCGAGCCTGTGCCCATCCGCCTCGACGGGACGGGCCTCGACCTCGACATGCTCCGTCGCGAGGCGCGCCGCGCGCCGCTCGCCGCCGTGATGGTGAACCCTAACCACCAGAACCCGACGGGCGCGACCCTCTCGCTCGCGCAGCGCTTCGAGCTCGCGGCGCTCGCGCAGGAGCGGCGCTTCTTCATCATCGAGGACGACGTCTACAAGGGCCTCGGATCCGAGGGTGACGAGCCGACCTCGATTCACTCGCTCTTGCCCGAGCGTACGCTCTACGTCGGATCGTTCTCCAAGACGCTCGGCGCGGCGCTGCGCGTCGGGTTCGTCATCCCGCCGGTGGCCGTGCTGGACGCGCTGCGGAGGAAGAAGTTTCTCCAGACGATCTCCGGCGACGCACACACGCAGAGCCTCGTCGCCGAGTTCGTCGAGCGGCGCGGGTACATGCGCCACCTCGTCGAGCTGCGGGAGGAGCTGTCTCGCCGGGCGCGCATCGCGAAGGCGCAGAGCGAGGCGTTCGCGTCGCTCGGGCGCTTCGCCGGCGCGTTCCCCGGGGGCCTCTTCTGGCGCTTCGAGCTACGGCCGGGCCTGGACGTGATGCGTCTCTACGTCGCCGCCCGCAAGCGCAACGTCCTCATCTCGCCCGGAGCCTTCTTCCGCTTCGAGGACGCGGGCGATGCCGAGACGCGCGACTCCTGGATGCGCGTCAACGTGTCCCGATGCGACGGGACGACGCTCGAGAAGGTCCTGGCCGTGCTCTCCGACGAAGCGGGGCTGTGACTCTGGAGACAGCAGAGCACCTCAGTCCGGATCGCACCCGGTGAAGCCGCGCTTGCAGTAGACGCTCCACCACGGCACGCACGGGTCGGGCTCCCTGGACTCCGCGGCGCTCTCGGCGACCAGCGCCTCGAGGCTCGTGCCACGGGCTCCGTAGCGTACGTGCATGTGCTCGAGCGGACCCTGGCCCTCGGGTGGGCGAATCGCCACGAAATGAAACATCGCGTCGCACGCGGGCGGACCGGAGGCCAGCTCGTAGAGCATCCAGATCGACGTGAGCGACTTGCCGGGTGACGTCCCGTACCAGATCGGGTCGGGTCGGGTGCCGCGCGAGACGTAGTGGCAGCTCGAAGCGAGCGGGTGCGCACCCGCGCGGTCCTCGTAGAAGGAGAGCTCTTCGTTGGCCACGATCCGGATGAGGCCGGGGTTGCGACCGCCGGCCTGGTAGTCCGCGGTGCAGGTCGTGCCGCCGTCTACTTGTCGCGGGACGTCCGAGGTGAACTCTCCCTCGATTCCGGCGGGGACGGCGGCCGAGAAGTGGATCGCCGTGCCGCCTTTCGTCGTGTCGCAGGCCGCAAGGACGATCGCTGCGGCGAGGACCCTTGGCATCTTCGAGCTGTCCATCGCGACCCCGGAGCTCGCACGCGTAGCATGGGACGCCGCGCGCATGCTACGTCCGACGCCATGATCCGGTGCCCTTGGGTTGGCGCGACGTTGCTCTTCGCGGTGGCCGCTTGCCACGGCCATTCCAGCGCTTCCGACGTCGGGCCCGACGGTGGCCATCCGTCGGCGGGTGACTTCGCCCTGCGGGGCGTGACCGACCAGTGGGTCAGCGGCTGCTGGACGGCGGGTCCCGTGAGGTGCGATCCGCGGTCAAACGCGGGGTGCGACACCGCGGCGGGCCAGGTCTGCGAGATCGGCCAGAACGCCTCGAAGGCCTACACGCTGGAGTGCTTTCCCCCGCCCAACACCCAGAAGCTCGGCGAGGCGTGCAGCCGCAAGAGCGGCCCCTACTGCGGGCCAACGCTGCACTGCGCGCTCGACGGGACCTGCCGCCACTTCTGCTGCAGCGACGCCGATTGCACCGGTCGTGACTCGCAGTGCATCGCGCTCCCGGGAGGTACCTTCGGGACCATCGGCGTCTGCGCGAAGGGCCCCTTCGACGCGGCGGCGGATGGGTCGTGATCATGCGCCTTCCGGCGCCGCTCCTGGCTGCTCTGGGTGTGCTCGCGTCCGCCTGCGGGACGTCGAACACGGGCGGCGCCGACGCCGCGGTTGCCTTCGACGGTGCGGCCCTCGGAAAGTGTGCCAGCGACGACACGATGCTGATTCCGGCCGCCGACTGCCCGGCGACCGGGTGCATCGGTAGCGAGGCGTTCGCGTTCTGCGTGGGAACGTCCTACGCGAGCTGCGCGTGCGACCCGCCAAGCGGCGACGTCACGTTCGTCGACGCAAGCCCAGCGCTTGAACCCGACGCCGCCACCGAGGGCCTGGACGGGCAGGTGGACGCGGACCGGCCAGGCTCGTAGTGCAGCAGGCCGCTCTGCTCCACGAGGAGGCGCGGCCTTGCAAGGGAGGAGGCCGCTTTGCTCCATGAGCACGTGCGGCCTCGTGAGGGAGGAGGGCGCTCTGCTTCACGAGGAGGCCCAGCCTGGTAAGGGAGGAGGCCGCTCTCCCTCACGAGGAGGCGCGGCCTTGCAAGGGAGGAGGGTGCTCTGCTTCACGAGGAGGCGCAGCCTTGCAAGGGAGGCGGCCGTCCTGGCTAACGAGGAGGCGCAGCCTTGTAAGGGAGGCGGCCGTCCTGGCTAACGAGGAGGCGCAGCCTTGTAAGGGAGGCGGCCGTCCTGGCTAACGAGGAGCTACGGCCTGATCAGGGAGGAGGCCGTCCTGGTTCACGAGGAGGCTTGGCCTGATCAGGGAGGAGGCCATCGTGGTTCACGAGGAGGCTTGGCCTGATCGGGGAGGAGGGCGTTCTGGTTCACGAGGAAGCTCGGCCTGATCAGGGAGGAGGCCGCTCTGGTTCACGAGGAGTCTCGGCTTGATCAGGGAGGAGGCCGCTCTGGTTCACGAGGGAGCCCGGCTTGATCAGGGAGGAGGGCGTTCTGGTTCACGAGGAAGCTCGGCCTGATCAGGGAGGAGGCCGCTCTGGTTCACGAGGAAGCCCCGCCTGATCCGGGAGGAGGCCGTTCTGGTTCACGAGGGAGCCCGGCTTGATCAGGGAAGTGGCCGTCCTCCTTCACAAGGACGAGGCCCGACCCCCACCTTCTCCCACCAAAAATGCGCAACTCGATCCAGAAACCGCCGATCCCCCCGGCCTCCCACTGTGAAGGGACCCGGTCGTCTCACGGTGAGCCGCCCGTCCCAGCCGCGCGTTCGACCTCGGGTCGCAGTCAGGCCTCGAGGTCGTTCCCCTTCACGGTGCTCGACGAAGAGAGGTGAACGAACCATGAGTACACCCAACAGCAGAAGCGGGCGTCTGGCCGCCGACACGAAGATCGTGTCCGGCTTGACGCAGAACCAGGCGGGCCTCCCCACCTTGCTGATCCTGGGGCAGACCTACACGGTCGCCGAGGCCCTGGCGATCCTGCAAGGCAGGATCGCCAAGGCGACGGCGGCGGCGTCCATGAGGGCGGCGGCGACGGCGGCAGCGAAGGCGGAGACGCAGCAGATCGCGTCCACGAAGGCCTTCGTCTCGGCCCTCCAGGCGCAGGTTCGCGTCTGGTACGAAGACGCTCCGGAGACCCTTGCCACGTTCGGCCTGGCGCAGAAGAAGTCGACCGCGACCACGTCGCCCGTGACCAAGGTCCTCGCGGTGGCCAAGCGGCTCGCCACGAGGAAGGAGCGGCACACGATGGGGACGGAGCAACGAAAGCTCGTCAAGGGGGTCATCCCCCGGACGATGACGATCGCCGCACCGTCAGGCTCCGCGCAGATCGAGGGCGCGGCGCCTGCGCCCGTAGTGGACCTGGGACGGGTGGCGAACGCCAGCGATGGCGTCTCGCCAGAAGTCCCGAGCGGGTCGGCGCCGAAACCGCCGAGCGGGTAGTTGCCCGTAGGAAGCGCGGGGGGGCGCGGGCAGCGCTGATCGTGAGCGGACTACCCGCCCGCCATCCGCACCGCGATCGGGAGACCCCACGCGAAGCCCAGCACGAGGGAGACTGCGCCCGTCACCCCGAGCAGGATCGGCATCCCCCGCGGGTTCTTCGCGAGGTGCGCGAGCGGCACGCCGGCGAGCCCCGCCAGGGTCGCCATGCCGAGCGTCGCCCCGAAGCCGTAGATGCCCATGTACACGAGCGCCCCGACGGGTGACGTCAGCTTGGCGAGGACCAGGGCTGTCAGCGCCCCGCTGCCAGCGAGCCCGTGGATGCAGCCGATGAGCAACGGCCTCCTCGCGTGCGGCCAGCCTCCCGGATGCCCGTGCGTGTGGGGCGCTGCGTGGTGCTGGTGCGCCGCGCGCGTCGCGCTGGCCTTCCGAGCGCGCGCCGTCCGCAGCGCGCGGACACCGAGGACGACGAGCATCACGGCCACCGCGAGCTCGAACACGTCACCCAGGGAGTCCGGCATGTGCGCGCGCACGACCACGAGCGATCCACCGACCACGAGCAGCACGAGCATGTGGCCGATGCCCCACGCAAATGCGAAGCCCATGCTTGCGCGCGCCGTCTTCTGCTCGGCCACGATCGTCGAGACCGCCGCGATGTGGTCGGGCTCGAACGCGTGGCGGACGCCCTGCGCAAGACCGAACAGCCAGCCGAGAAGGAGGGTCAGCATGGGGCTCCTGCGCTGTCGTGCCGGTGCCCGGCAACGACGACGTAGCATGTCTTCCACCATACGTGCCACGCGTCAATCGACGTGCCGCAGAAACCCTTCACCCTCGAGGTAGCGCGCGAACGCGAGCGCCGCGTGGTCGTCGAGCGTCCTCGGTAGGTCGGCCACCCGAAACGCAGCTCGGGCGCACATCGCGTCGAGCGTCGCCCGGACGCCGGCGGGCAAGAGGAGCTTTTTGCCGTCGAACTCGAGCGACGTGTTCCCCTTCTCGGTCGCGATGACGTAACGGCCCGGGGCAGGAGCGCGGAGGACCGTCGTTGGCCCGACCACCCTGGCGCTCGCCTGGAAGGCTGGTGTGGGGCGCGGCCACGTGGATCGGACCCGTTGCGTGAAGCTGTCGACCACATCGTCGAAGTCGGTGTGCCGGCGGAGCTCGTCGATTCGCTGGAGGAGGCCCTCCTTGAGGGCAGCCCGGAGGTCGCCACGGCCCGCGAAGCCTGCGGGCAGCGCCTCCCGAAATCCCGGGATGTTCTTGCAGGACACGAGCAGCTCGGAGACCAGCTCGACCCAGGTGTAGACGGTGATCCCGATCGTCACGTGGGCGGAGTGGCACGGCCCCGTGCTCGCGCTGTGCACGTAGCCACGCGGCAAGTAGAGGAGGTCGCCGGGGTCGGGGGCGACCTCGAGCACGGGGGCGGGCGGCGTGTAGCCCGAGCGTGGAAAGGGCTGGCTCCGGTGCGGCAGCGTGATCGGGGGCTCGCATATTCGCCAGTGCTTCTTGCCGCCGATCTGCAGAACGAGCACCTCGTGGGTGTCGTAGTGGGGGCCGAATCCCGCCGTGTCTCCGGCGGTCAGGTATCCGTTCGCGCTCACTCCGTGGTTGAAGTGAGCCTCCAGCGAAGCGCAAAGGCTCCGGAGAGCAGGCCAGGTGCGGTTCAGCGCGGGAAGAACGACCGTGGCTCCGGCGCGGTACTCGGAACGGACCTTCTCGACGTCGACGACCCCCTCGAAGACCTCACTCGCGAGCTTCACGCTCCTCGTGTACGCCTCCGGCGGGTAGTAACCGCCGCCCTTGGCGAGCTGGATCGCCGGGTAGCGGAGATCGGACGACGAGATGATCGCGTCGAGGTCGCGGTCCGTGAGAACGGACTCGTAATACGTAGCGTCCCCGCGCCGCTGGTGGAGCGGTTTCTTCTCCCAGTAGTCGGCGAAAAACTCTTCGATCGTGAGCGGGTGAATCAGCGCCGCAAGGTCGACCACCTCGCCCTCCGCCGCCGTGCTCATGACGTGGCCTCGCGCGCAGAGCTCGCCACGTGGGAGCGGGCTCGGGTGGTGCGTGCCATGACGACTCCATAGCCGACGGACCGCGCGCGGCGCAGAAAATTGGTGCCACGAATCGGGTGGGATGTGTTCCCATCGGGCTTCGTCGCGCACGAGCCAATCTGCGCGGGGAGGACCATGCGACGCTTGCGACGAACGGCGCTGTACACCCTCGGCGTGTCCGCGTTCGGCCTGGCCCGCGTCGCTTCCGCGCAGGTCGAGGGAGCCGGCGCGCCGGCAGGGGAGACGCCGCCCGCAGCGCATGCCGGCGTGCCAGCCGCCGCCGCGGAGGTCGTCCCGCCGTCCCTCGAGCAGCAGGTCGTCGCCGTGTATCCGGCGGAGGCGCTCGCGCAACGCTTCGAGGGCACGGTCGGGCTGGAGCTCACCATCGACGAGACGGGCAAGGTCGTGGACGCGCGCGTGATCTCCGCCGCCGGCCACGGGTTCGACGAGTCGGCCCTCGCCGCCGCGCGTGCCTTCGCCTTCAGCCCGGCGCGTCAGGGCGGCAAGCCGATCCGATCGAAGGTGCAGTTCGCCTACGAGTTTCACCTGCCCCCGGCGGCCGTCGCGCCTCCGCTCGCCTCTTCGCCCGTCGTGCTTCCCCAGAAGAAGCCGCCCCGGTCGGGGACCGAGATCGTGCAGACGGGGGCCGACCAGTCCACGCTCGTCCTCGCTCCCAAGGCAATCATCACCCCGCAGGAAGCCACCGCAGCCTCGCAGGCGGACGTGAGCCAGTCCGAGCTCGCACTTCGTCCGCGCTACCGCGCCGAGAACATGATCGAGGCCGTCCCCGGGCTCTTCTCGGTGCAGCACGCCGGCGGGGGCAAGGCGCACCAGTACTTCCTGCGCGGCTTCGACGAGGATCACGGGACCGACCTCGCGTTCTCGGTCGACGGCGCACCGGTCAACGCCGTGAGCCACGCGCACGGCCAGGGGTACTCGGACCTCCACTTCCTCATCCCGGAGACGGTCGAGACTCTCGAGTCGTCGAAGGGGCCGTACTCGCTGCACGCGGGCGACTTCGAGACGTCGGGCGCCGTCAATTTTCACATGGCCGACCATTTCGACGAGAGCTCGGCGCGGGCCGAGTACGGGTCGGGCGGCCACACGCGGCTCGTCGGGATCGAGTCGCCGAACCTGGGCGACGCGTGGCGCGCCGCGTTCGCGGCCGAGCTGTACCACGACAACGGCCCCTTCATTCACCCGCAGGACTTCAACCGCTTCAACGCGTACGCGAAGGCTACCCACACGCTGGACGAGAAGAGCGAAGTCTCGTTCATGCTGATGGCCTACGGCGGCACGTGGAACATGTCGGGGGTTCTGCCCGCGCGCGCCGTCTGCGGCGAAGGAGACGGAACGGCGACGCCGTCCGCCTATGCGGGCTCGCACTGCTTGAGCCGCTGGGACTCCGTCGACCCGAGCCAGGGCGGCGCGAGCCAGCGCGTCATGGCGCAGACGAGCTACAAGACGCGCATCGGCAAGAACGAGGTGGAGGCCATGGTCTTCACGCTCCACTCGATCTTGCAGCTCTTTCCCAACGACGGGATCGCGTCCTCGGTGCTGCAACCGATGGGGATCCAGTACGGCTCCCAGGTCGAGCAGGACGACACGCGCACGGAGTCGGGGGCGAGCGTCCGCGTGACGCGCATCGACAAGCTCGTAGGGATGGACGTGCGCACGACGTTCGGCCTCCAGTTCCGGGACGACATCATCAACGCCCAGCTGCACCGCGACGAGCAGCGGCATCGGCTGGACGGCTACCCGGGGATCCCTGGACCCATCACCGACTCGGACATCAACGAGACCCAGCTCGGCGCGTACGCCGAGGAGGACGTCCGCGTGGCGCGCTGGCTGCGCTTCGTCGGTGGCGCCCGCGTCGACCGCGTCGACGCCGCCGTGAACAACGAGAGCGACGTGGCCGTGCTGCAACCCTCCGGCTACGTGGGCCAGGCCCAGCTGTCGCCGAAGATGGCCGTCATCGTCTCGCCCGACAAGCTCCTCGACCTCTACGCGAACTACGGGCGCGGCTTTCATTCGAACGACGCGCGGACGGTCCTCGAAGGGGCGGCGACGACGCTGCTGGCAACGGCCACGGGGTACGAAGTGGGGACGACCGTGAGGCCGCTGCCCGGTCTGTCGCTAGGGGCCGTCGCCTTCCTCCTCGACATCACGTCGGAGCTCACGTGGGACGGCGACACGGCGACCGTGAACGCCGCGGGCCCCACACGGCGCTACGGGGGCGAGTTCACCGGTCGGTACCACTTTGCGGACACCGTCTACGCCGACGCCGCGCTGACGGTCTCGCACGCGCGGTACACGGACCAGGCCGACATCCAGGCCGGCACGCCCTGGGTCACCCTCGCGCCTCGCCGGACCTTCAGCGCGGGCATCGGCACACGGCAACCGGCCGGTCCGGTCACGCTCATCGGGACCATCCACGTGAAGTCGATGGCGGATCGGCCGGCGACGCAGAACTGGGATCCGCACGACCCCGCGAACGGTCCGGGGGTTGGCCTGACGGCGACGGGCTGGACGCTCGTGGACCTTTCGGCGGGCGTCCGCTGGAGGAACATCGAGGTCCTGGCGGACGTGCTCAACGTCGCGGACGTGAAGTGGCGCGAGGGCCAGTTCGCCGTCGACTCGCGCTTGCCAGGGGAGGGCCCGGCCCCCGCCACCGGCATGAGCTTCACTCCAGGCAACCCACGCACCCTGTTCGTCCACGCGAACGTCTACTGGTGAAGGAGTCGCATCGCATGGTCGACATCGATATCGGTCTTCGGAAGGAGTCTCCCGTGATGAGGCGAGCGGCGAACGCTGGCGTACTCGCAGGGCTCGTGGCGTTCGCCGCGTGCACGGTGGGGTCGTCCTTTGCCTCCGCGGATCCACCTCCTGCGCACGCCGTCGTCGCGTACGAGCTCGAGCCTCCGCCCGCAGAGGCTCCGACGGTCGAAGCTCCGCCCCTCGCTTCTCGTGCCGATCCTCCTCCTCCGCCTTCGGGGCCCTCCAGGCGGGTCGTCGCGTTGTCGGCGGGCGGCCTGGCGATCGTCGCCGCGGGCGCGGGAACGGTCTTCGGCGTCCTCGCCTTGAACAACAAGAGCACCTTCGACAGGAGCCCGACGCGCGAGTCCGCCGACTACGGCAACGAGTACGCGTTCCTGTGCGACGCCGCGCTCGGCGCGGCGGTGCTCGCGGGCGTCACGAGCGTCCTGCTCTACCTCCGGAAGGATGAGCCGGCCCCGCCAGGGGCGACCCCTTCCACGTCCGCGCCGGCCGTCGCGAGGCCCCACGCCGTCACCTTCGCCGCAGCTCCCGTCGTCACGCCGCACGGGGCCGGGGCTGGCGCAGTCCTGCGCTTCTGAGGGGAACCGATGAGCCGCCTCCCGAAACGTGTGCTTGGCCTCGTCCTCGCGGGTGCCGCCATCGGCTCGCTCGTCGGCTGCGAGCTCATCGTCCAGCTCGACGACGCGCTCGTCGATTCGGGCGCCGACGCTGGATTGAACCTGCAGGATTGTCCGATCTGCGATCCGGACGCATCCGCCGACGCCGAGGCCCCGGACGCGCCGCGAGACGCGGCCAGCGAGAAGCCCGTCGAGGACGGCGGCGCGGCGGACGCGAAACCCGGCGACGCCAGGGTCGACGCCAACCCCGCAGACGCGAAGCCCGCCGACGCCAGGGCTGGCGACTGAGGCTCGTCCCGTCGTCGGACTCTCGCTCGACCCGGTACCCGGCCGACGCGCAAATGTCGTAGAGTCGCTCCGGATGGCATCGGAGCTCGTTCGATTTGGCGTCGCCATGGAGAAGTCGCTCCTCGACGAGTTCGACGCGCTCGTCGAGGCGCGCGGGGTCACCCGCTCGGAGCTCCTCCGCGATCTCGCGCGCGCCGAGGTCGTGCGCACGCAGGTGGCGCGTGGCGTGCCGGCCTTCGCCTCCCTCACCCTCGTCTACGACCACCACGTTCGAGATCTCACCGAGCGCCTGAACGAGATCCAGCACCAGCTCGGCGACCGCGTGCGGTCGAGCCTGCACGTGCACCTCGATCACGACCACTGCATGGAGGTCATCGTCATGCGAGGAAGGTCGGACGAGCTGCAGCGCGTGGGGGAGCGTCTCCTCGCGACGCGCGGGGTCAAGCACGGCGGCATCGAGATCGTGACGGAGATGGGCGGCACGTCCCACGAGCACCAGCACGAGCCTCGGCGCCCCAAGCGGGTCCGCTCGAGCCAAGGGGCGTGAGCGTCCGCCCGTGACGCCGGCGGAGACGTTCCCCGTCTTCCTGTCCCTGCGCGTCGCCGCGCTCGCGCTCCTCTTCGTCGCGCCGACCGGCATTGCCATCGCGTGGGTGCAGGCTCGCAAGCGCTACGCGCTCCGGGCGATCGTCGACGCGCTCGTCCTCTTGCCTCTCGTCCTACCGCCTTCGGTCGTGGGCTTCTTCCTCGTCCTCATGTTTGGCCGGAGGAGCCTCCTCGGACGCGCGCTCGAGGATCTCGGGCTCCGCGTGGTCTTCAGCCCGGCCGGGGCGGTCATCGCCTCCTCCATCGTCGCGCTGCCCATCCTCGTGAAGACCGCGCAGCCCGCGATCGAATCGGTGCCCATGGAGCTCGAGAAGGTGGCGCGCACGCTGGGCCTCTCGCAGCCGAAGGTCTTCTTCCGCGTGACGCTCCCGTCCGCCTGGCGCGGGATCGCGGCCGCGCTCGTCCTCGGCTTCGCGCGCGCCCTCGGGGAGTTCGGCGCGACGCTGATGCTCGCCGGCAACATCCCGGGCCACACGAATACCATGCCGCTCGAGACCTTCGCCGCGTACCAGGCGGGGGACGACCACCGCGCGTTTCTCTACGTCGGAATCCTCACGTTGATGTCTCTCGTCGTGGTGCTCGCCGCGAGTCGCCTCACCCCTCGCGCGCCAGGGGCGTGAGCCTGCCTCACATGTCGATCGAGTAGACGAAGCTCGCCTTCGGAAAGCGGAGCTCGCGCTTCGTGATCACGTCCTGCGGCACGACCGTGCCGTCCACGTACTTGGCGGCGAGCGCCTCGGCCGCGGCCTTGTCGTTCGTCGCCTTGATGCGGCCGATGGTCTGCATCATCTTCTCGACCGACGCCGGGAGCTTCGGGTAGTCGATGACGAACGCGCCCTTGTCCTTGCCGTTGGCCGCGGTGAGGCTCGCGTCCCACTTCAGGACGCCGTCGTCCATCAGCATCCCGAGCTGGATGGCCGAGAGCTGGCTGTAGGGCTTGCGGCCGCCCGTGGCCTCGTACATCCCGCGCGAGATGTGGCCGAAGGACCAGACGATCGCGTCCGCGTACGTCTGCCGCGCCAGATCGTCGGTGATGAGACCCTTCTTGCGCAGGAGCTCGACGTAGTAGAGCGCGCCTGTCTGCGCCTTGAGCTCCTCGAGCATGCTCGCCATCCCTCCGCCGAACGCCTGGTCGTCAATCTTCCCCTTGTAGGCGTACTCGTGGGCCGGCCCGAGGTTGTGGGTCGCCTCGTGGAGGATGGTCGAGAGCAGACCCGGCTCGGCAGAGTCGACGTACGACTTCATCGTCTCGGCGCCGAGCAGCGACTCGGCCTGCTTTCTCCGGATCGCGAGGCTATCGGGGTCCGTGTAGAGGTTGCTCATGGCGACGGTGCGGCCGCGCCCCTCCGAGACGACCTTGCCCCAGTTCGGCAGGCTCTGCCCGATCGTCGCCCCGATGGCGTTGCGGTCGTCCCCGGCGTTGAAGACGATGTCGATGAAGTCGGGCAGGTGGAACGTCACCTTGCGCGCGGCGTAGGGCGCGCCCACCAGCGCGGCGAGCACCTCCTCCATCTCGCCCTCGATGGGCGTGAGCTTCTCCTGCCAGCGGAGGGAGTCCTTGTTGATCGTGGCGAAGGTCATGTGAAACCCCGCCTTGTGGTTGCACGGGTCCCAGTAGACCTCGTCGGCCGCCGCGCGCACGAACCACTTCGAGTTCTGCGCGTTCATCTTCGACCACGCCTCGTCGGCGGCTGCCCAGTCGTTCGAGAGGAAGCTCGCCGCCGCCGTCTCGAGGTAGGTCTTGAGGGCCGCCTCGCTCGGGTCGGTGAGCGCGGCTGCGCCCGCCTTGAGCTCGTCCGAGACGACCTTCATCTGCGCCGGGTAGGCCGCGGCGTACGACACGGGGGCGAGCTTGCCGGCGACTTCGCGGACGACGACGAAGTGATCGAGCAGCGCCTTGGCGTTCGGCCGCTTCTCGAGATCCTCGCAGAACTTCGGGTTCGACTGGAGCCCTCCGGGGTAGGCGTCGCAGACCGCGGGGACCGCGCCGGGTATCGCCGAGCAAGCAGGGTCCTGCTCCGTCTGCGGGGCTCTGCACCGGGGTCCCCAGTTGCGTCGGAACGCGCTCTGGCTCGCGAGGTCGTCGGACGCCACGAGCCCCGCCACGCCCTTCGCCCCCGTCATCGTGGAGTAGAGGTCGTCGATACCCTTCGCGGCCGCGAGCATGTGCGTCACGAAGGTCTTGTCGGCGGGAGATGCCGCGC
>Ga0302279_10002551_pt1 | contig 23833 bp, 19 predicted proteins | sample III_Bog_N3_3_FD_194541 | JGI IMG/M metagenome (GOLD analysis project Ga0302279, IMG submission 194541) | Peat permafrost microbial communities from Stordalen Mire near Abisko, Sweden - III_Bog_N3_3 | ecosystem: Environmental > Terrestrial > Soil > Wetlands > Peat | place: Sweden: Abisko... | reverse complement strand
TGAACTCCTGCGGCCTCCCCAGCCGGAAGGCGGCGCCCTGCTGGGCGGTGACGCCCTTGAGCCAGGCCACGCTCCCCTCGGGCGCGAGGCGGCGCACCTCGGCCCCGTACTCGCCGGAGCGCTCCCACTCGGCGCGCCACGAGTACACCTCGCAGAGGCCGGCCAGGCACTCGAGCTGCGCGTCCGGGGCGAGGCCGCAGGTGAGCGCGTGCTCCGCGTGGGCGCGCGCCGCGTCGAGGTCGGCGCCGCGGAGCGCCTGCTCGGCGGCGCGGAGATAGAACACGCCGGCGCGGGCGGGCTCCTCGCCGATCTCGAAGTGCTGGGCCAGCAGCATGGTGTCGCGCTCGCCGCGCTGCTCCAGCCACTCGCCGGCGAGCCGGTGGCCCGCGATGCGGTCGCGATCGGTGAGCATGGCGTAGGCGCCCTCGCGCAGCAGCGTGTGCCGGAAGGCGATCTCCTCGTCGTCCGGGAAGCGGCTGGTCTGGCGCCGCACCAGCACCTCGCGGGCGACCAGCAGGTCGACCCACCCCTCGGTCGGCTGGGGGCCCGTCCCGGCGCCGAGCAGGGCCGCGACGCCCCCCGGCCAGAACGCGGTGCCGAAGACGCTCGCCGCCCGCAGCACCCGCCGCGAGTCGGCGTCGAGGCCCTCGAGCCGCGTCTGCACCATCGCCAGCACCGTCTCGGGGAGGGCTTCCGGGACCGCGTCGGCGAGGGAGCTCCCGGGGCCGTCGGCGGCGGCGCGCTCGGCGACGGCGCGGATCAGCTCTTCCAGGTAGAACGCGTTGCCGTCGGCGCGGGCGGCGAGGTGGGCGGCGGTGTGGGCGCTCACGCCCTCGCCGAGCACCTCGCGCACCAGCCGTTCGCTGGCGCGGCGCGGGAGGGGAGTGAGCCGGATCTCCTGGACGTTCCGCTCCTTCCACAGCCTGGGGAAGACCTCGAAGACCTCGGGCCGGGTCAGCGCGAGCACCATCCAGGGCAAGCGCCCCAGGTTCTTCAGCGCGTCGTCGAGGAAGCGCACCGTCGAGGGATCGCCCCAGTGCAGGTCCTCGATCACGATCAGCACCGGGTGGGCGGCGCACTCGGCGGCGAGGAGATCCTCCCAGGCGCGGCGCATCTGGTCGCTCATGATGCGCAGGTCCTGCCGCGCGGCGCGGAGCTCGAGGCTGCCCTCGCCGTCGAACGGCGTGCCCACGATCTCGCCGAGGAACTGGGCCACCCGGGTCGCGTCCGCGGGCGGCACGTGGAGCCCGGTCCGCCGGAGGATGCGCCGCCGGCCCTCCTCGAGCGAGCCTCCCTCGCGGAGCCCGCAGGCGTCCCGGATGAGCTGGGCGAGCAGCTGGAGAGCGGACCCCGCGCGCAGCGGGTCCCCCCGGGCCATCCACACCGAGAGGCCGGGGTCGCTCTCGACGAGCGCGCGCACCACCTCGCGACGGAGCCGGGTCTTGCCCATCCCGGCCGGCGCCGCGACGACCACCGCGAGCGCCCGGGGCTCGTCCACGCACTCGCGGAAGAGCGCGTCGATGGACGACAGCTCCCACTCCCGCCCCACGAACGGGGTCTCCTTGCCCAGCAGCGTGCGCGTGCCGCTCTCCAGCTCGCGGAGGCCGCGGAGCGTCATCCCGTCGTCGTCGGTGTGCACCTCGAAGCGCTGGTCGAGGAGGGCGGCGGTCATCTCGTCGATGGCGATGGCCGCGGGGCCGCTGCCCATCCGGGCGGGGGGCGCGCGCAGCATCCGGGCGGCGCGGTCGATGGCGGCGCCGACGGGGAGCCGCCGCGTCATCTCGCTCCGACCCGTCGCCAGCACCATAGGCGCGCGCGGGAGCAATGCGCGCAGGGCGAGGGCGCAGCGCGCGGCGCGGGCGGCCTGATCGGTGGCCAGCGCGGCGCCGACGATCGCCACCACCCGCGTCCCGTCGAGGAGCCGATCGAGCTGCCCCCCGTGCTCCCGCGCCACCGCCTCGAGCTCGGGCTGCGCCGGGGGCGTCCACACCACCGAGACATCGGCGGTGAGCTCCTCGTGGTCGGAGCCTATGAGCAGCATCGACACCATCCGCTGCTCGCCCACCATCAACGGCGGGGACCGCAGGCTGGCCGGCGGTGGGGTATGGGGGTCCTCGCCCTCCTGCTCGGGGCCTCGCGCGGCCTCCTGCGCGGCGATCGCCGCGAGCGCCTCGGCGACCGCGGCGGCGGTCTTCGGGCGAGCGTCCGGATCCTTGGCGAGCATCGCGGCGATCAGGGCCTCGAGCGCCTCGGACGCCGCGGGGCAGTCCTCGCGGAGCCGGGGCGCCTCCTCGAGCAGGACGCGGGTGAGCACCGCCAAGATGTCCTTGCCCTCGAAGGGGGAGTGGCCGGTCAGCGCCTTGAAGAGCACGCACCCGAGCGAGTAGATGTCGGCCCGCGCGTCGATGTTGCGCTGCCCGCGCGCCTGCTCGGGCGCCATGTAGGCGGGCGTCCCGACCACGACCCCGGTCTGCGTCGGCCCGGCCGAGGTGTCCGCCGCCCGCGCCAGCCCGAAGTCGATGATCTTGACCTCGTCGACGGCGCCGCCGCAGAGAAACAGGTTGCCCGGCTTGATGTCGCGGTGGACCAGCCCCTGCTCGTGGATGGCCGCGAGCGCCTCGGCGACCCGGCGGCCGAGCGTCAGGCTCTCCGCTCGCGTCAGCCCGAAGCGCGCCAGCCGGTCGCGGAGATCCTCGCCGTCGAGCCACTCCATGACCAGGAACGCGTCGCCGCTCGCGGACGTGCCGTGCTCGATGTAGCGGACCACGCCCGGGTGGCCGAGCCGCGAGAGGATCTGCGCCTCCCGGGCGAAGCGCTCCACGTCGGCGATGGACATGCCGCGGATCACCTTGAGCGCGACGACCTGCCCGGTCTCCTCGTCGTGGGCGCGGAACACCGTGCCCAGCCCGCCCGTCGCCGCCTCGTGCTCGATCGTGTACCGCCCCAGCTTGCGGTGCGCGGACGCCACTAGGCAGCCCCCTGCGCCCGGCGCCGGAGGCGCTGGGTCGAGTCGATCCCAGCGAGGCGGATCCGCTCCTGGATCCACGGCATCGCCTCCTCCACGGACCCGCACACGAGGTAGGGCTGGGGCATGGGCTGGATCCACAGCACGGCCCGGAGCAGGCCCACCATCCACAGCGAGGGCAGCACCAGCGCGACGCCGAGGCTCTTGCGGCGCAGCCAGCCCTCCTGCGCCTTGACCCAGTTGGCCTGGAGGCGGATGGCCGCGCCGTCCATGGGGCTCAGATCCTTGACGAGCACGAGCCCGATGTAGCGCTCGTCGAGCTGGATGTAGCGCTCGCACGTGGCGAGGTAGTCCACCATCTCGGCGAGCGTCACTTTACCGCTGAACGTGAAGGTCACCAGCGGCCACTGGGTTTCCTCGATCTGGATCACCTCGGTGTCCTCCGGGTTGCGACCGTCGTATCACTTTGTACGCGTCGTGTCAGGCGCGCGCTGTCCACCCGGTAACAAGGACGACGCATCGCGGCACGGCGACCCCCCCGACCCTTCGCGGAGCTACGGCCCGCCGCAGGCGATCGGGTAGGTGCCCTCGGGATCGGCGCCGCCGGGCGGGGGAACGCAGTCGTAATACCCCCGGATCGCGTTCCACCCGCACACCTGGCCGCCGGCGCACGTCTGCTCGTACAGCGTGTTGGTGGCGTCGCAGAAATAGAGGCTACCGCTCCCCTCGCAGCAGCCGACGTTCCCGTCCGCGGCGAGACACGTGTGGGGGCTCCCCCCGGAGGAGCTGGTGGTCGAGGACGAGCTCGCGGCGCTGGTGGTCGAGGACGAGCTCGCGACACTGGAGCTGGTGCTGGAGGAAGCGCTGCTGGTCGATGATCCGCCGCCGCCTGCGCCTCCTCCACCGCCGCCTGACGAAGACGACGAGGTCGCCCCGAGCATGCACGGGCCCGCGCAGCGGGTCTGGAGACACGCCTCGAACGTGGTGAAGGCGACGTCGGCGCTGCAGCTCGCCGCGGCCGTCGGCTGACCGACGCAGGCGAAGCAGGTCGTCTCGTCGGCGCACGTCTGCGCGGGGCCGCAGCAGGCGGAATCGAGGCAGGAGTTGCAGCTCACGAGGGGAGAGCCGAGCCCGCAGCCGCGCCCCGCGTCGCTGGTGGTGGTCAGCGATCCCGTGGTCGCGCTGCCGCCCTCGCCAGCCCCGCCGCCGCTGCCACTCTGCTGGACGCTCACGCTCGTCGCGCAGGCGGCGGCGGCGGCGGCGAGCACGAGAGCGAGGCGGCGACGCATGGCTCGAATCCCCCTAGCGCGTTTCTCCCGGCGGGCCACCGGGGACCGCGAGGCGCGCCCGCAGCGCGGCGGTGAGCAGCGGGAGCAGCTCGATCGCGTCCGCCACCACGCCGACGTTCGCGAGCTGGAAGATGGGCGCCTTGGGGTCCTTGTTGATGGCGACGATGGTGCCGGCGCGCTGGATGCCCACCGCATGGTTGACCACGCCGCGGATGCCGACGGCGACGTAGAGGTCCGGCGCGATCACCTTGCCGGTGAGCCCGACCTGGATCGCGCGCGGCAGCCAGCCTTTGTCGGTCACCCGCCGCGTCGCCGCGACGGCCCCCGAGAGCGCGGCCGCGAGCGCCTCGCACAGCGGCACGTTGGCCGCGTCGCCGATGCCCATGCCCACCCCGACGACGGCGCGCGCGCGGGCGACGTCGCCGGTGGGGGGTGCCGGATGGGGCGTGACGACCGCGCGGATCGGCGGCAGCGCCGGGATCGTCAGGACCTCGATCCGGGCGCGCCGCGAGGGCGCCGGCTGGTGACCGGGCAGCACCCCCGGTCGCACCGTCGCCATGGCCGGCGCGGTGCGCGACAGCACGGGCGCGACCAGGTGACCGCCGAACGCGGGCTTCATCGCCACGAGGCGCCCCTCGCCGTCGAGCTCGAGGCCGATGGCGTCCCCCGTGAGGCCGAGGCCCAGGCGCGCGGCGATCCGCGGGGCGAAGTCCCGGCCACGCTCGGTCGAGGAGAAGAGCACCACCGCCGGCCCGCGCGCCTGGATCGCCTGGGCGAGCGCGGCGCTCCAGCCCTCGCTGGAGTAGGCCACCAGGGCCGGGTGCTCGAGCGCGAGGAGGGCGTCCGCGCCCGCGGCGGCGCACGCGTCGGCCAGCGCGGTGTCCGCGGGGCCCAGGTTCACGGCGATCACCTCGGCGTCGCCGAGCGCGACCGCGGCGTGGCCGAGCAGCTCAGCGGTCCCCTCGCTGAGCCCGCCGTCGTGGCGCCGCTCCACCACCACCCAGATCGCGCGATCCACCGTCGCGGCTCGCTGGGCCGGGAGGGGAGCCAGCTCGGGGCGCCGCGCCTCCGCGAGCACCCGGCCGAGGTGGTCGGCGAGCTGGATGGCCACGTCGGGCAGCGGGCCCTCGAGCAGGGTCACGGGAGGCCGGGCGACCGGCGGCGCGGGGCGGATCTCGGCGACCCAGGTGGGCGAGCCCGCGGCGCCGACCTCGGCCGCGGCGAGCCCGAGATCCGCGGCCCCCAGGGTCTCCAGGGGCACCAGGCGCGCCGCCTCCAGCGCGGGCTTGCGCACGCCGATGGGCGGCATCAGGTGCTCCGCGACCGTCACCAGACAGGGGAGCGAGAGCTCGACGGCCTCGTGCCCGTCGTCGGCCTCGCGCTCGGCGAAGAGGCGGGTGCCATCCTCGCTCCAGGTGAGCTTGCTCGCGCCGGCCACGTGAGGGATGCCGAGCAGCTCCGCGACCTCGGGGCCGACCTGCGCCGTCTCGCCGTCGACGGTGTACTTGCCACAGAGGACCACGTCGAAGCCGTCGCGCCGGATGAACGCCGCCAGCGCGCGCGCCGTCGCCAGCGTGTCCGCCCCCGCGAAGGCGCGATCGCAGAGGTGAACCGCCCGCGTGACGCCGCACGCGAGGGCGTCGTACAGCACGTCGCGCGCCTGCGGCGGCCCCATGGTCACCGCCGTGGTCTGCGCGCCGAAGCGCGTCTTCAGGTCGACGGCGAGGGCGATGGCCGGCTTGTCGAAGGGGTTGGTCACCAGCGACACGCCCTCGCGGACGAGGGTGCGGGTGGTGGCATCGAAGCGGATTTCCGCGACGTCCGGCACTTGCTTGATGGCGACGATGACTCGCATGGGGGAGCCCTCAGCGGGGGTTTGGGGGCGGAGCCCCCATCGCGGAGCCGCACGATCCCCCGTGCCGCCGCCCGCGTCTACTTCACCCGCACGGTCCCCAGCATCTGGTCGACGCCCGGACGGAGCCGCTCCATCTGCTCGCGGCTCCCGCCCGCCTCGACGACGAGGAGCCGCCCCCGCGTCACGAACACGCGCACCCGGTAGACGTAGGGCTTGCCGTCCTCGTCGTGGCCGAAGGTCAGCTCGCGCCCGGCCGCCCCGTCGGCGCCGACCACGTCCGTCGTCGAGACCAGCGCGTAGCCGTCCAGCTCGCGCATCCGCAGCGCCACAGATCGCTCCCAGAAGGCCACGTCCACGGGGTCGGTGTCGGCCAGCTTGACCGCCCGCGCCGCCACGGCCGCGCCCTCCGGGGCGACCGCGCGGAAGTCGTAGTTGGGGTCGTCGTGGAGCTCGACGAAGCCGGCGGCGGCGCGGGCCTCCACCGGGCGCCCGCAGGCGCTGGCGCCGAGCGCGGCGGCGAGGACGAGGCCCCAGGCGAGGGCCCTCATCGGGTCACCTGGAGCAGCGGAGCGAGGCCCATCGTGCGCATCCACGCGAAGGGCAGGAGCGCCTGCGAGTGCACCTTCTGGGGCTCCGTCCGCTCGAAGGTGACGGTGATCGTCGAGAACGCGATGCGGTCCCGGAGCAGCTTGAGCTTGCCCTCGATGCGCTCCACCTCCTCGGTGATCTTGGCCAGCTCCTTCTGGATCTCGACCGCGTCCTTGACGCTCGCGGTCTCGACCAGCTTCTCCAGGCGGGCGCGCACGGCCAGCGCGTTCTTGAGGCGCAGCTCCAGGTCGACGAACTGGTCGGTGACGTCCTCGGCGGCGACGCTCCGGTGCAGCACGTCGCCCACGCCCTCGACCCGCCGCAGCGCCTCGTCGAAGCGCTCGCGCGGCACGCGCACCGTGAGCTCGCGATCGCCGCGCAGCGCCAGGTACCCGCCCAGCTCCACGGCGATGGCCTGCACGGCGTCCAGCTTCTTCTCCACCTCGTAGACGGCGAGAGTGAGCTGCGCGCTGCGCAGGAGCATCGACACGTCGTGCGCGCCTTGCCCGAACGGCGAGCCCGCGGGAGCGGCCACGGGTGGACCGGCCGGGGTGGGCGGCCCGCCCTTGACCACCGGCGGCGGTGGGGGCCCCTTGGCCTTGGCCGGGGCGGCCGCGAAGACATTGGAGAGCGACCGCCCGAGGCTGGAGATCCCCCGGGCCGAGAACAGCGCGCCCGGGCGTAGACCGGAGACGTTCGCACTCTGGAGCGAAGCCTCCTCCGCCGAGAAGCTGTAGTCTCGGCCCCCCTGGGGGGCGGAGCGCAGCAGCGCCGTGAGCTCCGGGACCCGCGTCTCCAGCTCGCGCACCCGCATCTGGTAGTCGTCGCCGTTGCGATAGGCGACGAGCTGCCCGCACTGCTCGGCGAGCTGGTGCGCGCGCGCCGCGCCGCGGGTCAGCTCGTGGAACAGGCGCTCCTCCTCCGCGGGCTCCTCGAAGGCCGCATCGCGGAGCTGCGACCGGTGCTCCCGTGCCTCCCGGTCCACCGCCCCGAGCTCGACCAGCACGCGGGAGAGGCAACCGTCGGACGGCCCCTTGCCGTGGAGGCGCGCGTCCTCTTCGGCGCGCCCCACCCGGCCCTCGATCGATCCGATGTACGCGAGGATGCTCTCGGCCCGCCCGTCCCGCACCAGCGAGCTCTGCGGCTCGGGCTGCACGTCGGGCGCGGGCTTGCCGTTGCGGTAGACCGGCGCCGCGGTGCTCCCGCGCGGAGGCGCCACGTCGGGAGGGAGCGGCGGCGGGCTGCACCCCGCCAGGACGGTCGCGAGCGCGAGGAGGATCGGCGCGATCTCATGGCGGAAGAGCCCCGGGGTCATGGGGGCAGGAGACACGATACGGTGGCCTGTTTGCAAGGTGGGCTGGAGAGCCGGCGCCCTCAGTACGCGTCCGCCGGCGCCCTCGCATCCGCCGGGATGGCCAGCGCCACCGGCGTCACCGCGGCGTCCCCGCCCTCCAGCCACTGGTAGCGCGCCAGGTTCTGCGCGACCCGCGCCACGTAGTTGCGCGTCTCGTCGAAGGGGATGCGCGCCACCCACAGGTCGAGATCGTTCTCCGTCGACGACGAGCTCTCCACCCAGCGCGACACCGCGCGCGGCCCCGCGTTGTACGCCGCCGCCGCCAGCGCCACGTGCCCCTGGAACATCCGGAGCAGCTTGGCGATGTAGAAGGCGCCGAGCCGGAGGTTGACCTCGGGCCGGGTGAGATCGCTCTCGTCGAAGGGGAGCGCCAGCTCCAGGGCGGCCTGCCGGGCGGTGGCGGGCATGAGCTGCATCAGGCCCACGGCGCTGGCGGGGGAGACCACGGCCGGATCGAAGCCGCTCTCCTGACGCATCACCGCGTAGACGAGGCCGCGCGGCAGGGCGTGCTGCTCCTCGAGGGCGCGCACGCCGGTGGCGAAGGGGCGCGGGTAGACGCAGTCCCAGGCCCAGCGCTCGGTGGAGGAGGGCGCGCGGAGCAGCCAGGAGCCGTCGACGGCGCCGACGCCGATACGGTAGCGGCGCTTGGCGCGGGTGAGCATGCCGTAGAGGCCGCAGAGCGCCTCGCTCTCGCGGCCCGCGTACGGGGCGGTGGCCTCGCGCTCCACTTCGAGGAGGTGCGTCTCGGCGTCGCCGTCGAGGCCGAGGGAGGCGAGGAGCGCCGAGGTGGGGGGCAAGCGCAGCTCGAGGATCGCGCGGCTTCCGCGGGCCGCCTCGGTCGGGTCGGGGTCCAGCGGCGGCGGCAACGGCGATCCGGCGGCGGCGAGGCGCGCGCGCGCCGTCAGCGCCGCCCAGGTGAGCGGCTGGGTGCGGGCGATCTCGGTCCACAGCGCCACCGCCCCGGGGTGATCGCCGTCGCGGTCGGCGGCGATCGCCACCAGCTCGCGGAGGCGCGGCGCCTTGTCGGCCGGCGCCTTGCGCGCCAGGAGCGTGAGGGCCTCGCGCGCGGGCCCGGGGCTCCCCGACGAGAGCCACGCCAGCGCCCGCTCGTACTCGGCCTCCTCGCGGTGCTCGCCCTTGCGGTAGGTGGTCAGGTAGCGCGTGTAGGACTGGGCGGCCTCCTTGAAGTGGCCGTCCGAGAGCTCCAGCCGCCCCGCGTAGTACGCCGACTTCTCCGCGAAGGGGCTCCGCGGGTAGCGCAGGATCATCGCCTGGTAGGCCTTGACCGCGTCGTCGTCGTGATCGGCGCGCGCCAGGGAGCGGGCGGCATAGTGCAGATCCTCGGCCTGGTGGGCACCCGCGACCGCCGATTCGCGGAAGGCGGTGGCGGCGGCGGTGTACTCGCGCGCCCGGTAGAGGGCCATCGCCCGCGCGTGCAGCGCCTCGCCGCGGAGGACCGGGCTCGGCGCCGGCTTCGGCCGAGGCTCCGCCGCGTGAGCGGGCGCGGGGAGCGACGAGACCGGCTGGGCCGTGGTGACGGCCCCGGCTTGACCGGCCACCTGCTCGACCACCGGCGCCGACACCGTCGTGCCCGTCGCGGCGGGGTCGATCCCCTCGAGCGCGGAGATGCGCTCCTTGGGCGAGAGCGGACGCTTCATCTGCTCGAGCGCCTGCGCGGCGGCGCGCCCCTCCGCCGTGCTCGCGGCGTGGGTCGCCACCCAGCGCAGATCGGGCTCCGCCGCGGCGTTCCCCGCATCCCCTCCCGCGGCCCTGAGGATCTCGGCGCGCTTGGTGCGGGCCGCAGCCTCCTCGCGGACACCGCGCCCGTGCCCCGCGGCAACGACGGCGCGATCGGCGACCGCCCGGGCCGCGGCGTTGTCGCCGGCCTTCTGATACGCGTCGGCGGCCCGGGTGAGATCGCGCGCCGTGTGCGACCGGGCAAAGTATGCCGCCGCAGGGGCGTACGGGCCCACCAGCAACTGCGCCTCCGCGCGCCAGCGCGCGATGTCCGCGGAGAGCAGCGGCAACGACGCCTCGAGCCCATCGAGCAGCGTGGAGGCGCGCGCCCCGTCGCCGGAGCCGACCGCGGCGCGGGCCCGCACGTAGCGCATCTCGGCCCGCGAGCGGCTGACCTCGGGGAGGGCATCGAGCAGCGCGGCCGCCTCCGCCCAGCGCTCCAGACGGACCGCATCCAGCCAGGAGGCCGCCGGCGCATCCGGCGCAGGAAGCCCAGCATCCCCGGCGGACTCCCCCCCGGCGGCGAGCGCAGGCGGTAGCGTCCCGGCCGGCGGGGGGCCGGCAAAGCGCCGCTCCGAGCAGCCGGCGATCAGCAGGAGGAGGGCGAGCGAGACGCGCATGGGTGCAGCGTCCGAGGGTAGCTGCGTCCGCAGCGTCCGGCCAGCAGCCAGCACCGAGCGGCCCGAGATCCGGGCGAAGTCCCCCGCGGGGTCGGGGGGATGGGGGCGGAGCCCCCATGTTGGCCGGGGTCGGGGGGATGGGGGCGGAGCCCCCATCGGTAGCTAACCGCTCGCCGCCACTCCGCTCGAAGGCGCCGGTTCCGGCGGCGCCTGGGTGATGCGCTGCTCGGTCTCCTCCGTGGGCTCCTCGAAACGGATGACCAGGGCGGTGATGTTGTCCTCCCCGCCGTGCTCGTTTGCCTTCTGGATGAGGAGGCGACACATCTCGAAGGTCTCGGGGCTGGAGGCGACGATGCCGAGGATCTGGTCGTCGGTGAGCATCCCGGAGAGGCCGTCCGAGCAGAGCAGGTAGACGTCGCCGAGCTGGGGCTCGTCGCTCACCAGGTCGACGGCGACGCTGTCCTGGATGCCGAGGGCGCGGGTGATGACGTTCTTGGGGAGCTCGGCGCGCTGCTCCTCGGTGAGCTCGGGCATCGCGAGCAGGTAGTCGTTGATCAGCGAGTGGTCGCGGGTGAGCTGCTGGATCTGCTTGTTGCGGACCCGGTAGGCGCGGCTGTCCCCGACGTGGCCGACGAAGAAGCGGTTCTTCTTGCGCGAGTAGAGGGCGCCGACGACCGTGGTGCCCATGCCGGCGCAGTCGCGCGAGCGGATGCTGCGCTCGAAGATGCGGCGGTTTGCAACGCGTATGCCCGTCACCAGCCGGTTCTCGTCCTCCGAGAGGCTGGTGTCGAAGTGGAACGGCCAGGTCGCATCTTCTTGCGCGGTCGAGCGGAAGAAGTCGGCGATCGAGTCCGTGGCCAGCCTGCTCGCCACGTCTCCGGCTCGGTGCCCACCCATGCCGTCGGCAACGATGAACAGATCGTACTCGGAGAGAACGGCGTAGCTGTCCTCGTTGTGATCGCGTTGCAGACCGACGTCCGTCAAACCTGATGCGATTGCTCGCATGGCTTCGGGTGATCCTTTGCCTGGTCCGGGCCTGGGTCTTGAAGCGCTGTCGAAGGGTTTCATGCGGCCGAGATTGTGTCAAGCGACGCCCGATCCCCGACTCGGGGCCCCGCTTCGCACCAGGGGGTATGGGGGGGCTTTCGGCCCCCCCATCGTGACTAAACGTCGAGGATGTCCTTCTCCTTGGAGGCGATCACATGGTCGACCTGCTTGATGCCGTCGGCCACCAGCTCCTCCACCTTCTTCTTGGCGCGGTCGGCCTCGTCGCCGCTGACGTCGCCGTCCTTGTCGAGGGACTCGATCATCTCGTTGGCGTCGCGGCGGTGCTTGCGCACGGCGACCTTGCACTCCTCACCGTTCTTCTTGGTGAGCTTGACCATCTCCCGGCGGCGCTCCTCGGTGAGGGCGGGGATGGGGAGGCGGATGACCTCGCCGTCGGTCATCGGGTTGAGGCCCAGATCGCTCTCGCGGATCGCCTTCTCGATGGCCTTGGTCTGCCCTTTTTCCCAGGGCTTGATGGTGATCAAGCGGGGCTCGGGCACGGCGACCGTGGCCATCTGCCCGACCGGCGTTAGCACGCCGTAGTAGTCGATGCGGAGGCTGTCGAGCATGCCCGCGTGCGCGCGCCCGGTCCGCACCTTGGACAGGTCGCGGCGGAGGGCCTCGATGGCCTTCTCGATCCCGTTGCGCAGCTCCTTGAAAACCTCGTCCAGCATGACCGATCCTCCCGGGGGGGCGCGCAGCCTAGCATAGCTCCGCGCGCCGCCCGCAGCCGTTCGCTGGGCCCGGCCCCTCGGTCGTCCCCCTGCGGTGACCGCTGACGGGCGGACGCCGGGGCGGATCCGTAGTAGGAGGAGGGACGGTGCGCGAGGCCTTCCCCGATGCGTGATCTCGACTGGAGGACCTTCGAAATTCTCGTCGTCGACGACGAAGAGGACAACCTGGACGCGTTCCGGTTCGCCTTCCGGAAGTCGTTCTCGCTGCACTATGCGGTGGGCGGCCAGGCGGCGCTGGACCTGATCGAGCGCCTCGATCCGGCCGTGATCGTCAGCGATCAGCGGATGCCGGGGATGAGCGGCACCGAGTTCCTGAAGCGGGCCAAGGAGCGGCGCCCGGACACGATCGGCATCCTCCTGACGGCGTACACCGATCTCCCGGTGCTCATCGACGCCCTCAACTCCGGCGCGGTCGAGCGCTACCTGCAGAAGCCCTGGGACTCCAAGGAGCTCACCGTCATCCTCCGGCAGGCGATCTCCACCTTCGCCACCGTGCGGGAGAACCGCAAGCTCCGGGAGCAGCTCGCGCACTACGCCGGCTACCTCGAGCGCGAGCAGCGCGACCCCATCGACTTCGGCCAGATCGCCGGCGAGAGCCCTGCCACCAAGGCGCTCTCGGCGCGCATCGCCATCGGCGCCCCCACCGCCTCCCCCGTGCTCATCGAGGGCGAGACCGGCAGCGAGAAGGAGGTGGTGGCCCGCGCCATCCACGTCGGCTCCCCCCGCGAGGAGAAGCCCTTCGTCAAGGTCACCTGCGCCGCCTTCCGCGGCGACGCCCTGGAGCGCGAGCTCTTCGGCTGGCGGCGCGGCGCCTTCGATGGCGCCTTCGACGACCGCGCCGGGCGCTTCGAGCTCGCCGACCGGGGGACCCTCTTCCTCGAGGAGCCGGCGGCGCTCTCGCCCTCGCTCCAGGGCCGCCTCCTCCGCATGCTCTCCGACGGCGAGATGGAGCGCATCGGCGCGGCCGAGTCCATCCCCCTCGACGTGCGCGTGGTGCTCTCCCTCACCCCCTCCCTCGCCGAGGCCTGGCACCTCGACCGCACCGGCGACGGCGTCGAGGTGCTCCCCGAGCTGGTCTCCCGCCTCTCGGTCTTCACCGTCGAGGTGCCGCCGCTGCGCGATCGCGTCGGCGACGTGCGCCTCCTCGCCGAGCACTTCCTCCGCAAGTACGCCCAGCGCAACCCGCGCGCGGCCACGTCGCTCTCGCCCGAGGCGGTGGCCAAGCTGGAGGCGTACTCGTGGCCGGGCAACGTGCGCGAGCTGGAGAACGTCATCGAGCGCGCCGCGATCCTCTCCCGCAGCGACGTCATCCAGCCCGAGCACCTGGCGTTCTCCACCCCGTCACGCCCCCGCGCCGGCGAGACGCCGGCCGCCGCCGCGGGTCCGCCCTCGGGCCCCCAGCCCCCCGGTGCACCTGCGACGTCGTCGACCGCGCTGCCCTCCCCCGGCAGCGAGGCGGGCGCGACGGCCCCCCGATCGGCGAGCGGGTCCAAGATCGATCTCGACTCCCAGCTCGAGGACATCGAGCGGCGCGAGCTCATCGCGGCGCTGCAGCGCTGCGGCGGCAACAAGGCGGAGGTGGCGCGCTCGCTGGGGATGCAGCGCACCACGCTCTACTACCGGCTCAAGCGGCTCGGGATCGAGACGTGATCCCGGCGCTGCCCCGCTCCTTCTACGAGGGGCGCGTGCTCGACGTCGCCCGGGCCATGATCGGCAAGGTGCTGGTGCACCGCCTCCCCGAGGGGGTCGTCGCCGGTCGCATCGTCGAATGCGAGGCCTACCGCGGGCCCGAGGACCGCGCGGCGCACAGCTCCGGGGGGCGGCGGACGCGGCGCACCGAGGTCATGTTCGGGCCGCCCGGTCACGCCTACCTGTTCCTCCTCTACGGCATGCACTGGGCGTTCAACGTGGTGGTCGGCCCCGAGGGGCACCCTCATGCCATCCTGGTGCGCGCCGTCGAGCCGGTGCTCGGCGTCGAGCACATGGCCGCGCGCCGCGGCCTCGACGCCGGCAGCGTCCGCCTCACCAACGGCCCGGGAAAGCTGTGCGCCGCGCTGGGCCTCGACGCGGCGGCTTACGGCGTCGACCTGTGCGGGACCGGGCTCTTCCTTGCCGAGGGGGAGGCGCGCGCGCCCGTCGGGCGATCGCCCCGGATCAACGTCGACTACGCGGGGGCGTGGGCGCAGAAGCCGTGGCGCTTCTACGAGCGGGGCAACCGCTACGTCTCCGTGGCGCCTCGGGGCTGAACGCCTCCCCTGCGACCTGGCGTACCGGGTGGGGTCCTTGGCGAACGACTTGCCGATCAGCCGCAACCTCCCTGCCGAGCGAAGCGAGGCTGGGTGCGTCGCCGGCAGCAACGGCTGGTTGGGCCGCCTCGAGAGAGCACGTCTCCTCAGGAGAACACGTCTGCTGCGGTCTTCGCCCCGAGGACGTTCTCGATCCACCGGTCGAGGGTGGCGGCGTCCGTGCACGCCTGGATACGCGTGTGGTCGTCTTCGCTCAGCCTGATGCCGGCACGCCCAACGAGCCGGAGCAACGCGTCGCGGAGGCCGTCGAGTTTGCCCTCCCGGTGGCCCTTGAGCTCGCCCTCCCGGTGGCCCTTGAGCTCGCCCGCGCGGCTGCCGCGCTCGAAGATCTCCTGCACGAACGGGAAATCTGGGGTCTTGCCTTCGGTCTGTCGCTCCATGACCAGCCTCTCCAGAGCCCGCCGCATGGGCTCGCGTAACCCGTTCCAGATGATGTGAAAGTATACTGCCGCATGCTCTCGGTCGAGCCGGCCGAGGGCAACGAGCGCCGCCTGCACGACGGCGAGCCCGTTCTCCCCGTTGCCATGCGCCACGGCCGAGAGCACGGCGAGCTCCGTCTCCCGCGCCGCCTCCGCCGGGTCCGTCACCAGGGGCACGCTCCCGGGGCCGACCACCAGGGGCTGCAGGCTTCCGAGCCCCAGTCCCAGATCGATCGGCTGCGCGGCCCATCTCGCCACCGCGGCGTCGGGCGCGACGACGAGCACGATCGCCGGGCAACGCTTCTTCGCACGCACGACCGTGACGTATACCGGCCAGGAGTGGCTCTTGTCCGGATCCTCCTCTCGCTGGACTTCGAGGACGATCGCCAGCACGAGCACGCCGCTCGCGTCCCGGAGCTCGATCACCAGGTCGGCGCGAAACTCCACCGGGAGGAGCTGATCGAGCGCGGATTCGACCACGGAGGCCGAGGCGTGCGGCGGCACGTCGACGTGGAAGAGGATCGCGAGGAAGTGGGGCGCGAGCTCCGGATTCTCGCGAAACATTTCGACGATGGCATTGTGCTCGAGCGTCGGCATGACGCTCGGCCTCGAGCACACCGCATGCCGACTCGAAACGACGGGAAACGCGGGGGAGAGTCGATGCTCGACCGTGGCGGCGCCATGGCGGAGGGTGGCGGCCGCCACCTCACGGTCCGCCGGCCCAACGACTTGGCAATCCGCCACGGGGAACCCTGCCGAGCGGAGCGAAGCTGGGTTCGCCGTCGGCTGCATTACCTTGTTGGGGGCTCGCTCGTACGTAGATGCGGGCAAGCGCGAGCCCGCGGACAAGGGGCGATGGGTAGAGGGTGGCCGTCATGGGGAGCGGGCTCTGCTTCCCCGACCCCGAGACTGCGCCGGCGCCGAAACCGGCGCCGGGGAGCTTCTGGCGGCCGGAGGAACCACAATTCAGCCCTGCGACTCCCGGACCGGTCGACGCCATCCCCGCGGATGGGTGGTTCTCCGTCGACCCCTTCAACGGCAACGACCTCCTCGCCCCCACCGCTGGCAAGGAGGTGTCGCTCGGCAACGACAGCGGCGGGAGCGGCGTGCCACCGGACAGCGGGGCCGCCTCCAACGGGACCGGCGGCGTGTCGCTGGGAGGCGACGTGTCGGTGGGCCCTGGGGGCTACATCATCAGCCCACCGGACCCCAACGACGACCCGGGCGCTGGGCTGGGCGCTTCTGGCGGGGGCGGGGACTGACCATGGGCTGGCCGTCGAAGACGTCGGTAGCGCGCTTCGTCTTCGTGGCGCTGACGCCGGCCATCGTCTTCGCCGGTACCTCGCTCTTCCTCGGCGAGGTCCTCCACATGGAGTGGGGGCCGCTGCGGGCCGCCCAGATCAACATGATCACGATCCTCTGGTGGAGCTCGATCCGGATGTGGCTCCGCCGGAGGTCCAAGAACGACAGCCGTTCCTGAACGACCCGAAGACGCGCCGCGCGCCGCACCCCCGCGCGTCTCGACGTGAGCTGAGCCGCCGCGCGACCCTCTGCCCGCGGCGTCCCGGTGCCGACCGAGCGAGGTTCGCCCGCACGGTGGGCGCCTGGCTTGTCCCTCGCATTGGGGGCGAGCGTGACCACCAAACTCCTCCTCGCACTCGTGTGCGTCCTCTCCACCTCGTGCCTCCGAGGGGACCCGGAGGCATCCCCCACCGCGTCCCCTTCTTCTTCCCCCTCGACCGAGCCGGGGAGCGAGCTCAGCGGCCCCGATCCCATCGGGGAGGCGCCGCTGGAGTCGGGGGCGGCCTACAGGCCGGAGCAATTCCCATTTCGCGAGATTGTGAAGGATGACGGCGAGGGCAACGGCGGCGGTTCTCAGCAGACCGAGTACACCTTCACCTTCGTGGAAAGAGAGTGGTGGTTGCCTGTCTACGTCTGGCGTCGCCCGGTTCAAATCGACGTGGCGATCCGGTCCGAGCTGTACGGGAGGATTTCGCCGATGCTTGCGTCGCGGTGCACGGCAGAGGTCGCGAACGAGGTGGTCGATCCGCTCCTGGAAAGCCAGGTCGCTTGGAGAAATCAGGGCGAGTTGTTCTGCCAGCAGCTCGAGAAAACGATGGAGAAAGAGTTGCGCGCCACGTACCGGAGGCTCGGTCCTAGGGTCCACAAGCCGAGGTGAAAGGCGAGACCATGACTCACGCCGAGCTGCTCGAGGTCGTCTACCGGTTCTATCCCCGGGGCCTGAGCCCCTGGGGTCTCGGGTACGAGGACACGGAGGAGAGCTACCGCCAGAGGGAAGCCGCGCGGCGAGGTGCCGCCGAGTACCCGAGATGGAAAGCGATGATCACGCGGCTGCGAGCGCGGTACTCGAGCACGGATCATTCCCTGCGCCTCCTCGGGGGAGGAATTGATCCGGGATACTCGGGCGACATCGGGATCCCGGGACGCAAGCTGGGCTTTCACGTGTCGTTGCTCGGGCCCTACTATGGGATCCGGCTCACGGGCGATCCCGGCGAGCCGCCGGCGGCGCGGGATCTCGCCCAGGAGATCGAGGCCACCTTTCCCGGCTACGCGCCGATCCCGCCTTCGCAGGGCGACGAGGTCGTGCCCGACGTGAGCCTGGACGGGCGGTGGTTTGGTGAGACCACGATCTACGAATGCCTCCTCGCGCAGGCGTGGCGCTGGAGCTCGGAGCCCTGGCCTCCGCCGCCCGTGTCGCCCGAGAAGCGAGCCGAGGAGAAGGCCGCGCTCGAAGCGGTGCGCGTGCGTCTTCGGGAGCGGGAGCGCTTGGGCTTGCCGGTGGCCAGGCCCGACTTCGAGGCCGAAGAGCGGGCCGCCGCCCGCCCGCCAAGCCGGAGGCCGGCTCGACCTGACCCCCACGGACGCACGTAGCGCCCCGCACGTTGCGGCCTGCTCGGGGCGTCGTCGAACCGCATCGCGGCGCTCTTCTTGCCGAAGGAGGCGAAGACCACGGGGAGGCAACGATGGTGCACGCTCGTCCGCTGGCGCTCCACGCGATCACGCTCGCGGCGCTCGAGGTCCTCGCCGCGTGTGGCGTCGAGGCCAACCCCTCGCTGCCACGACTGGAGGAGGCCGCGCCAGGGGCCCGCGAAGCCGCCGTCCTCCGGGAGCTGAGCGAGAGCGCAGCCGGGGACGGCGACACCGTTCTCGAGTGGGTCGTCGTCAGCTGCAACGGCGCCCGCTGCATCGCCCGCGGGATGGAGCGCCCGCGGGAGCGTCTCGCCGACGACCCGGTCGGCAACGTGCTCGACGCCGACGACGGGGAGCCCCAGGCCGGCGAGGCGGGCGACGACCCGCCGGGCCCGACCACGCGGTAGCAGCCGCTACATTTCCGCCACGCCTCGCGCCTGAAAGCTCCGAGTTCAGCGAAGAGTTCGCCCATCCGGCCCGGCTCGGGTCACAATGCGCGCGAAACGATGGGCTTCTGGCCATTCGGGCGCGACCCGGCAGATATCGAGCTTGTTTCCCGCGTGATCACGGCGGCCACGGCGAATGGCTACCGCGTGCGGGGCAAGCTCACCATTCACTTCGTCGAGCCGCAGCGAAAGGAGGACGCCGAGGCCGCGGGCGATCGGTGCGCGTCGGTGGCGATCGCGCTGCTGCGCGAGGTGCCCGACCACGGCCGGATCATCGGCGCCGAGATCCAGCTCAGCAACGACCTCACCGCGCGCTACCCCGCCGGCATCGCCCGCGCCCGCATGGTGGAGCTGGCCGCGTTGCACGTGCTCGGCAACCCGGCCCTCTCGGACGAGCTGCGCCGGGCCAGCGGGACCATGTCCGCGGTCTCCGTCAGCCAGCACGCGCCGCCGCCGACGACGCCGACCGACGAGACGCCGCTGCCGCCGCCGGTCAGCGCTCCGTCCGGTCACCCGACGAGCAAGCCTCCGGCCCAGCCGCCGGCGACGGATCCGGCTCACGAGGGGGGCCCCTCCGCCACCCCGCCGCCCCGGACCACGACGCTGGCGCCCTCCACCTCCCGCCCGCCCGCGGGCCGGAGCTCGGCGCCGCCCCCGCCGCTGATGCCCGGGTTCACGCCCAGCCCGTCGAGCGTCGCGCCGATGCGGCGCCGCGCGTCGAGCCAGATCCGATCCATCCGCTCGCTGCTGATGCCTCCGGGCACCTCGCCGGCCGCCATGGGCCAGTTCGTCGCGCCCACCGTCAAGGACTCGGCCGCCCGCCTCCTCATCGGCTACCTGCGGGCGCACGATCTCATCACCGTGCGCCGCGCCGCCATCGACGAGGGCTCCGCCGAGATGCTGGCCACCCTGGTCCCCGCCTCCGACGCGCCCCCCGGCGGCTACGAGGCGAGCCGCGCCGGCGAGATCGCGCGCTGGCAGGCGATCCTGGGAGAGAGCTCGTTGAACAGCATCCACCACGAGGTGCGCGTCCGCAGCGTCTACCTGACCCGGGCGGCCCTCACCCGCGCGGACGTGATGCCAGCGCTCGCCTCCGCCGTCCTCGAGTCGGTGTGCTCGGCGGCCTTCCCCGACGAGGCGGCGCTCCTCGAAGAGACCGCCAGCCTCCCCACGCCCGTCCCCGCGGATTTCGTCAGCGAGATGGCCCAGGTGCTCACCCTGCTCTCCGGCGCCGACGAGGACCCCACCTCGATGGCGGCCGCCCTGGCGCCCCTGGTGGCCACCGTACAGGACGACCTGATGCTCTCCGCGATGATCATCAAGCAATCTTCCGGTGGTTGATGGGGGCTCCGCCCCCAAACCCCCGCCCTGAAACCCTCGCCCTGAGGGCTGTCAGCTCCCAGCGGCAGTGGTAGGGTCGCGCCATGCGAGGAACCAAGCTTCTGGCCGCGATGGTGGTGTCCGTCATCGGCTGCACCACGCCGGAGGGCTCCGGGTCCTCGTCGGGCGCCGCCACCACCACGGGCGCGACGGACGGGGGGACGACGATGAACGATGCCGAGCACGCCGCGGCGCAGAGCAAGCTCGAGGTCCAGGCCGCGGACGCCAAGCTCACGGCGTTCGCCGACCGGTTCCTCGCCGCGTACCTGGAGCGCAACCCCACCCGCGCCACGGAGATGGGCGATCATCGCTACGACGGGCGCTGGCCCGACCTGAGCGTCGAGGGCGAGGCCGCGGAGCGCAAGGTCGTCGCCGGGTGGCTCGCCGAGCTCGACGGAATGCCGGAGGCCGGGCTCTCCACGCAGCGCAAGATCGACCGCGGGCTGCTGGACAACCAGCTCCGCTACTGGCTCTTCGTCCTCGACGAGCTCAAGGAGGCCGAGCAGGATCCGCTGCTCTACACGCGCCTGGTCGGCGACGGCCTCGATCCCCTGGTGACCCGCGCCTTCGCCCCCGTGGAGGAGCGCATGACCAGCCTGCGCGCCCGCCTGGAGGGCGTCCCCGGGATCGTCGCCGTCGCCCGGAAGCGCCTCCAGCGCCCCGCCAAGATCTACACCGAGACCGCCATCGAGCAGAACGCGGGCCTGATCGCGCTCTGCGAGCACGAGCTCGCGGCCGAGTTCGCCAAGGTGCCCGCGCAGCAGGCGGCGCTGGCGGCGGCGGCCAAGGGAGCGGCGGCCGCGCTCAAGGACTACCAGGCGTTCCTCACCAAGGAGGTGCTCCCCCGCAGCGACGGCGACCTGCGCCTGGGCCGCGCCCGCTTCGAGAAGAAGCTGCGCTTCGAGCTCGACGATACGGTCACCGCCGACTCCATCGCCGTCGGCGCCCGCGCCCTGCTCGACAAGACCCAGGACGAGATGGCCGACACCGCCCGCGAGCTCTGGCCGGAGCTGATGAAGGGCGCGCCCCTGCCCCCGCTCACCTCTCCGGAGGAGCGCAAGGCCGCGGTGCGCAAGGTGCTCGACAAGCTCGCCGAGGATCACCCCGACAACGCCACCATCCTCGCCGAGGCGACCGCCTGGCTCGACAAGGCCACCAGCTTCGTCAAGGAGCACGACCTGGTCCGGCTGCCGACCGAGCCCTGCAAGGTCATCGAGATGCCCGAGTACCGCCGCGGCGTCTCCGTCGCCTACTGCGACGCCTCCGGGCCGCTCGAGAAGAAGCAGGAGACCTTCTACGCCATCGCCCCCACCCCCAAGGACTGGCCGAAGAAGCGCGTCGACTCGTTCTTCCGCGAGTACAACCGGAGCATGCTCGCCGAGCTCACCGTCCACGAGGCGATGCCCGGCCACTACCTCCAGCTCATGCACAACAACGAGTTCCCGTCGAAGCTGCGCGCCGTCTTCAGCAGCGGTGCCTTCGTCGAGGGGTGGGCGGTGTACAGCGAGTGGCTGATGGCGAAGTACGGCTTCGGCGGGCCCAAGGTGCGCATGCAGCGCCAGAAGATGTTGCTGCGCCTCGCGGCCAACGCCATCCTCGATCACGGCATCCACGCCGGCACCATGGAGGAGAAGGAGGCCCTCGACCTGATGATGAAGGATGCCTTCCAGGAAGAGGGCGAGGCCGTCGGCAAGTGGAAGCGCGCGCGCCTCTCCAGCGCCCAGCTCACCACCTACTACTACGGCTTCACCGAGATGATGAAGCTGCGCGCCGCCCACGAGAAGGACGCCGGGTTCACCGAGCGGAGCTACCACGACAAGCTGATCGGCTCCGGATCGCCGTCGCTGCGATCGGCGCGGGCCTTCATGGCGGAGTGAGCTCGGGGCCTTGACAGACGCGGAGGACGTGTCCCACTTGGCCATCAGCAAGGATGGGTGGAATCCATGGCGAGTGACAAGCCTCCGGCCAAGGTCCTGCGCTTCGAGCGGCCGCGGCGCTTCCCCGAGGAGCTGGATCGGCTCCGGGCCAGGCTGGACGACGACGAGGTCGCGCTCGAGGAGTCCGACGTCGACGAGGGCTTGGCGTGCGCCGACGCAGCCATCGCCAAGGGCGTCCCAGGCGGCCACGAGGCGAAGGCCGATCTGTTGAACATCCGCGCCCACCGGGTGCTCGCCGCCGGCGACACCGAGGCCGCGCTAGGCGCGTGGGCCGCGCTCATCGCCGCGTATCCCACCTACCTCAAAGCCTACCTCATGCGCTCGCACCTCTTCGGCAAGCGTGGCGAGCACGAGGCCGCGCTGGCGGAGCTGGATCGCTTCGTCGAGCGAGCGCCGACCGAGGCGGGCGGCTACCTCCACCGCGCGCAGCTCTACCAGGCGCAGGGCGACGGCGAGCGCGCCCTCGCCAACTTCCGCCGCGCCGCGCAGCTCGATCGGACCTCGACCGAAGCCCACCTGGGCATGGCGGCGGCGCTCGCCGCCAAGGGCGACGCCCGCGGCGCCACGCGCGCCTACGCGCAGGCCGCCGAGAAGGAGCTCGGCGACGCGGAGAGCTACAACCTGCGCGGCTTCATGCACTTCGTCTCCGGCCAGGACGAGCTCGCCCTCGCCGACTACGAGGCGAGCCTGGCGCTGTCTCCCAACCAGCCCGACGCGCTCTCCTGGCGCGGGATCTGCCGGCTCCGGTTGAAGCGCTTGGAGCCGGCGATCGCCGACTTCACCCGGCTCATCGCGATGCAGCCCGCGGAGGCGCGCGGGTACTGGCGGCGCGGCGAGGCCCTGGCGTACTCGGGCAAGCCCGCCGAGGCGCTCCGGGATCTCGATCGGGCCATCGCGCTCGGCGAGGACGAGAGGGGGGCCGCCCACTTCGCCCGGGGGATGGCGCAGCAGGCGCTCGGAGACCTCAAGGCCGCGCTCCTGTCGTACGGCGTCGCGCTCGACCGCGACCCCTCCAACGTGGCCTGCCGCCTCCGTCGCTTCCAGATCCACAACGACGCCGAGGACTGGCAAGGGTGCCAGATCGACGCCGAAGCGATGCTGGCCACCCAGCCGGACAGCCCCCCGCTCCTCCTCACCCACGCGCGCCTCTGCGTCAAAACCAACCGGCTGGACGACGCCATGACCGCCTACAACCGGCTGATCGTCCTCGAGCCGGGGAACGCCGACGCCTACCACGAGCGGTCCGAGATCCACGTCGGCAAGGGCGACACCATGGCGGCCCGCGCGGACCTGGCGCGAGCGTTCGAGATCGCGCCGGACAACCTCGACATCCGCGCCGCCTACGCCCGCGACCGGGCCCAGGTCGCGCGGACGCCCGAGGATCGCACCGCTGCGCTCCAGCTCCTCGCGAGCACCGCCGAGCTCGACCCGACCAGCCACGAGGCCTGGGCGCGCGCCGCCTATTGCTTCCGCGCCGCCGGAGCCTTCCCCGAGGCCACCCGCTTCATCACGCGCGCCCTCGAGCTCGATCCCGACAACGTGGAGTACCTCGACGAGCGAGCGACGAGCCTGCGCTGTGGAGCGCCTCCGATCTGGATCGACGCGATCGGCCACCGGGCGAGCCTCGTGGCCGCGCTGGCGGATGCCGAGCGCGCGCTCGAGCTGTCGGAGGACGAGGACCTCGAGCTCTACCGCCAGCGCGCCAGCCTGCGGGAGGAGACCGCCGACTACGAGGGGGCCATCGCCGACCACACGACGATGATCGAGATGGATCCCGATTCCATCGACGCCTACGCCGACCGCGCCCGCCTGCGCAAGCTCATTGGCGACATGCCCGGGGCCCTCGCGGACGCCGCGCAGGTGCGGGTGCTCGAGGACGAGAGGCTCGCCGAGCTCGCGACCTACCCCGACGTGGGCGAGATCAACCTCAAGAGGTTCAGCCTCGACGAGGTGTGAGGAGGCCATCCTGGAGAACGCCCGAGAGCGTTCTCCGACCATCCTGGCGAACGGCCGGGAGCACCCGAGTCGATCAGTGCCCCTTGAGGGCCCACTTGCCGCCGACCAGCTTCGACTCGCACATGGCCTGGTCATCGTGGGCGGAGTCCGCGTCGCCGTACCAGTAGCTCGTGGTCTCGGGCGTCGCCGTGGACTCACGGCAGGTGCCGACGAGCCGGTCGTTCGTCGGGCAGCCGGTCGCGCCTCGAGAGAAGGTGCCCGCGCGCTTG
>Ga0302279_10002547_pt1 | contig 23877 bp, 27 predicted proteins | sample III_Bog_N3_3_FD_194541 | JGI IMG/M metagenome (GOLD analysis project Ga0302279, IMG submission 194541) | Peat permafrost microbial communities from Stordalen Mire near Abisko, Sweden - III_Bog_N3_3 | ecosystem: Environmental > Terrestrial > Soil > Wetlands > Peat | place: Sweden: Abisko... | reverse complement strand
CGATCTCCTTGGCGACGGTGACGCCGTCCTTGGTGACCGTCGGCGAGCCGAAGCTCTTCTCGATGACCACGTTGCGACCCTTGGGGCCGAGCGTGACCTTCACCGCGTCCGCGAGCGCGTTGACGCCCGCGAGAATCAGGTTCCGAGCGTTCTCGGTGTAGACGATTTCTTTCGCTGCCATGTTCGTAACCTCTTTCGGCGTTCTGAGTCCGCCCCTTAGTTCGTCATTCCGAGCGCAGCGAGGAATCCCCCTGCGCCCTTTGATTCAAGGAGCCTCGGGCGTTGGCCGAGGCTCGAGTCTGCTGGAGATCCCTCGGCTACGCCTCGGGATGACGTCTCGCTTCTTCAGCGAAACGTCACTTCTCGAGGACGCCGAGGATGTCCTCTTCGCGGAGGATGAGGCGCTCTTCGCCGTCGACCTTGACCTCCGTGCCCCCGTACTTGCCGAAGAGCACGCGGTCGCCGACCTTCACGTCGAGCTTCCGGAGCGACCCGTCTTCGTTGATCTTCCCGTTCCCGACGGCGAGCACTTCGCCCTCGATCGGCTTCTCCTTGGCGGTGTCGGGGATGATGATGCCCCCCTTGGTCTTCTCTTCTTCTTTGACGCGCTTGACGATCACGCGGTCGTGGAGCGGACGGATGCTCGACATGGTTGCCTCCGAGATAGCTGCTGAATGAGAGAGGCGGCCCTGGTTAGCGCACACGCGCTCACCCCCTGAAGCCGCCACAACGGTTGGTGATTCGGGCGATTGTTAGCACTCACTCTGACCGAGTGCTAACGGCCCGGCGCGAACATAACCGTGGCCCCGGGTCCGTCAAGAGGCGCCCGGCACCTTTCGCGGGGCCCCCCGAACCAGGGGGCAACCACGCGTCGCGACGTGACTTTCCGATGACGACGCATGACGCCGTGCGCCAGTCTGGCAGTCGTGCCCCCCGAGTGCTTGGTCGAGATGTGCGCACAACGATACGAGAGTGCAGGGAAATTGCGCGAGAGCTCAACGCTCGCTACCTGTGAAGACAGCAGCATGAGTGGCATCGTTGCGGCTGGTTCGGTAAGCGAGTTTTTCCTCGAAATCGTCGGCGACGCGCTGAAGGCGCGAAAGCTGGAGGCGACCGACGGAGCGCAGACCTACCTGGTATCGCTCCTCTCGGAGTACGCGAAACCGGACGAGCGGGCCGAAGAGCCGCTCGAACGCCCCCTCGCCTTCCTCCTCGACGAGGCCCTCCACACAGTGGAGGCCGGCGTCCGCTTCGACAAGCTCCGGGCTCTGGGCGACGGCATCCTCTACGCGTGCGGGTTCTTCGGCGAGCACTTCGAGGCGCGCGGCGTCGACCCCTCGTACGTGATGGGCATCGGCACGACGGCGTACGGCGCGGTCAGCTCGATGCTCCGATTGCCCAGCGAAGAGCCGTCCTTCGACATCTACGGCGAGCTTTCGTCGAAGTTCGACGCCTTCGTCGACGTCCTCACCGACGTGGCCGACGTGACCGTCGCCCACGGCGCGGCCACGAGCCCGCAGCAGGTGCTCAAGCTCTACGAGCGCTGGCTGAAGACGGGGAGCGATCGTCTCGCGCAGGCGCTCGGCGCCCACGGGTTCACCCCCTCGCGCGGACGAGGCAAAGGGGTCCTTCAGTGACAGGTGGGAGCGCGCGGTTCCTCGAGGGGAACGGCGCGGGGCTCGTTCGCGAGCGCGCCGTGGCCGACCGCGTTCAGCGAGCGCTCGAGCGCCTGTACCAGCTCGACCGCGTCGCCGACGTCGATGCCTTCCTCGAAGAGGCTGCGAACGGCGAACGGGAGACGTTGTTCGTGCGAGAGGCGGGCGACGGTGCGATCGAGATGGCCCTGCGCGTCCCTCGCCTCGGCGCCCGCGCGTTCGACCTCGCGCACGACGCGGACCTCGATCCGCTCTGCCAGATCATCGAAGGGGTGAGCCACTTCGTCTATCTGGCCGACCGCGCGCGGGTCGATCGCGAAGCGACGCAGCTCGAGCTCGAGCTGCAGGCCGAGGTCGACAAGTTCGTCGTCCTGGCCGCGTGGCTGGGAGAGCCCGACGTGCGCGCGAGCGGGACGCTCCGCCGTCGCCTTTATGAGGAGGTCGCCTTCGCGCACGATCCGTCGAGCGAGGAGGGTCACCGCTACCGCGTCGCGAACGATCGCGCGCACGCCTTCATTCGCCGCCTGGAGCGCGAGTACGTCGAAGCGCGGCGCTGGCCCGAGCTGCGAAGGGAGCTCCGGCGTTTCTACCGCGTCGGCCAGGAAGAGAAGCTACGCATCGCCTGCGCCGCCTGACTCACCCCGTGTAGTAGTACTCGAACTCGAAGTCGCCGACCTCGGGATGGGCTGCGAGAAGCGCGTCGATGCACTGCTCGGCGAGCGCGTCGAACTCGACGTCCTTGAGCCCCAGGTCGCCGTTCCGGTGGAACGTGACGCGAATGGTCTCCCCGTCCGGCCGTGGCTGGACCAGGCGGAGCTTGAGCGTGAAATCCTTCTCGTCGGCACTTCTGCGGAAGTGGTTCTTTTCGACGGTGAATTTCGTGAGAAACGCTTCGGCGGTTCTCGCTGCGTCCTTGATGTCCATGTCGCCCGGCCTTCGTCGTTCGTCGCTCCCTCAGCATAGCCCAGGCAAGCCCCGCCGCGGCGTCGTTACCAAGGAGTATCCGGTTCGACGCGACGCGCCGTACCGAAAGCGCCAACCGTACGGGTCGCGCTTGCCAATCGAGCCTTCGTTGAGCAGAGTCCCGGCGATCCAGCGCCGGGGGGAATCGGCGACGGGGGAATTTCGATGACTCAGGATACGGTTCACACGATGCCGCTCGAAGCGCTCCGCGCACGAGCGAAGGAGGCGCAGCGGCTGATTGCGGAGGCGCGGACGATCGCGCGCAATTCTTTCGTGGCGCTCGACTCGTCCACGGACGCCGACGACGCGGCCGACCGCGTCGGCTCGCTGCTCGACGCCGCGCAACGTCTACTTCCGGGGATGGCGCCGCTCGCAGAGGCGCGCGAGCGGCCGCCGCGGTCGAGGCCGTCGCGCGACATGGGGTGGCGTCGCGTCACGATGCGCGGCGGCGCCGACCGAGCCCTGGCCACGCTCGAGCGCGCGACGATCCTGGAGTCGATCGCCGACGAGGCGGTCGCGCTCTTCGCTGAAATCGAGCGAGGTCGCTCGTCGTCGGCCTTCCGCGTCGCCGATGTCTCGCCGGCCGAGAGCGAGCGCATGCCGCGCCGGAACTGACGCGCGCGCTACGGCTTGCCGAGCTCCAGCTCCGTCCCCTCGCGCGCGGCGGTCGAGCGCGTGTGCGGCGCGTGCTCGGCGAGCCACTCGGTCGCGCGCGCGGCGATGTGGTCGATGGCGTCGTCGTCGCGCTCGGGGTCGTGGTGAAAGAGCACGAGGTGCGGCGTCGAAGCCTTCTTGCCGAGGCGCAGCACGTCGTCGAGCGTCGAGTGACCCCAGCCTAGCTTTGCCGGCATGTCGCTCTCGACGTACTGGGCGTCGTGGATGACGAGGTTCGCCCCGTCGACGAACTTCGCCAGCTCGTCCATCGTCGCGCCGTTCGATCCCGACGGCGGAGAGAGCTCGTTGTCCGTGATGTACGCGAGGCTCGCGCCGCCGTCGTCGTCGATGCGAAAACCCTGCGCGCCGCCCGGGTGGTTCAAGAGGATGTGCCGGATCGTGGCCGACCCGATGCGCCACGGGTCGCCGCGGGTCTCGAGGAAGTCGATGGTCCCGGGCACGTCGGCGGCGCGCACAGGAAAGTGAATGCCGTCGAAGAGCGTTCGCATCCGCGCGGCCGCCTGCTGGGTTTCGTTCGCCAGCGGGTGAATGAGCAGGTGCGTCCCCTTCTGCCAAATCGGCTTGAAGAACGGCAACCCCATCACGTGATCCCAGTGCAGGTGCGTGAGCAGCATGTGGATGGGCGCCTTGTGCGCCTCGCTCTTCAACGCGTTGCCCAGCTCGCGCAGCCCGGTCCCGGCGTCGAGGATCAGCACCTGCCCGTCGGCCAGCCGCACCTCGACGCAGACGGTGTTCCCGCCGTAGCGCACGGTGTTCAGCCCCGGAGTGGGGGTGGAGCCGCGGACGCCGTGGAAGCGGACCTTCATGCGAAGTGCCCAGCATAGACGGGGCGGGGCACTCTTCGCCAACGATCCTCGTGAGACCGTTGCCGGCCGCGCGTGTCATCCGTTCGGGTGATGGAGGACGAAGCGCGTCTTCGCATTGAATGAAGACGAGACCCGCTTCGTCGATTGCAAGGGACCGAGGGGAGCTATGCCGCGGTGCGAACGTACATGCGCGGCAGGAGCTGTTTTGCCCGAGGAAACTCGCCTCAATTGTGGCGTCCACAAAGTGAATCCGTGTAGAAGGCATAGTTACGCAGTCGTGGGGCGTGGGGCTCGCAATTGCGTTCGCAAGCAAGGTTCAGGAGGAGAATCAGATGATCCGTAAGCTCTCTGCAGTGGCCATCAGCGCCGCCACGGCGCTCTTCGCAACGTCCGCTCTCGCGCAGGACCCGGCAGCGGCACCCGCGCCGGCTCCGGCTCCCGCAGCCGCCTCGGCGTCGTCATCGGATTCGTCGGACTCGAGCGGCGGAGTGAGCGCAGCACTGCTTCTCGGCTACGGCTTCGACGACGCGTTCAAGCTCGGCTTCGGCGCGCGCGCCGGATACACGCTGCCGCAGGCGATGGGCCCGGGCCATCTCTACCTCGGCGGCACCTTCGTCTATCACCTCGGCACATCCATCACGACCGGCGTTGACAGCAGCGGCAACCCGACGTCGAGCTCCGTAGGCGTCTATTACGTCAACGCGGAAGGTGGGTACGAGGTACCCGCGGGCCCCGTGGTGATTCGGCCGTTCGTCGGCCTCGGCTACCTCGGGTTTCACGGCTTCCCGTCGGCGCAGACGATCGATGGAATCACGGTCGGTGGCGCTCCATCAGGCAAGATCGACTTCCAATTGGGCGCGACGTTGCTCTACCCGGTGGCAGGGGCCTTCAGCATCGGTGCTGACGCCCGTTTTGTCGTCGTGAGTGACTACAATACGTTCAACCTCTTCCTCACGGCGCAGTACCACTTCTGAGCCGCGTGCCCCTCGCGGGGTGCAAATGGCCAGACGCCGCGACGCGCTTTCACGAGCGCTCGCGGCGTTTCGCTTTTGTCCGATCCCTTCGGCCCCGACTTGGGCTACCGAGGGGCCATGCACCGACTTCTCCTCGCTTCCCTGGTCGCCGCGGGCGTCTCCTCCGTCTCTCTCTCCGCGCTCGCGCAGACCGGAGCCCCGACGGTCGCGACGACGCGCCCGACGTCGAACCCGTCCTACGCCGACACCGGCGACGCGCTCGATCCCACCGGCTGGTCCGTCGCCGCGCTCCTCGGGTTCGGCGTGAACAACGGCGTCGGCATCGGCATCGGCGCGCGCGGCGGCTACACGCTCGACAACCACGTGTACATCGGCGGCACGCTCATCGATCACCTCCCCAGCGGCCTGAACATCCTCTTGCTGGGCGGCGAAGCGGGCTACGACTTCGAGGTCGGACCGGTCGTCATCCGGGCGTACGGGGGACTCGGGTTCGCAAACGCTTCGGTCAGCGTCGGCGGCGTCTCGGCGAGCTCGACGAACGTCGCGTTCTGGCCGGGGGGGACGGTCATCTACAACATCCCGTCGGCCCCGCAGTGGTTCGTCGGCGGCGACGCCCGCGTGTACATCGTCAGCGACTTCAACACGCTCGCCCTCTATGGATTTGGCGGGATCCACTTTTGACCCGCGGGGATCGCGCTATCGTTCGTGAGGTATGAGTCGACGGCTCACGACGGTTGCCTTCTTCGCCGCCGCGGCGCTCGTCGTCTCGTCGGCGTTCGCGCAGACGACGCCCGCGAAAAAGAAGAAGAAGAAGAAGCACCCGAAGCCGGCGGCGACGACGATCGAGCTGGATAGCAACGCCGGCGCGCCGCCAGCCGCGAGCCCTCCGCCGCCTGCGAGCACGACCCCGACCCCGACCGAGACCCCGACCGGGACCCCGACCCCGACCGAGACCCCGACCGAGACTGCGGGTGCCGACAACAAAGCGCCCACCGAGGAAGCTACGCCGAGCGCTTCCGCGAAAGCCGAAGCCTCCCCATCGCCGACCACCGCGGGCGCGATGCCCTGGAGCGCCGCGCTCCTCCTCGGTGACGGCTTCGACGCGGCCGAGGGATTCGGACTGGGCGTCCGCGGCGGATACACGCTGCCGATGCACGTCTACCTCGGCGTGACGTTCATCTATCACCTCGGCAATTCCGCGCCCGTTTCGACGCGCGTGTTCTACCCGGGGCTCGAAGGGGGCTACGAGCTGACCGCGGGACCGGTCCTCCTGCGCCCGTACGTCGGCTTCGGCCCCGTCTTCGTTCACACGTCGTTTCCGACGAACAGCATCGGCGGCATCCTCGAAGGGGGGGGCTCGACGGTCGCGACTCTCTTCGGTGGATGGATCGGGGGGGCGGTGGTGGTCCCGTTTGCAGATCGGTTCTTCGCCGGGGGGGACCTGCGACTCGTCCTCGTCAGCGGCTACACGACGGCAGGGGTCTTCCTGACGGGCGGAGTGCGGTTCTAGCGGTTCCCGCGCGGGTTTGCGGTCGGTTCCCCCTCTGGGGGAGCGGGCTTTCCGGCAGCGGGTACGTCTCCGCCGCCGAGATGCGTGTCTCCGCCGCCGAGATGCGTGTCTCCGCGGCGGAGAGGTACGTCTTTGCCGCCGAGAGGCACGTCTTCGTCGCCAAGAGGCACGTCTTCGTCGCCAAGAGGCACGTCTTCGTCGCCAAGAGGCACGTCTCCGCGGCGGAGAGGCGCGTCTCCACGAGCAAGACGCACCTCCTCGCGGCGGAGAGGCTCGTCCTCTCGCCCGAGATGCACCTCCTCGCGACGAGGATGCGCGTCCTCGCGACGGAGACGCTCCTCTTCAGGGGCGAAACGCGTCTCTCGCCGACGAAGAGAGGCGTCCCGCGCGGAAAGCCCCGTCTCTCCGTGACCGAGACGCGCTTGCGGGCGAACGCTGGCCTCCTCTTCGCGGAGAGACCGCACCCCCTTCAACCGCCGGCGCTCGTGTAGCGCGCGATCGAGCGCAACCAGACGACGCGCGCCACCCCCAGCGCCACGAGCGATCCGGCGAAGGCCGTGACCCCGCGCGCGGCGTCCATCTTCCCCAGGATCGCCAGCGCGGGATACGTCGTCATCAGCGCGAGCGGGATGACGAACGTGAACACGATCGACGCGACCCCACGAAACACCGACGAGGGCCAGCGCGCGGCGTCATAGATCGACGCGAAGAGATACGAGAGGTTGTCGACCTTCACGACGACGAACGCCATGCACACGACGAGGATCCAGATCGCATAAAGGATGAACGACGCGCCCGCGAGCAAGAGGACCGTCCAGGCGACGGCGCCGGCCGAGGGCACGCGACCGATCTTGCGGAGGGCCACCGCGAGAATGGCGAGTCCTCCCGCGACGTTGACGAAGGCGAAGAGGTCGAAGCGCGCAGTCGAGACGAGGAACTGAGCGTCGGCGGGCTTCAGGAGAACGAAGTCGAGCGTCCCTTTGCGAATGGCCTCGACGACGTTGCCGAGCGACGGCCGGATCGCGCCGTCGAGGATCCCCTTCAAGCACGTGAACCAGGCCACGACGACGAGCGCCTCGGGCCAGCTCCACCCGGCGATCTGGGTGCGCTGGCCGAAGACGACGAGGAGCGGGACGAGCGCGGTCGCGGTCCAGAAGAGCGACATGAGGCCGTCGATGGCGAAGTCGAGCCGGTACTGCATCGCCAGGAGGAGCGAGGCGCGGAGCTGGACGCGGAGGAGGCGCGCGTAGCGGATCATCGTTCACCCTCCGAACACCGAGTAGCGCGCGACGCCGCGGCGCCAGAGCAGGAGTGCGAGCGCGAGAAGCGAGGCCACCCACGCCCACTGCGCCGCGAGCGAGCGGAGCGACTGGTCGAGCGACTCGAGGCCGAGCATCGTCTCGACCGGGAAGGCCAGCGTGTAACGGAACGGCATCCACCAGGTTGCCCCGAGCAGCCAGCCCGGGAAGAGCGAGAGCGGCATCAGGTAGCCGGAGAAGATGAAGAACAGGCCGAGCCAGAGGTCGTAAAGCGAGAGCGAGCTCTCCCAGAAGAGCCCGAGCGACCCGACCGCGAGCATCGCGGCGAACGTGAGCGCCCACGCTCCGAAGATGGCGAACAGGCCGATGCACCAGTGCGCGGCGTCGGTCGCGACGTGGCCGCCACCGACCCACGCGAAGGCGAGCAGGGCGATGGGGAACGCGAGGAGCGCGCGGATGGGGAGCGCGGCGAGGTTGTCGGTCGCGTAGTGGACAAATGGGTGCAGGGGGCGGAGCAGGTGCATCGCGATGCCGCCGCTGCGGATGTCGGCGTTCATCTCCCAGACGGCCCACGAGCCGGTCATGAGCCGCACGATGAGCGTGGCGAGGAAGTAGGCGCCGAAGCCCTTCTCGTCGAAGCCCGCGACCGGCGCCTCGCGCGCAACCTCGCGAAAGAGCACGAGCATCACGAGCGGCATGTTCGTGGAGAGAATCCAGATGAAGAACTCGCCGCGGTACGCCACGGCCTCCGCGAAGCCCACGCGGAACAGGGTGGGTACGGCCCTCAGCTGGCGGGCAGCGCTCATCGTGTGTCCGTCTTCGCGTTGCGGGCGAAGAGATCGGCGATGACCTCTTCGAGCGGCGCGTCCTCGATCTTCAGGTCCTCGACGGGCAAAGACGAGAGCGCGCGCTCGACGACGCTACGTGTCGAGTGCGCAGCGATCTGGAGGACCGCTCCGTCGTCGTCGCACGTGACGACACGCCCCCCCAGCGCCTCCACGTCTCCGCGTGCGACGGCACGCGCAAAGCGGAGCGTGAGTCGCTTGTCGGGGCTGAGCTCACGCACCAGCGCGTCGAGGGACCCGTCGTACGTGAGCCTCCCGCGGTCGATGACGATGACGCGCGGGCAGAGCGCCGCGACGTCGTCCATGTAGTGACTCGTGAGGACGACGGTCGCGCCGAAGCGCTCGTTGTACGAGCGGATGAACCCGCGCATCGCCGATTGCATCGTCACGTCGAGGCCGATCGTCGGCTCGTCGAGGAAGAGCACGCGCGGCCGGTGGAGCAGCGCCGCCGCGAGCTCGCACTTCATCCGCTCGCCGAGGGAGAGCGTTCGTGTCGGCTGGCGGACGAGGTCACCGATTCCCAGGAGCTCGACCAGCTCGGCTCTCGTCTCTTCGTATTGCGCCTTCGGGACGTCGTAGATCGCCCGATTGAGCTCGAACGTCTCGGCGGGCGGTAGATCCCAGAGGAGCTGCTGCTTCTGCCCCGTGACGAGCATGATCGACCGCAGGAACTCGGGCGCGCGGTGGCGCGGCGTGAAACCAGCGACGGTCGCCTCGCCCGAGGTGGGGTGGAGGAGGCCGGAGAGCATCTTCAGCGTGGTCGTCTTCCCCGCGCCGTTCGGCCCGAGGAACCCTACCCGCTCGCCTGCCGCAATCTCGAACGAGAGCCCGTCCACCGCGACGACCTTCTCGTACCTTCGCGCGACGACGGATCTCATCGCGGCCAGGAGCCCGGGCGGGCGGCGATGAACGAGGTAATGCTTCGCGAGGTTGCGAACCGAGATCATCAGAGCAGGGTCGCGTCGAACGTCACGTTGTCGAAGTAGACCGTCCAGGCGCCATCCCCTGGCGTCACGTACGTGATGCCCGTGAGGATCTCGGGCGTGCCGTCCGAGACGGTGAGCGTCGGCTCGAACTTCGTGGACGACGTTCCGAGGGTCCACGTCGCGCTGTTGGTGCTCGAGTTCGCGCTCGGGTCCTCGAGCGTGAGCGCGAGCGTCACCTGCGTCCACTGCGCGATCGGCAAGTGCGCGGTCGACACATGCGAGATGTACGGCGCACCGCCGTCGAGCAGGTGCGAGTTCTCGGAGAAGTTCACGTCGAGCGCGCCCAACGCGGAGTCGTAGGTGCACTCGAGCTGAAGGTCGTCCAGCACGCCGGCCGCGTTGTAGAGCTGAAACGCGGAAAGCACGGCTTCGGACCCGGTCGTCGTCGGGACCTGGGCGACGAAGATCTCGAACGAGAACGTGAAGAGGTACGGCTTGGCCGCGTATTTGGTGAAGGCCCGGTACGCGGCGCAGTCGTAGGTGCTCGCGCCAGCCGTGGTCACGATCTGCATCGAGCCGGGCGGCGACACGGCTTCGAGCGAGCTCACGGACGCGACCCCGTGGTCGGACGACACCTGGTCCCAGGTTCCAGGGACGGCGAGCCCTCCGTCCTCGTCGAAGTCGTCGCAGAAGACGACCTTCGCAGCTTGCGACGCGCAGAACGGGGTCGCGTCGATCGGGGAAGCGGCGTCCGAGGCGTCGGCGGACGGCAGGGCCGCATCGTCGGGCGCACCGCCGTCCTCCGGAGGAACGATGACGCTTCCGTCGGCGTGCGGCCCGCCGGCGTCCTCCGTGGTCGACGAATCAGGCGATTGGACGCTCCCTCCCGTCAGCCCGTCGAGCGACGTCGTGAGCGAACAGGCTCCCGCGACCCCCGCGAGCACCACGCCCACGATGACCGACGCGAATCGAGCCCTGGATCGCCTCACCCTCTACAGGTTAACACCGACGGCGCTCTACAGCCCCATCAGCTTCGCGACGTAGTAGCGCAGCGTCTCGGTCGTCCCGCCGCCGATGCGGAAGAGGCGGTTGTCGCGCCAGATTCGGGCGATCGGATACTCCTCGATGTAGCCGGCGCCCCCGTGGAACTGCAGGCACTGATCGGCGATCTCCGAGCCGAGCTCGCCGACGAAGATCTTCGCCATCGAGATCAGCTTCACGGTCTCGAACTCGATCGGCCCCTTCTTCACGTACTTGTCCTCGTTGTAGGCCTCGGCCGCCTTGTACGAGAGCGCGCGCCCGGCCTCGAGCCGCGCGTAGAGATCGACGAACTTGTGCTGCCAGTACTCGCGCTTGATGATCGGCTTGCCGAACGCCTTTCGATCGCGCCCGTACGCGACGCTCATGTCGAGGCAGTGCTGGAGGCCGGCGACGGCGCTCGTGCACGCGATGATGCGTTCGCTCTGGAAGTTCTGCATGAGGTACATGAACCCCATGTTCTCTTCGCCGAGCAGGTAGCGCCTCGGCACGCGCATGTCCTCGAACGCGAGCTCGGCGGTGTCGCTCGAGTGGTTGCCGATCTTCTTCAGCTTCTTGGAGACGCTGAACCCCTTGGTCTTCGTGGGCACGAGAAAGAAGCTGCAGCCGTGGGCTCCCGCGTCGGGGTTCGTCTTGACGAGCAAGGTGACGAAGTCGGCGCGCGTCCCGTTCGTGATGTAGGTCTTGGAGCCGTTGATGATGAAGTCGTCGCCGTCCTTCTTCGCCCACGTCTGGATGCCGGCGACGTCGCTCCCCGCGTTCGGCTCGGTGACGCCGAGCGCCGCGATCTTCTCGCCGTGAATGGCCGGCGTGAGGAACTCGGCGATCTGCTCCTTGGTGCCGAGATCACTGATGACCGGCGTCGCCATGTCCCCCTGAACGAGGAGGCCCATGGTCACCCCCGCCATCCCGCCGCGAACGAGCTCCTCGCTCTTCGCGACCGTGAACCAGAAGTCGCCGCCGCCGCCGCCGTGCTCTTCGGGGTAATGCGCCGCGAAGACGCCTAGCTCGCCCGCGCGCTTGAAGACCTCGTTCGGGAACGTCTCCGCCTCCTCCCACGCGTCGACGAACGGGAGGAGCTCCTTCTCGGCGAACTTGCGAACGGTGGCCCGGAACTGCTGGTGCTCTTCACGGTAGGGGCTCGGCATGAAGATGATTCGTACACGAAACATCTCGCCGAGCAAGCGTGAAGCCGCGTAAAATCCGACGCAGCATGGCAAACACGGTCGCGGTCACCGGCGCCTCGGGGTTCATCGGCAGCGCTGTGGTTCGCTCGCTCCTCGCGGACAAGCGGCGCGTGCGCGCGCTCGTCGAACCGGGGGCGAACCTGAAGAACCTCGACGGGCTCGACGTGGAGCGCGTCACGGTCGACGTGTGCGACGGTGACGGGATGAAGCGCGCGCTCGAAGGCTGCGACGCGCTCTACCACCTCGCGGCCATCTACAAGCTGTGGATGCTCGACCCCGAGCCGATCCACCGCGTGAACATCGAGGGGACGGTCGCGACTCTCCTCGCGGCGCAGGCCGCCCGGGTCCGACGCATCGTCTACACGTCGTCGATCGCCGCCATCGGCCTCGCGTCCCGCGACGACGATCCGGGCGCGCTCGCGGACGAGAGCACACGCTTCAATCTGTTCGACATCGCGAACGACTACATCCTGACCAAGTGGCAGAGCGAGCGCATCGCCATGCGCTTCGCGCAGAGCGGCATGCCGATCGTGGTCGTGAACCCCGCGTTCCCGTTCGGACCACGCGACATCGCTCCGACCCCGACGGGTAAGATCGTGCTCGCGCTCCTCAAGAAGGAGGTGCCCGGCGTCAGCCCAGGCGGCTTCTGCACGATCGACGTCGACGACTGCGCCATGGGCCACCTCCTCGCAGAGGAGAAGGGGCGCGTCGGTGAGCGCTACATCCTCGGTAACGACAACATCTCGATCGGTGACTTCATGAATCTGGTCTGCAAGGTCGCCGGAACCCCGACGCCTCGCCTGCCTTTGCCCAAAATGATGAGCGCCGGCATCGCCCTCGGCATGGAGCTCTGGGCGGACCTCGTCTCTCGCGAGGAACCACGCGCAACCTATCGATCGATGCGCTACGCGCAGCGGTCTGCGTTCTTTTCGAACGCAAAGGCCAAGCGCGAACTTGGCCTACCGTCGCGCCCTCAAGAAGAGAGCGTGCGCCGCGCGGTCGATTGGTTCCGCGCAAATGGAGTGGCTTAGAGCGCGCTCGCCGTTCGCGCGCGGCGCAACGGTCACCGTCGTGCCATCGCGCGCGTTCGAGCGCGTTCCCCAAGCCCCTCGCGAGATCTTACCTCGTCGCCGGCCGGGCCGATCCCATGCGAACTTGCCGCGGGTCTCAGTTTCGGCCGGCTCGGGTCTCGATCTCGTTCGAGAAGGCGAACTACTTCGCCTTCTTCTTCGCCGTCTTCTTCGCAGCCTTCTTCGCAGTCTTCTTCGCAGCCTTCTTCTTCGCAGCCATGTTCGTCTCCCCTTTCTTCGGTTTCGTTTTCAATTTGCTACTGAGCCGGGTCTTGGCTTTCGCCGCGACCTTCGTTTTGCGAGCCGCCGGCTTCTTCGAAGCGGGCTTGCCCTGAGTCTTCTTCTTCGACGGCGCGGGGCTCTTGGCGCTCACCTTCGTCGCCGTCTTCTTCTTCGCCGGCGCCTTTGCGGCCTTCGCCGCCTTGGCCGGTCCCGATACTCCGTTGACGTTCTTCGTCGGCCGCTGCACTGCATCGCGCTGCGCCGCGCGGGCCGAGAGGGCAGCCTTGACCTTCTCGTCGAGCTCTTCGAAGTCGAAGGGCTTATCGATATACGCATCCGCACCGTACAGCGGACTCGTCATCTGGTTCAAATTCTCGCCAATGCCCGTGAGCATCACGACGCCCGTGTGAGCCAGCGCGACGTCCTCGCGGATCTTGCGGCAGACTTCCCAGCCGCTCATCCCCGGCATCATCACGTCGAGCACGACGAGGTCGGGCAGGTGCTCGCGCGCGAGCTTCCACGCCTGCTCCCCGTCGCTCGCTTCGATGACGACGAGGCGCGGGTCATCGAGCGTCTTCAGGTGCTGCGCGACCAACTCGAGCATGCTCGGCTCGTCATCAGCGACGAGCACGACCGGGTTCGATGACGGGAGCATGTGGTGATTCTCCATCTCGCGATCGTTCTTCGTCAAGCTCTTGATGATCGATCGTGATCGATTCGTCAACGCGATCGATCACTCGGTCGAGCGATCGAACCGGCGAAGCGACGTCGAGATGGAGTGGGATGGAGTGCGAGAGCGTGGGATCGAAGCGAAGCTCGCGTCGCGATCGCGATCACGAATCGAGCTATTTTTCCGAGTGATCGGCGCGCCTCTCGATCACTCGTCGCGGAACTTCGTCGGCACGCGCGAGGTCGACGAGACCAGCGCCTTCGATGCGTTCACGTACTTCACCATCGTCGGCATGTGCCCCTTCGTGAGCTTCAGCTTCCCCTGCATCATCCCCTTGGTGGGATCGAGCTCGCCTCGGATGACGGTCTTCCAGAGCGCGTAGGGGGCCACGATGACGAAGGCGGCGCCCTCGGCGTCCTTGGCCGGGATCAACTTGCAGTCGCGGCAGGAGCCCCGATCGACGTCGAGCCACATCGCCAGGTCCTCGTCGATCTTCAAGGCGGGGTCGGCCTTCACGACCATCGCTACGACGCCGTGCGTCCAATCCTTACCGGCGGTCTTGTACGCGTCGTTCGCGTTGATGGCGTCCTTGAATGCGGCGGTCCACTCGTGCGACGGAAAATCGTAGGCCATGGCGACAGCTCGTCCTTTCGAAGAGCGAGGCGATAGCACAGCGAAGCGGGCAAGCACACGCGCAGAGGAAGCGCCGTTGAGATGGACGGAGAGCGGCTCGCGCGCTTGAATGACGAAGCCGATGACCCTCCCGAAGACTCACGCTGGTCCGCACGTTCATCGCGGTGAGAAGCGTCTCGATGCGGTGCTCGACTTCGTCGCGTTCGCCGCTCGACCGATGCCGCTCGTCACGTTGCTCGACGAGGCGCCGCGAAGGATCGTCTCCATCTTCGACGCCGACGTCTGCTCGCTGTACCTGCTCGAGGGCGAGGGCGACGAGCTCGTCATGCGCGGCAACGTGGGCTTCGCCCGCGACGCGCTCGGGCAGGTGCGGCTCCACATTGGCGAGGGCATCACGGGCGAAGCCGTCGAGTACCTGCGGCCGATCTCGGCCGATCTCGCGAAGACGCACGCCTCGTACAAGCACTTCGAGGAGCTCGGGGAGGAACGCTTCCCGGTGTTCCTCGCCGTGCCCATCCGGGGCAAGGCGGGTCCGCTGGGCGCGGTGGTCATCCAGCGCGCCGAGACGCCGTTCCCGACCGCAGACATCGAGTTGCTGACGGCGCTCGGCGCCCTCATCGCCGCGGGGATCCGGCACGCGGAGCTCATCGACTCCAAGAGGGAGAAGGGGAGCCCACGGCGAGCGGCCGGGGGAGGAACGCGCAAGGTGACGCTCCCCGGTCGGCCGATGGTGCCAGGGCGCGCGCTCGGAGCGATCGCAGCGCTCCGCAGGCCCGCGCAGCGACCGACGGACTCGGAGCCGAAGCGCGACCCGGATGCCGACGTTCGCATGCTGCGTTCGGCGTTCGACGTCGCGGAGAAGTCGATTCGTGGCCTCGCGGAGAGGGCACGGGAGCTCGAGCTCGGGCGCGACGCGGCGTTCCTCTCCACCTATGTCGAGATCCTGGGCGACGCTCGCTTTCGCGAACGGGCGAGCGAGCTCGCGTCCGAGGGGATGGGGCTGACGCAAGCGCTCGATCGCGTGGCGCGCGACGTCACCAGGACGGCTCACTCGATCACCCGCGACCAGTTCCTCGAGGAGCGCGCCAAGGACATCGAAGACCTCTGCGACGCGCTCACGATGCTCGCCGCCGCGGACAAGAGGGCCGAGCTCCCCTCGAAGGCCGTCATCGTGGGCGACGGCCTGACGGTCTTCGACCTCCTGATCTCGGCGCGCGCGCATCCCGTCGGGGTCGCGCTCACCGAGCGGGCATCCGGGCCTCGTACGAGGTCGCTGCTCCGGTTGCTGGGGGTCCCCTCGATCGTCGGGGTGCAGGGGCTGTTTCGCTGGGCGTCCGACGGCGACATTGCGCTGGTCGATGCCGATCACGGCCTGCTCGTGATCAATCCGTCGAAGAGCGAGATCTCGAACCTGCGAGAATTCAAGCGCAGCCACTCGATTCCGCCGGAGACGTGACGCGGCGAGGCACGGGGTCTCAGGCACGTTGCGACCCAAAGCCATGCGTGGCACGCGTGTCGACATGGAGTGCGCGCCTTGAAGATCGAAAATGAGCCGACGACGCGCGAGTTACCCGATCTCATTGCGGCAACGCCCGCGCGCTCCGAGATGGAATCGGTCACTGAAGTGAACGGGACCGTCGCGCGATTCGAGATGGCCTACAGCCCGGCGACGCGCGGCCCCGAGAGGTTCGGACCGCCGATGCGCCAACGCGTCGGCTCGATGCTGTTCCTCGCCTTCGGGCTCGGCGTCGCGGCGCTGGTGCTCATCGCGTACTACGCATCGTCGAGCAACTCGGCCCTGTACGTGTGGGTCGTGGAGGGCGACCGTTCGCGCCCACTCCCGGCGCCGATCCTGGCGTTCCTCGTTTGCGTGAGCGGCCTCGGGACGCTCATCCGGGCGCGGATGCGCGGCGTGGTCGTACACGTCGACGGGATCGAGGCGCGCTATCTGCTGCCGATGGGGGTCCCTCGGGTGAAGCGCTGGGCGTGGGCCCAGATCGAGCGAGTCGTGCTGGACGACGACGGCGCGATGCTCGAGCTCTGGGACTCGACGTACGAGCGGCTCCCCGACGTCGCTCGACCCCGCGAGCTCGGCGCGTTGCTGGAGCGAATCGCGGGATCGCGGCGCATCGTCGTCACGCGACTCGACGCGATCGACGAGCCTAGCGAGTAGCTCCTCTACTGAAACTCGGCGGGGGTCGCGCGCATGAGATCGGCGATGCCCAGTGAAGACTCGAGCTGGGAGACCTCCACGAGCTTGCGCCCCGCCCCCCCCACGCCAAAGAGCGCGTTTTCGCGCACGAGGAGCTGAGCTCCGAGCGCGTCGAGCTCGTCTGCGCGAAGGATCTGGCGCAATGAAGGGAAGAGCACGGTGTCCTCCCGAGCCACGTGTGGGCGGTACATTCGCCCGAACGAGCGGAGCGCCGCGGCGAGCCGTCGGCGGTCGTCCTTCTTCGCGCTCGTCGTGCTTCCGGCGTTGGCCTCGATGAACGTCGTCATTCTTCTCCCGACCCCATGCTGGTCGCGCAGCACGCGGATGAGATCCGGATGAAGCAGCGACTCCTCACACCTCGGGAAGAGGTCCTCCTCCGTCTTCTCGTGGTACTCGTGCACGAAGGCGCGAACGAGGCGCGTCGCCGCGGGGAGCACCTCGGGCGGCACGTCGAGATTCGATTCGATGCGCCTCGCGCACTCGTCATAGACGAGCATCACGCGCTCGATGACACCGTGCTCGCGCATCAGGTCCTCCGTCGGGGAGGGCTCGGCTCTCTCCTTGTCGTGACTCGGTCCCGAAGGAGCTGCGGCCGGGGTGCACCCCAGCAAAGTGACTCCGAACGTCGAGACGGCGCCGGCGAGGACCTCGCGTCGCGATCGCAAGGTGTCAGCCGCGCTCGCGCGCGTCCCATTCGGCGCGTAGCGAGCTTCGGAGCTCCGCGTCGGCAAGCACCTCGATCGCAGTGCGTGCCAGCGCCTTTGCGGCGACGATGGCCGCGTCAAAACCGCGTTCGCTCGCGGACGCAGCCGTGAACGGGTGCGTATGGCAGAGCGCCACCCCCTCGTCGACGATCCCCAAGTACGGATGTATCGAGGGGACGACGTGCGACACGTCCCCCATGTCGGTGCTACCGGCGCCGACCCGCGCATCCGTCTCGCGGGGCTCGCGCCCGAGTGACTCGAGATGCGAGCCGAAACGACGGGCGAGGGCGAAGTTGTTGACCATGTCCTTGTACCCCTCCCGCGCGGAGATCGAGACCTGGACGTCGCTCGCCATCGACGCCGCGCGCGCGCATCGTTCGACGATCGCGCGCACCCGTGTCAGCTCCCCCGCGTTGCGCGCGCGGACGCTGATCTCGCACGCCGCGTGCTCGGGAATGATGTTGACCGCCTGGCCACCGTTCGTGATGTACCCGTGCACGCGCACACCGTCCTTGAAATGGACGCGTTGCCCGTCGATGAGCCGGAAGGTATCCATGCACGCGGTCAGCGCGCTGCTCCCCTCGTGAGGCGCCGCGGCCGCGTGGGCGGGCCGCCCCTTGAACGCGAAGGTGAGCCACACTGACGCGAGGGCGGGATGCGCAAGGATGTCGCGATCGAACGGATGGAACATCATCGCAGCATCGAGACCGTCGAAGGCTCCGGACTCGATGAGCCGAATCTTGCCGCCCCCCCCCTCCTCCGCCGGGGTCCCGAGAAGAATGACCTCGCCGCCGACCGCCTCGACGACGCGCGATGCCGCAAGGAAGGCGCCTACTCCGCCCATCGCGATCAGGTTGTGCCCGCAGGCGTGCCCAATCTCGGGAAGCGCGTCGTACTCGGCGAGGATCGCGACGCGCGGGCCTCCGGGCTTCCCAGCGCGAGCACGCAGCGCCGTCTTCATCCCCCCAACACCACGTTCGACTCGATGCTGGCGTGAGGTGACGAGCTCTTCGATCCAGCCTGCCGCCTTCACTTCTTCGAACCGCAGCTCCGGGTTCGCGTGAATGGATTGTGCCAGGCGAAGGAGGTCTGCGCGGTCGTGGTCGACGGCCTCGTCGATCGTGCGGGCAAGGTCTTCTCGAAGCATGGGGCTCCTACGTTCAAGCAAACGCGGGTCGCCGTCAAACCGCGCTAGGATCTCGCCGAAATGCGCCTGGTGATACCTCTCTCTGCGGTCGCCCTGCTCGCGTGTCACGACGGTTCGACGTCGGCTGCGCCGTCGACCGCCCCCTCGGCTCCGGGATCGGCCGAGACTGCGGCAGCGAGCACGCTGGCAGCACCGGATGCGACGCCGCCGCCTTCCCTCCCCCCGTTTGCGCCGAGCCGGGTCACCGGAACCGACGCAGCCATGGGAACGCACATCTCCCTTGCGGCCTACACCAGCCCAAGCGCAGACGAGGCGGCCGTGCGGAAGGCGTTCGACGCGTGCGTCTCGGAGATCCGGCGCATCGAGTCGCTAATGACGACGTGGCGTCCCGACGCTGAGCTCTCGAGGGTCAACGCCGCCGCGGGCAAGGCGCCGGTCTCGGTCAGTCCGGAGACGTTCGACATCGTCAAAGAATCGGTCCATGCGAGCGAGATCTCGGAAGGCGCCTTCGACATCACTTTCGAGAGTCTCCACGGTCTGTGGAAGTTCGATCAGGATCTCGACCCGCATCCGCCGACGGACGCGCAAATTCGAGCGAAGCTGCCGCTCGTCGGGTACCGACACATCCACCTGGACGAGACGGCCCACACGATCTACCTGGATCAAGCGGGGACGAAGATCAGCCTCGGCGGAATCGCCAAGGGGTACGCGGTCGACCGCGCGGCAAAGGTTCTGCGCGACTCCGGGTTGACCTCCTTCTACGTCCAGGCGGGAGGAGACCTCTACGCGGCGGGCACGAAACCCGACGGGAGCGCGTGGTCGGCGGGGATTCGTGATCCGCGCGGGCCCGAAGGGCGCTATTTCGCGGTCATCGCGCTGCGTGACCACGCCTTCAGCACCGCTGGCGACTACGAACGCAGCTACGTCATCGACGGCAAGCGCTACCACCACATCATCGACCCGAAGACGGGTCGGCCCGCGACCGCGAGCCGCAGCGTGACCATCTATGCCCCGACGGCGCTGCTCGCCGATGAGATCGACGACGCCGTGTTCATCTTGGGGCCTGAGAAGGGGCTGAAGCTGGTCGAGTCGCTCGACGGCGTCGGGGCCGTCATCGTCGACGCGAAGAACAACGTTCACGTCTCGAAGCGAATCGAGGAGGCGCTCCATCTGACGGCGGTCCCGACCGACGCTCCCTAGGCCCGGTGACCTCAGCGGTGAACGAGGAGCGCGCGCGCGGCCTCCTCGAGCTCGCGTGCACAACGAACCTGGAGGACGGCACTGCACTTCGGTGCGTAGCGCATCATCGCGCTATCCCCCGTTGCCCACATGGAACGCGACTCCGGCGTGAACCAGAGGAGCGCGCCGGCGCGCTCGCGTATTCGGTCCAGAACATCCGCAGCGTCGTCGAGATAGTTCGTGCGACCGTCGCCGAGGATGGCGACGGTCGTTCGACGATCGAGCTCGTGGAGGTGGCGCGATTCGAAGTCGCGCAGGGCTCGACCGTAGTTCGAGTTCGAATGGACGCTCACGACGGTTCCTCCGTAGGCGTGGCCAAGTGCGACGCTCGGCGCCTCGCGCATGAAGAGCTCGGTCGTCTCGCCGAGCTCACTGACGAAGACGAAGCTGCGCGTACGATCGAACAGCTCGTGCGCCGCGTGGACGAACTCGAGCATGAAGCGCGCCGCGGCGCGGACGGAGTCGCTGACGTCACAGAGAAGAACGAGCCGCGGCTTGTCACGACGTCGAGCTCTGCGGAGGGGCGCGAACGGGACGCCGCCCGTCCGCATCGCAGCACGAAGCGTTCGATGCGGGTCGATGCGCCCCCGCGTCGCGCGCTTGCGGCGAAGCCGCTCCCCGCCACGGAGGCGCTCTACGAAAATGCGCACGGCGCGCGTCACATTCGCGACCTCGTCGTCCGAGAGCGTCGCAAACGTCGCGATATCGAGGCGGCGCAGCCTCCCTTCATCGCGGCTCTCGCCGGCTTTCGCGTCGATTCGTCGGCGGACGTGCTCGCGCACGTCGTCCCCGGCGCCTTCCAGCTCTTCTTTCAACATGTCAGCCAGCGCGTCACCGCGCGCACCGAGCGCGTCGAACAATCGCACCCGGAGCGCAGACAGCGATTCGTACGCGCGCGGGACCTCGAGCTGCTGAAGCACCCGATGCGCAAAGAAGCCCGTTTGCAGCGGGGACTGCAGCTGCTCGAGAGTGCGGCTAACTCCGGCGAGCTGGAGCAAGCGATCGAGATCAGGGCCGCGCCCGAGGAGCACGCCTAGGCGCTCGATGGAATCGCCACTCTTGGCTGCGAGCTGGGCGAAGAGGGAGCGGAGCTCCGCGAGCTCATCCTCCGTGGCACCACGAGCAGCAAGACGCTCCCACAGCGTCCCGCGTCGCGAGCGTGACGCGAAGAACGCGTCGAACGCGGTGTCGAATCGAAGACGATCGGGCGCGCGCACGACGACGATGCAGGCGATGGCCTCGCGGACGGCGTCTGACTGCGTGAGGCCGATTTCCCGCACGGCGCGCACGACATCGATCGCTTGCGAGGTGGCGACGGGAAAACCCTCGCGCCGAAGCGCCCAGAGAAACTCGTCGATCACCCGGGTGAGAGCGCGCGTATCCGCCATGTCAGGGAGCCGGCTCGGCCAGGAGCTCCTGAATCAGCGCCTCGATCTGCGCCTCGCGGGCCGGATCGTAGCCCGTCGCGACGTCGCGAATGACGCCGCGCTTGTCGATGACGAACAGGGTCGGCAGAACGCTCACTGCATACGCACGTGACGTGCTGCCGTCAGGATCAACGGCCATCGGGTACCGCAAAGCCGCCCGCTCCGTGAATTCAGCGACCCTGTCGGCACCGTCCATCGTTACGCCAAGGACGCGGAGCCCCTGGGCGCCATAACGGGCCTGCATCGCACTGAGACGCGGAGCCAGGAAACGGCACGGCGCGCACCAAGTGGCCCAGAAGTCGAGCAACACGACCTTCCCGCGCAGCGACGCGACTCGGGACGGCCCGCTGCCAACGGGCTGCAGGCCGATCCACTCGGGTGCCGGCGCCCCGACGTGGTCCATCCTCGATACGACATCGGCGGAAGGGCGCTCGTCGAGCGCGACGCGCACATTGATCGACGAGGTGGAGCGCAGGAGCGTCGCGACGATCGTGTCCCCGGGATCGTGGTCGGCTACGATCCTTGTCACGTCCTCTGGAGACGTGACCACCGCACCGTCGATCGAGCGGATCGTGTCGCCTTCGCGAAGCCCGGCCTTGTCAGCAGGCGAACCACGAATCACGTGAGAAACGCGGGCACCGTTGGAGGGGGCCCCATGCGCCATCGCGACACCCAGCCAGGCACGGCCGGCAGCAACGTGCAGGGCCGTTGTACCCGCAGCAGAAGCTACCCTCGAAGGGCGTCCCGCCATCGTAGTGCTCACGGCGAACGCGACGCCGAGGAGCCACGCCCGCGTCTTCATTCCTTTCTTTGTACCACGCGGACAAAAGCGACGTGGCGCGCCCCGCCCCTCGATTAGGTCAGGAACGCGCCACCCGTAAGCGCTCTTGGATCCACGACGCCGGAACCAAAGATTAACGAAGGGAAAGGAAAATCAAGCTCGGCCAAGGAAGCTCGGAAGCCAGATTCAAGTTGGCGCAGGACGGGAAGAAAGATCGTCCCGCTTGAACGCTCGTCCACTGCAGCCCACAGGGAACGAACGAGGTCGGGCGCCAAGCGCGCGCCGACAAGCAACGAGACGAGTGTAAGCAGCGCACGTGCCAGTCATGAAGAACCTGGTTTTTCTGCGGCTTGCATCACAGGCCTCGCCGCGCGCACGGGCCCGTCGCGGCATTCGGGTCGCGGGTCATCGAAAGCTCTGCATTTTTTGCAGGGCGCCGCCAACTGGGAAGCCCGGAGCCGCTCCTGTTCTGAACACATTGATTGACACGCTGGGCGCACTGACTATGGTTCGCGGCTCTCGACACGCGCCCATAGCTCAGCTGGATAGAGCATTGGTCTACGGAACCAAGGGTCGGAAGTTCGAATCTTCCTGGGCGCGCTGAACGACACGAGGCGTGAGTGATGCGCGACGACCTCGACTGGATGCGCGTAGCGCTCGAAGAGGCGGATGCAGCGAGCGCCGAGGGAGAAGTGCCTGTTGGGTGCGTGATCGTCTCGCCTGGTGGCGAAGAGATCGCGCGGGGCCGGAATGCGCGCGAGTCGCTGCAGGATCCAACCGCCCACGCGGAGATGCTGGCGATTCGTGCCGCTTCGTCAAAGCTGGCAAGCTGGCGATTGGACGGCGCAACGGTCTTCGTAACGCTCGAACCCTGCGCGATGTGCGCTGGTGCGCTTGTTCACGCGCGGGTCGCGCGCGTCGTCTACGGCTGCGACGATCCAAAGGGCGGGGCCGTCTCGACGCTCTTCACGATCGGCCGAGACGCGCGGCTCAATCATCGCTTCGACGTTACGCCTGGCGTTCTGGAGACCGCGTGCGCCGAGCGACTACGTGCGTTCTTCGCTGCCCTGAGGGCGCTCGGCAAGAAGTAGCTCACGGCGTCTCCGTCCATTCCGCGTTGACCTGCCCGTTCGTGGATTGAAAGTGGGTGCCCGCTACTGGCGTCCGGGGGTCTGGGGGTGGAGCTTGAGGATCGTGAAAGGTGACCGTTTCCTTCAGGCCCTCGGCGAGCTCGGTTGGCGAAATCAGTCCGTTTCGCGCGGCTAGCGACATCAGCTCGTGGAGGCGTTTCATCCACGACTCCGAAAGCTGCGGCTTCTCGGCGAGCTTCGCATAGCGGAGTGGGGACGGGAGCATCGACGCGAGAAGCAGCGACTCCGCGAGATTCAGCTCAGCGGGTGTGCGTCCGAAATAGGCCGCAGCCGCGTGTGTGATCCCATAGAGGCTGGGACCGAACTCGATCACGTTCAGATACAACTCCATCATCTCGCGCTTGGTGAACGACGCCTCCAGGTAGTCGGCGAGGATCACCTCTTCCAACTTTCGCGATAGCGTCTTGTCGCGCGAGAGGAACAGGTTCTTCGCGAGCTGCATCGTGATGGTGCTCGCGCCCCGGATGAAGTGCCCCGCCTTCAGATCGGCCACGAGCGCATTCCGCATCGCCGCACGGTTGAACCCGTGGTGGCGATAAAAGGCGCCGTCCTCGGTCGTGAGGACGGCCACCTGCATGAAAGGACTGACGCGCTCGAGCTCAGTCCAATTGTCACTCGTCGGGCCGGTCGTCTCTTGCTCTAGCGTGCCGTCCGGCTCGTAGATCGTGTGCTCGAAGGGTTGCGCAAAGCGCTCCTTCGCAAGGGCCTCTGGGACGGTCGTCATGGTGCACCTGTCGGCCACGTCCCAGTTCAACACGAGTTCGTCGAGGTCGCGGGAGTTGA
>Ga0302279_10002545_pt1 | contig 23893 bp, 22 predicted proteins | sample III_Bog_N3_3_FD_194541 | JGI IMG/M metagenome (GOLD analysis project Ga0302279, IMG submission 194541) | Peat permafrost microbial communities from Stordalen Mire near Abisko, Sweden - III_Bog_N3_3 | ecosystem: Environmental > Terrestrial > Soil > Wetlands > Peat | place: Sweden: Abisko... | reverse complement strand
ACGCAGGCACAGGAGCCGCAGTTGATCAGGTTGCCGCAGCCGTCCGACGCGGGGCCGCTCATGACGCCAAGCTCGGCGCACGTCATGGGCTGGCAGGCCGACGGCGCGCACGCGCTGCACTGGCCCGGCGTGCCCGCCGCTCCGCACGCTTGATCGGGTGGGCACGTCCCGCAATCGAGCGCGTGGCCGCAACCATCGAGAGGTTGCCCGCAGGCGTAGCCGAGGCCCGCGCACGTCGTCGGGACGCACGGAGTCCCGCTCCCGCAGACATTCGTCTCCCCTCCCCCGCCGCAGGTCTGGGGCGCGGGGCAGGTGCCACAGTCGATGACGTCGCCGCAGCCGGGCCCGCCGCAGCCATCCGTCGCCATCCCGCAGTTGAACCCCTGGCTCGCGCAGCTCTGCGGGGTGCACTCCGGCGTGCCGCACATGTTGGGCGCGCCGAACGCACCGCAGACCTGGCACGTGGGGCAGCCCCCGCAGTCGAGGGCCTTCCCGCATCCGTCGGTCGCCATGCCGCACCCCAAGCCCTGCTCGGCGCAGGTGAGCGCGACGCACCCGCTGCTCGAGCTGCTCGAGCTGCTCGAGCTGCTCGAGGACGTCGCGCTGCTCGACGAGCTGGTGGCGCTCGTGGTCGAGGCGCCGCTCTGACCTCCCGCTCCGCCGGAGCCGGTCGATCCTGATGCACTGGTGGTGATGCTGGTGGTGCCGGTGGAGTCGCTCCCCTGCCCGACGACGACGGTGCTCGAGCAGGCGAGGAGGCCGAGGGCGGCGACGGCGAGGAGAGAGCGGCTGGATGACATCGCGTTCTCCGGAGGCTACACCGCTCCAGGTCGCACCGCCTCACCCTCGCGATCGCTCACTCAGCCGACCGTCTCGACCGTGACCACGCTTCTGTTTGCCTCGTCGAAGTTGATCTGCGCGAGCATCGAGCCCTTCGCCGCTTCGACGGCTCTGCGGGCCGCGTGGGCGACCTCCCCACGAACGTCCGACGGCAGCAGCTCGTCGATGTCGAAGTCCCACTGGATGACGTTCGCGCGCAGCGTCGTCGTGCCTGCGTCGAAGAGATACCCGCCGTCGGCGTTGCACAGCCAGAGCTGGAACCGAAGCTCGTCGTCGCCGACGTCCCACCACTCGACCGAGGTCTCTGCGAAGGCCTGAACGTGATCGGAGAAGAACCCCGCGTCGCCGCCCAGCATCTCGGCTTCGCCGATCTTCGGGTTGAAGAGCTGGACCACGGCGAGGAGCTGCGCGCGGTCGAGCGGCGACAGCCGGATGCCTGCCAGCCAAGGGGCGCTTGTCTGGTAGTCCCCGGCGGGGATCATTCTTCGGTTGGAGAAGGTGAGCGCCATCGCTGAATCAAGGTAGCACGAGGTTCAACCGCACCAGCTCGAAGCGTCCGTCTCCCCGGTGGCTGCGCCTCGCAAAGATTGTGTCTTTGCCGTCGTCGTCGACGCGATGCAGGTAGCCGATGTCCCCACCCAGCTCGGCCTCGGTCCAGACCTGGCGCTGTGACGTGGCGAGATCGAGGACGGCGAGGCCGCTCGGCGCGAGCGAGGTGAAGAGCCGGTGGTGCGCGTCGAGGACGGGCTCGAGGTCCGAGTGCGGGATCACGTGTGTGCCCAGCACCGCGCCGTCCGCGAGGCGGATCTGGGTGTACTCGTAGTCGAACCCGCCGGAAGCGGTGGGCGCCGCGAGGACCACCGTCTCCTCGGCCGGGTCGGGCACGAGGTGCTGGGTGCTGTCGGCCGTCTTCGTGCAGTGGAGCTCGACGGCGGCGCCCGGCCTGGCGAAGGGGACGCGAGTGAAGCAGACCCGGCCCGGGTCGTGGTACGACGCGGAGAAGACGGTCTCGCCGTCGCGGCTGAAGAAAGGCTGGGCGGGTCGGGGAATGGCGTCGACGCGGATCGGCGGTCCGTCGATGGCGCTCAGGTAGAGGTGATACGCGCACCCGTCTTGCCCGAGGGGCTTGCAGCCGCTCCACGCGGCGCGGCGCCCGTCCGGCGAGAAGGCGATGCTGTAGCTGGCGATGAGGCCCGGCGCGAACCGGAAGACGGGGCGCCCGCTGCGGTCGGCGGCCATCCACCAGTCGCCGTCGCCGTGCCCGCGCGTCGGCTCGACGCCGTAGAAGACCAGCTTGCCGCCGGGGACGAGGCCGAGGGTGTTGTGGAACACGCCGTCGGCGTGCTCGAGGAGCGAGGCGAAGCGCGCGAGGTCGGTCTGCAGCGAGCCCGTCAGCGGACGGAAGCGCGCGCCGTGGTGGGCCCACTCCGCCGCGTTCGCGGGGGTCGCCTCCCAGCGATCGACGCGCTGGTGGGATACGTAGTCCACGGTGTCGAGCGCGACCCGGCCGGGCGGGTCGGACTCCATCCACAGGAACGCCCGGTGCGCCCCCGTGTCGACCCCCATGAGCTGCACGTCCCAGCCGGGCCAGTCGAAGGTGTACAGCACCTCGACCGGCGGCTCCGGCGTGGGCGCGGTGGCAGAGGCGGCTGCCGGGAGCCGCGGAGGGATCACGACGGAGACCACGGGCACGGGGTCTCGCGGCCCGGCCGGGGCGCAGGCTCCGAGCAGCAGCGACAGCAGCGACGGCAGCGCGGAGGCCGGGCGGGCAGCGGTCCGGAGCGGCACGTCGGCCATCCTAGCGGCGATGGTGGCGCGAGGGGAGGCGAGCCACGCTCGAGGTTCCAAGGCCGGTGGCTCACGGCCAGGACGCCACGCCGAGGCGGGCCGCGACGGCGGCGTCGGCCAGGGGATAGACCTCCTCCGCGGGCGTGGTCAGCTCGTCGAGGCGGCCCGCGAGGCGATGCGCGCGCTGCTCCTCGACGAAGCCGGAGATGTCCTCGATCGCGATGATCCACGGGTGTCCGTAGCGGCGCAGGAAGTCCCCGCGGAGCCCGAGCTGGATCGCGCGGCGCTCCAGCTTCGCCCCCCCGGGAGCGTGGTCGGGGTCCCACTGGAGGCGGACCTGCGCGTGCGCGAGGCGCGCCTTCCAGGCCGCCTCGCTCCCGTAGACCTCGGGCAGGTGAGCCGAGTGGACGGCCTCGGCGAGGATGAGGTCGAAGGCGTCACGGCGGAGGCGCACCGCCAGGGTGATCTCCTGGTCACGCTTGGTGCCCCAGTCCGAGCGGTACATCATCCACAGGAAGTTCGGCTTGATCCAGCTCATCCGCTCGTAGCTGAAGGGCCCACCGAAGCGGCCGTGCTCGGCGGCGAAGCGCCCGATCTCCGGGGCGTAGGCCTGGTAGACGACGACCGTCGTCGCATCGTACTGGGCCAGGATGTGGCGCCCGGCCTGCGGCCAGCGAGCGGTCTGGGAGCGGTAGGCTTCGGTTCGCAGCGAGGTCATGACCGCGGGAGCATACCGCGGCACCGCGGGCAGGCTCACCGGCGAAGACGACCCGACCTCAGGCCGCCGCGATACGGCTCCTCTGCAAGCGACCGTCACCGAGCACCGTGAGCAGCTCGTGAGGTGGAGGGGGGCATGCTCGGCGGACACGGAAGGATCAGGGGTCGACGACGGCCGGTCCCCCCGTGGCTCCGACGCGGAAGACGACGCGCGATCCCTCGTCCGTGGCGGTGACGGTGACCTTGCCCGGGAGGGCGATGGGGAGGCTCAGCCCGGCGAGGTCCGCCAGCGTGGCCCAGGTGGTCTCGGCCCGAGCCGCCGGGCGCGGCGCCTCGGCGAGCGTGGGCGCCGGCGCGCGCTCCAGGTACGTGCGATCATGGGCCGCGAGGACGACGAAGCGATCGCCCACCTTGACGAGGCGCGCGAAGGCGATCACCGGCGTGGCGACCGCCGGCGGGTGCGTCGAGCTCGGGTCCGTGGCGCGTTCGAGATTGGTCGCGTACGTCGTGGTCACGAGCCTGGTGATGACCCCGAGGGGGAGCCGCTCCTTCGGAGAGGCGCACCGCGGCGGTCGCGACGGCGAGAAGCTCATGCCGGTGAGCACGCACTCCGCCCACTCCAGCGGCATGCCGGCGGGCAGCAGGCCATGGAACACCGCGCCCGGCATCGCCTCGTTGCTGGTCGCGCCGACCCTCTCGAAGCTCGCGCCGTGGCGCCTCCAGACGACCGGCCCGACGTCGAGCCGATCGTTGGCGAGCAGCGGCAGCAGCGCCGGCAAGGCAACGGCCCAGCCCGCGGCGCCGACGTCGCCGACCCAGTGGGACAGCACCTCGAGGCTCCCCGCGGGGAGGCTGAGACCGTCGAGGAAGGCGCGGTCCACGTCGAGGCTCTCCGCTTCGCCCGGGAGGGGCAGGCGGATCGAGGCGGCGAGCCCGGCGACGTTGGCGCGGTGACCGCTACCGGGGTGCACGGTGATCCGCACCGCGCGCGCGCCGGGCCGGGGGTCGTCCTCGAGGGTCACGCGCTCGAAGTACGGGGCCGCCGCGCTGCCTCCCAGCAGCACCGCCTCCCGGGCCATCGCGAGAGCGCCCGCGGGCCCGAACGCATCGACGAGATCCTGCTCACGCGCGCGGGTGACGAGGCTCAGCGTCGCCAGCGCGGGAGGCTCGTACTCGACGCGCAGGGTGCGACCGGCGAGCGGAGGCGGGGGTGAGCCCGGGGGCGCGGCGCGCAGGGTCTCGAGGCCAGCGTCGACGCTGACCCGATCCGGCGCGGCGGGCGCCCCGGGGCTCACCAGCACCGCATCCACGGTGAGCACGGAGGCGCCGCGGGTCAGCTCCACGATCACCCTCCGCCCCGGCGAAGCGAGGCGCACGTCGGCGCCGGGCGACGGGCGCTCCTCGGTGAATCCCCGGCGCGCGAGCAGCGCCTGCACCTCGCGCTGGGTGACGGCGAGGCGGAGCGACGGGAGCAGGAGGCGGCCGCGCACCGAGGGGTACGGGGCCGGCGCATACGCCTCCTCGATGGCCGTGACTTGCGACAGCTCGAGCAGCGCCTCGGCGACGCGGCCCTCGCCGGCGGTCGGCCCCAGCACGGCCAGGGTGACGGGGCGCGCCGTGTCGAGCGCCAGCACCCCCGGGAGGCCCACGATGTCGACCGCCCCGCCCAGCAGGGGGATCGTGCGCTCGATGGCCAGCAATCCCAGCGGGCCCGCGTCCCCGAGCGCGGCGCTGATCTTCGCCTCCAGCGCGGCGACGTCGAGGGAGGCGAGGAGCGCCGGGTGGTCCGGCAGGAGGGAGTCCGATCGCGCGGGCTCCGGGGCGCTCACCGGCGCCGCGGGCACCTCGATGACGACGGGCACCGGCGGCGCCGACGCGCACGCGGTGACGACAAGGAGCGACGCGAAGAGGATGGGGGCGCGCATGCGGCGGGAGCCACGGGCTCAGGGGCCGCCGCAGGCCGGCATCCCCACGAAGCTCACCCAGGGCGCCGGCGCCACGCACAGCCGCGGCGCCGGGGGCACCGGCGGCGGTGGCAGCACCTGCGCGGCCGGCGAGAGCTGGGCCCGCGCCGCGGCGTCCCACACGTTGCCGGTCAGCGTGACCGGCTCGCACCCGCCGCCGTTCCAGTAGCCGGACTCCGTCACCATGTCGGGCTTCAGCTCGCTCGAGACGTTGTTCGCCACGGTCACCGGGCCGCAGGCGTCGGAGTACTGGCTCCACACGAAGAGCCCGGTGTTCCCCCCGCCTGCCACCGGCGTGCTGTTGAGGATCTTGTTGCCGGTGACGGCCTGGCTCGTCCCGCTGGCGATGCCGATCCCGCACTGCCCCGTGTCGACGAGCACGTTGTCCAGGAACTGCGCGCCGTTGGCTGCCTCGTCCGCGATGAGCCCGCAGCCGCTCGGGCTCTGGCCCCCCTGGATGTAGTTGCCCTGCGCGACGATGCCGGTGGTGAACCCGAAGTTCAGCGAGTCCTCCTGATCGTAGCCCTTGAGGTACCGCGGATCGGTGCTGGAGAGCGCGTAGTTGTTCTTCACGGTCACGTCGCCCGACCGGGCGCTCCCCTGCGCCCAGACCTGGACGTTCTGCCCGCGCGAGCCGGTGTTCTGGGGGTTGAGCAGGAAGTTGCCGATCACCTGGAAGTGAGTGACCGCCTGCGCCTCGATGTTGGCCTCGCCGAAGGCGATGACGTTGCCCTGGACCAGCATGTTGGTGGTCCGCTCGATGAAGAGCCCGTCGCCGCTGTCGCAGCAGCCCGTCGTCTTGAGCTCGGGGTGCACGTAGCTGTCGGCAACGGTGATCTGGTCGCTGTCGAGGACGTGCACCCCGACGCCGTCGCAGGGCCCGATGTCGCAGCCTTCCAGGGTGACCTGCGTGGACCCGTCGATGACCACGCAGGGGCCGGTGGTCGACGTGATGTGCAGGCCGGTGATGGTGACGCCGGTCTGGCCGGTGATGGTGACGGGGCCCGACGGGGTGAGCGGCTTCACGGGTGCCGCGCCGCCGGCGCCCGAGGTGCTGCTGGTGCCTGAGGTGCCGCCGGTGCCCGAGGTGCCGCCGGTGCCCGAGGTGCCGCCGGAGGTCGCGCTGCTGGTGCCGGCGGCGGTCGTCGCGCCGCTCCCGGCGGCGGGGTGCGAGGTGCAGCCGAGGGTCGCGAGCCAGGTGAGCAGCAGCGTCGTGGAGACGAGGGGGTTCACGCCACGTTGACGCATGGTTGGTCAGGCGAGGCTATCGCCCTTGCGCGGGCCGCGTCGAGCTGCAGCTCGCTTTCGCGACGGCGTTTGGCCTCCCTCTCCCCCGAATCCCGGGCCCCCCGGGCCGTCGAGGAGCTGGCGGTCGGCACCGCTCCGCGGGTAGGCTTCAGGCCTCATGGCTCAGACCCATGTCCTCCGCCACAAGCGCGGCGACACACTCCTCCTCACGCTCTCTGGCAAGGTCCTCCTCACGGGCGAGGGCGAGGGCGCCATCGAGCAGACGTTCCCGAGCGCGGGCGCCGCCGCGGAGCACCTCGAGCGCGTCCTCGGGCTGCGCCGCCGTGAAGGCTACGTCGTGGCCGAGGTCCGCGAGCCCGACGGGGAGCCGGCCCCTGCGGCGGGCGATCCGGTGGCGAGCGCGATCCAGCTCGACCGGGCCCGGAGCCGGGCCACCGTCACCTTCAAGGGCGCCGAGGTCGCCCGCGGGCTCTGCGCCGGCATCGTCGCCCGCCTCGCGGCGGACGCGCCCCGTTCGGTGCAGCTGATCTGCGATCGGGCGAGCCCGGGCCAGGCCTTCTCCGACGCCCTCGCCGGCACGTCGTTGCCGTCGGTCGAGGCGTTCGTCTTCGATACGCACTTCCAGACGGTGACCCGCCAGCGGGAGAGCTCCTGCGGTGATCTCGCGGCCGTCCTCGCCGCGCTCCCGTCCGTCTCGCGCCTCTTCGCCACCGGTCAGAGCACCCTCGCCGAGGCCACCCACGCACAGCTCCGCGAGCTGTGCCTGCTCGGCGATCCGATCTCCCGGCCGACCGCCGCGGCCCTCGGCGCGTCGCGTTTCCCGGCGCTCGAGACCGTCGCCCTCCAGCTCTGCTCCGACGCTGGGCCCGGGCCCGATCGCGCCGTCGCCGCCGCCCTCCGCAGCCTCGTCGCGCCCGCCCTCCGCGTGATCCACGTCGACTGCATCGACGACGTGACCGCTTTCCTGCAGGCGCTCACCGCGAGCCCGCTCCCCGGCTCCTGGCGCACCCTCCGCCTCGGCGGCGTGGTCGACGACGAGGACGAGCTCCTCGACCTGCTGGCCGAGCGAGCCCCCACCCTGCGCGGCCTCGACGTGCTCGCGCTGCCGCTCGCGGACAATCTCTCCGAGGAGGGCATCGCCAAGGTTCGCGCGCAGCTCCCCAGCCTCGTCGACATCGGCGAGGTGCCCGCCATGATGCTGCCCGCCCGGTACGACGCCTGGTGAAGAGGTTCACCGACGCCGCGGGGAGCGATCCTCAAGGCCGGTTCGCCTCCACCTGAGGGCGACAGGGACCTGGACGACATGGAGGAGGCAAGAGCCTACCCCCGCCGCCTCCCCACCACCGCCATCACCTTCGCGAGATCCGCGCGCCCCACCTCGCCCGTCACGATCAACACCCCCAGCCCCAGCCCGGCGACCAGCGCTCCCTCCGCGACCGTCCCCACCTTGCCGAGCCACGGCAGTTGCGATCCCACGGCCACGCACGTCGCCAGCGCCGCGAGCACCCGCACCAGCGTCAGGGGCGCCACGAACCCGCCGGCGACCACGCGCAGCCGCACGCCGCCGGCGATGGCCGTCACCGTCAGCGCCACGGCCGTCGCGGTCGCGGTCGTCGCCAGCATCGGCGGCCCCATCTCCGCGTGGGGCACGAACAGCGAGCACCCGGTGGCGATGAGCACGACGCCGAGGCCGGTGAGCGCCGCCGAGTCGATCGCGCGGCCGAGGCTGGTGAGCGCGGAGCAGGTGATCCCCACGATGCTGAAGGCGCCCATGCCCAGGCTGAGGATGCGCAGCGCCGTGCCGCCGGCCACCATCGACGCGGGGAGCGCGACGCGGAGGACGTGCGGCGCGAGGCCGGACACGGTGCCGGTGATCAGCGCGGTGAGCAGCATCGCCAGGCGGACGCCGCCCATGGTGTAGCTGCGCACCGCGGCGGCGTCGCGGTCGGCGAGCGCGCGCGCCAGCATGGGGAAGAGGACGAAGGTCACCGACATCAGGAACTGGTACGGCAGGAACGAGAACTGCTGCGCGCCGCTGTAGATCCCGGTGAGCGTGTCGGCCGCCTGGTTCGAGCCGACCGCGCCGGCGAAGCGGCGGAGGAGCAGGCCGTCGGTGAAGAGGAGGAGGTTGAGGAGGATCTGCCCGCCGGCGACGGGCAGGAGGAAGCCCAGGTACTCGCCCACGCTCGGCCCGGAGGCACCGGCGCGGCCGATGCCGGTGCGGCTCAGCGCCAGCGGGACGATCACCGCGGCCGCGGTGACGAAGCCGGCGAAGGCGCCCATCACCCCGCTGCCCCCGAGGCGGAGGAAGAGGGCCGCGCCGCCGAGGATGGCCAGGAGGCGCATCGCTCCGTAGCCGGTGTCGAGCCCGGCCTGGACGAGGAAGCGGCGGCGCCCGTTGAGCGAGCCGACCAGCGGCGCATAGACGCCGTAGAGGAGGACCACGCCCGCGACGAGGCGGAGCGGCGAGGCCAGGTAGGGGGCGCCCTCGAACGCGGCGATGGTGCCGGCGAGGAGGGCGAAGGCGAGCGAGACGATCATCGCCAGCACGACGTGGACGCGGAGCGTGGCGCGGAGGGCCTCGTCCTCGCGGCCCTTGGGGGCGCTGGAGACGGCGCGGCTGACCCCCTGGATGCTCATGGCGACGACGGTGTTGTTGACGATCGAGACGATGGCCATGACCGTGCGCACCTGCCCGAAGCCGTCGACGCCGAGCAGCCTCGGCAGCACGAGCTGCTGGGCGAAGCCGAAGGCGATGAAGGCCACCTTGGCGCCCGCGATCGCCAGCCCCCCGCGGCCGGCCGCGCGTACGGTGTCTCCGTCGGTGGAGGGCTCGAGCGGAGGGGGAGGGCCAGGGTCGCCGGGCGGGCGGTAAGCGTCGAAGGGCTCAGGCGGGCGTTCGTCCTTGGCTCCGGGGGTCGTCACGTCGGGGGCGTTGTCGCAGAACCGGCCGCCGTGAGCAACTCGCCGCCTATCCGCGGCCGGAGGCCCCACCGCGCCTGCCGAGGGGCAGGAGCCGCTCGAGCACGCGGCGAATGGAGTCCGCCGAGGCCGCCCTGGAGAGCACGGCGCCGATGTCGAGCAGGGCGCGCAGCTCCGAGGCGCGGTCGCGGGCGGCGCGGTCGGCCGAGATGACCAGGACCGGTATCGCCTTGCCGCCGGGCAGCCCGCGCAGGTGGGCGATGAGGGCGATGCCGTCGACGCGCGCCAGGGCGATGTCGGTCACCAGGATCTGCGGCACCCCTCGGTCGTCGAGCGCGGCGAGCGCGTCCGCCCCGTCGGGGACGACGAGGTACGAGAGGCCCCCGGCCTGGAAGGCCTGGGTGACGATCCCCGCCTCCGCCGGCTCCGCGTCGGCGATGAGCGCATATCCGTTCATTCTGACTCCACCGGCGTCAGTTCAGCACGTTCCGCGCCGCGCGCACGCCGCAAGGGAGCCTGGACCGTACGATCAGGGCAGGCCCGCGGTTCGGTGCCAGCACCGCCCGTCGGCGCCCCACCTCGCGAGGTGGGGCGCGCCCTACGGCTTCGCCGTCAGCCAGGGGGTGAAGTCGACGGTGCCGGTCGCGGTGTCGCAACCCTTGTGGCCGGGGCCCGCCGCGCAGCCCCACCAGTCGAGCGCGGCGTCGACGGTGGTGCCGGGCAGGCCGCTCGCGCCCGTCTCGTTGTCGAGGATGGTGTCGTCGCGCAGCGTCGCGGTGGCGGCGCCGCCGCGCGTCTGGTCGACGAGGACCCCGGTGTCGAAGTGCTCGATCTGGTTGCCCTGGAACGACGCCGACACGGGGGCGAAGCCGTAGGTGAACAGGGTCGTCGAGACCCACGCGCCCAGGCTGGCCTGCCCGGGGCTCCGGGTCGCGCCGGCGCCGTCGACCGTGTTGTCGAGGAAGGTGGTGGTCGTCGACGCGCTCGATCCGAAGGCGGCCAGGCCGACCGAGCAGCCGTGCACCCGGTTGTGCGCGAAGGTGGCCTCCAGGTAGGGGGCGAACGTCCACAGCCCGTAGCCGTCGAGGGTGCAGTCCTCGACGGTGTTGCCACGGATCACGTCCCCCGCGCCGCCGAACCAGCCGTTGTTGTCGGTGTGGACGCCGCTCCCGGAGAGTCGGACCACGTTGCCCAGGTAGCGCGTCCCCGTCGATCCGTTGGACGAGATGGCGTCGCTCGCGTGGGTGACGGTGTTGCCCGAGATCAGGCCGGATCCTCCGTAGTTGAAGATGGCGACGGACGACGGATCCCCCTCCACGTTGGCCACCCGGTTGTCGGTGAAGGTGAAGGAGCCGCCGCTCGAGGCGTAGATCCCGCGGAGGTACACGTCGCGCACGTCCACCTCGGAGACGGTGAGGCGCTGGTACACGCCGAGGAGATGATTGGTGATGATGCCATTGCGGGCGTCCACGTCCGCGCCGCGGACCATGACGCCGCTCTTCAGACCGGGGTTGTCGCCCTCCAGCAGCAATCCGGTGATGGTGACGTCGTCCGCCTCGACGAGGATGAGCGTGCTGGCGGCGCCGCCACAGAGCGAGCCGCCCGAGCAGCTCGGGTTGGAGACGGCTGGCAGGAGGACCGATTCGCTCCCGGCTCCCTGCAAGGTCAGCGGGCGATCCACGACGACGTTTTCGACGTAGGTGCCCGGACCGACGTCGACGGTGTCGCCCGCGGCCGCCAGGTCGACGGCGCCCTGGATCGTCGTGGACGAGCAGTGCTGTGCGCAGACGGTGAGCGTGGCGGCGAGGACCGCCGGAGACGCGAAAAGGAGCGCGCCGACGGTCAGCGCCCCTGCGAGGATGGTCTTCATGTTCTGTCCCTCTCGAGCCAAGCGAGAGAGACTGCGATAGTCGAGAAGATGCTCCCACGCGCACAAAAGCTGGCAATCAGGAACACAATCAGGCCGGTCCGCCGGCCGGCTCCGTGCGGCGGATCAGTGAAACGATTGCCCGGCGCCCCGGTAGGTCGGCACCTGCGCCTCGATGCCATTGCCGCGGACCAGGGCATAGGTGGAAAAATGCTCGGCCAGCTCACCGGCCTTGGCATGGCGGAAGAAAACCGGCGAGCCGAGCGGGAGGCGCAGGCCGGCGGGGACGGCGAGGGGGGTCTGCACCTCGCCCGCGCCCTCCAGGTCGAGGAGCTTCAGGCCCTCGGGGAGATAGGGCACCGGCAGCCGATCGGGACCGGGCGTCCCCGAGGCGATGAAGCCGCCGCCCTGGCAGGTGACCAGATCGGGACCGGGGCAGCGGGTGACCTGGAGGGCGAAGAACGCCGCGGGGACGAGCGCGAGGCCGTCGAAGCCGTCGAAGAGGTGGCTGTCGAGGAACCCCGACCCGGCCGCCACCTCGCTGAGGGCGGGATCCTGCGCGGACCAGGCGACGCTGCCGGTGCCCCCTCCGTTGAACAGGGGCAGGTGGATGCCCCGGCGGGTGAGCTCGCGCACGATGGCCTGTCGCTGCTCGCGCACGGGCTCCCGCGCGAGCGCCTTGAGGGCGCGCTTGGCGCCGGCGAGAGCCGGGGAGGCGCTGTCCCGATCGGGGATGCCGGCGAGGTGGGCCTCGTAGGCGAGGAGCCCGCCGAAGGCCAGGTGCGGGTCGGCGCCGATGCGCTCGGCGAAGGCGGCGACGGCCTGAGGCTCGCGCAGGGGGCTGCGCCGCACGCCGAGGTGGAGGCGGTCGCCGAGGGGGCGATAGGAGACGTCGACGTCGACCGCCACCGACAGGCGCACGCCCGCCTCCGCCGCGGCGGCCGAGGCGACGGCGAGGTGCTCGGCCGCGTCGGCGACGAGCGTGATGGAGGCGCCCCGCTCGACGGCGGCGGCGACGAGGCGCGCGTCGCCGGGCTGCGCGGTGGGGTAGGCGACGAGGATGTCGTCGAACCCCTCCTCCCCGGAGAGCCAGGCGGCCTCGGCCGGGGAGTAGGCCATGATCCCTCGCACCGCGTCGCCGCCGCGCGCGGCGATGGCGCGCAGCAAGGCGGCGCAGCGCACCGACTTGGAGGCGATGCGCAGCGTCTTCCCTCGCGAGCGCACCGGCGCGACCAGGGTGTCGACGTTGCGCTCGAGGGCGTCGAGGTCGACGAAGGCGAGCGGGAGCGGCTCGCCCCGCAGCGCCTCGCGATAGCGGCGGTAGAGGTCGCTCACAGGCAGGGATCGCCGGGGATGCCGGGCGACGGCACCACGGGCGCGTTCTGGAGGAGGCCCCGGAGGAAGCACACGTACTCGTGCTTGGGCGCGTCGGTCTGGAAGACCACCTCGTGGCCGTCCTCGATGCCGTCGGAGGGGTGCTGGGTGACCACGGCCGTCAGCTCGACGCCGGCCGCGCTGGTGAGGTTGGCGCCCGCCGGCAGGGAGATGGCGCGGCGCCCCACCAGCGGCAGCAGCGGGCCGACCGGCGCCAGGCCCTTGATCTCCGCCGGCGTGTCGTCGAGCTCGGCCCCCGCGAGGTCGAGGCTGAACGAGAGGCTCGAGGCGTCGGCGATGGGCGGCATGATGTAGTGGTCGACGATGCCCTGCATCATCAGCACGTGGCGCGGCGGGCCGCTCTGCGGCTCCACGGTGATGCGGCGGCCGTACACCGGCGGATCGGCGGACTCGCACGCCCACTGGAACATGGACAGGACCGGATCGTGGACGGTGAGCGCGTAGCCGCTGCTGGCGATGTCGATGAGCACCCCGGCGATGCCGAGGAGCGGGACCGGGAGCTGCTTGTAGATGACGTTCTCGATCCAGCTCCCCCCCTCGCCGCTGAAGAGCCCGGCCCGGTAGCGCGGCTCGAAGGCGAGCGCGAGCGGCGAGATGGTCGCGCCCATCGAGTGCCCCATCAGCGCCATGTTGCCGGTGTCGAAGGTGGCCAGGTTGCCCGGCGCCTCGGCGCCTGGACAGCCGGAGACGTCGACGCTGACGTGCTCGAGGATGTGCGCCTGGAGGGCCAGCTCGGCGGCGGACTGGCGCACGTTGTCGCGCAGGGCGGCGGGGTTGCCGACGTTGAAGATGAGGAAATCCTCGTTGCCGTTGGTGAGGTTGCGGAGCCCGCCGAGCGGGCCGTCGATGCTCGACCCGGCATAGCCGGCCATCGCGTAGAACTCCGCCGGTCCGCTGCCCGCGGCGATCGCCGGCCCGCCGTTCACCGCCGCCTGGCCGCGGTCGACCAGGGGCCGGTTGCCCCCGGCGCCGGTGCGGCTGAGGACCACGGCAGGATACCCCGCCGCGGGCATCTTCTGCCGGGGCACCGTCACCACGAAGTTGGCTTCTTCCATCCGCTGCAGCACCGGATTGCCGGCGGCGTCGAACACCCAGTCACCGCCGCTGGCGGTGTAGGGCGGCGTCCCCTCCTGGTACTCGGGCATGGGGATGGTCGTCTCGTATACGCAGTAGGTGCGGAAGATCTCGTGCGGCACCCAGGGCGCCGAGATCGACGGCGGCGCGGCGTTCATCGCGCTGATCACCTTGCCGACGGCGAGGTCCGGCGTGCCGGTGGTGAACGCCGCGAGCCCCGCGACGGCGGTGACGTCGATGGATGCAGCCGCCAGCGCCTCGACCGCGGCCTGGTACGAGGCGACGCCGGTCGCGCCGAGCCCCGCTGGAGCGGTGCCGGCGGCGATGGCTGCCATCGCGGGCGAGACCCCGAGCGGCTGCCCGGCGGCGTCGCGGAGCGAGCGCATCACCACCACGGCGTACCGGGTGCCGGTGCGCAGCGGCGCGCCCTGGAGCGGGAGCACCGCCAGCATGTTGGGCGTGCCGTAGGGCCCGCCGTCGGCGAGGAACGCGGTCGAGACCGGGTAGCGATGGAGGTAGTCGGGCGAGGCGGGATCGATGCCGAGGAGCACCACGGTGGAGCCCGGGAGGACGCTGCCCGCGACGCTCGGGACCGCGGTGGGATCGAGCGGCGCGGAGAGCCGGAAGAAGACCCCCGAGGTGAGCCCGAAGCCGCCCGCGTCCTTCTGGAGGATGGCGAGGATGCTGCTGACCAGCGTGTTGCCCCCCGCGTTGGGGAAGTCGGACACGTCCGCGCCGCCGCTGCGGGCGTCGGTGGGGAAGGGCGCCGCGTAGAAGTCGCCCTTGGCCGTGAAGTCCATGGCGACCAGCGTGCTCGCGGCGGGGCAGCCTGCAGCGCCGACGTCGCAAGGGCTGCTACTGGTCCCACAGCCGGCGGCGAGGAGCGCGAGCGCGAGAGGCATCGAGCGTCCGAAGAGCATCCGCCATTAGCGCGCTTCCTTTCCTCACTGTCCAGGGGTGGCGGCGAGCTTCACGTACATCCTCCCGCGCCCGGCGACGATGTGCGCCGATCTGCGACCAGAACCATCGTCAATGCCCCGGGAGCCGCGGACACCGGGGCCCGATCCGGGTACCGTGGGACAGCCTCCATGGTGACCTCCTACCCTTCCGCTCGGTCCTCGCGGCGCTCCGGCCTCCTCGCTGCCTGCAGCGCGCTCGTCACGAGCGTCGTGGCGGCGCAGGGGTGCGGTGGCACCGACAACAACCTCTTTGGCAGCGGGTCGGGCAACGGGGGCGGGAGCTCGGCCTCCACGTCCACGTCGGGCAGCAACGGCGGCGCGGCTGCGTCCTCGGGCACCAGCAACGACGCCAGCAGCAGCGCGGGCGGCGCCGGAGGCGCGAGCAGCACGTCCAGCGGCAACCCCACGAGCACGGCCTCGAGCACCGGCAGCACGAGCAGCTCGACGAGCACGACCAGCAGCTCGTCGAGCACGACCAGCAGCAGCGGCGTCACCTGCGCTGCCAATGGCAAAGCGTGCACCACCGCGGGCGAATGCTGCGCGGGGCAGTGCAACAACGACATCTGCGGGCCCATCGCCTGCACGGCCAACGGAGCGCAGTGCGTCGTCGCCCAGCAGTGTTGCAGCGACGTCTGCACCGGCGGCAAGTGCGCGGCGGCCAACTGCTCGGCCGCCGGGCAAGGATGCACGCAGGGCACCCAGTGCTGCTCGGGGACCTGCGCCAACGGCACCTGCGCCGCCGCGTGCGTGGCCAGCGGTCAGGCGTGCTCGGCGACCGAGGCGTGCTGCGCCGGCACCTGCACCAACGGGACCTGCGGCAACCCGCTCTGCACCCAGAACGGCCAGGGGTGCTTCGTCGCCCAGCAGTGCTGCAGCGGCGTCTGCACCAACCAGAAGTGCGTGCAGTGACGGGGTTGTAGTCGGGGAGCGCCCCGCCGGCCGATTCAGGCCGGAGTGGGCGCCCCGCTCAGCTCGATGAGATCGCGGCTGTCGTCGCCGTCCATGAGCACCGTCTCGGCGGCGGACATGGGCCCCTCGTCCGGGCTGCGCTGGATGACGTTGTAGAGGAGGACCGGCTCGGCGCTGCCGGGCAGCGTCTGGCGACCGACGGGCTCGCACTCGAAGGCGGTGCCGAGGAGCCGGCGCACGGGCTCGCGGATGAGGATCTGGCCGGGGACGGCGCGCGAGTGCTGGAGCCGGGCGGCGTTGTTGACGACCTCGCCGAGCACCGTGTAGTCGAGGCGGGAGACGACGCGCGAGCCGATGCTGCCGCAGATCATCGAGCCGGAGTCGAGGCCGATGGAGACCCCGTGCGCGTAGGGCGAGCGCGGGCCGGCGCGCCCGGCCAGCTCGGCGAGGGCGCGGCGGGCGGCGAGGGCGGCGTCCAGGGCCCGCTCCAGGTGCCCCTCGTCGCGGAAGACGGCCATGACCGCGTCGCCGACGAACTTGTCGACGGCGCCGCCGCGCGCGGTCACCTCCGGTACGATGATCTCGAAGTTGGCGTTGAGGGTGCGCAGCGCCAGATCGGGGGTGTCGCTGCGGGTGAGCGTGGTGAAGCCGCACACGTCGATGAAGGCGACGGTGGCCTCGATGGCCTCGTTGGGGCTGGGGCCGGAGTCGGGGCTGCGCACCAGGGGCAGGAGCCGCTCGAGGATGCCGGCGTTGACGAACATGCGCAGGAGGCCGTTCTCCTCGCTGGATCGGGCGGTGAGGCGCACCTGGCGGGCGTGCTTGACCGTCTTGTCGATGGTGACCTCGAGGTCCTTGAAGTCGATGGGCTTGACGAGGAAGTCGAAGGCGCCGCGGTTCATCGCCTCGCGGATGTTGGACATGTCGCTGTAGGCGGAGACCACCACCACCTTGACCAGCGGGTTGAGCTCGCCGGCGCGCCGCAGGAAGGTGAGGCCGTCCATCCCCGGCATGTTGATGTCGGTGAGGGCGATCTCGATGTCGGCGTTGTGGCGGAGCTGCTCGAGCGCCGCCTCGCCGTCGCCGGCGAAGACGAACTCGAAGATGCCCTTGCGGATCTGCTGGCGGAAGCGCTGCTTCATCAGCAGCGCCACGTCGGGCTCGTCGTCGACGACCAGGATCTTGGTGGCGCGCTCGGCGCGGCCGGAGGTCACCGTGGCGGAGAAGGCCGCGCTCAGCTCCCGCGCGGAGGCGTAGCGGCGGGCCGGATCGCGCGCCAGCGCCCGCTCGAAGAAGCGATCGACCTCGGGGCCGAGCTCGGGCAGGAGGCGCGAGGGGGCGGGCACGGGGTCGGTGCAGATCTGGATGAGCAGCTCCCCGAAGGCCTCGGCCTCGAAGGGGAGGCGGCCGGTGAGGGCGCGGTAGGCGACCACCGCGAGCGACCAGAGATCGCTGCGGAAGTCCACGCCGCGGGAGCCGCGGACCTGCTCCGGGCTCATGTAGTGGGGCGTGCCCACCACGCCGCCCGCCCGGGTCACCGCCATGTCCGTGCCGGAGAGCCCCGACACCAGCGCGGCCACGCCGAAGTCGAGCACCTTGACGACCTCGTCGTGGTCGGCCCGCGCGAGGAAGATGTTGGCCGGCTTGATGTCCCGGTGGACGATGCCGCTGGCGTGGGCGGCGGTGAGCGCCTTGGCCGCCTGCGCGATCAGCCCCGCCAGGGCCGGCAGAGGGATCTTGCCCAGGCGGGAGATCCGGCACTGCAGATCCTCGCCGTCGAGGAGCTCCATGACGATGAAGGGCGCGTCGCCGTCGATGCCGTAGTCGTAGACCTGGACGACGTGCGGGCTCTGGAGCTGGGCGATGGCCATCGCCTCGCGCTCGAAGCGGCTGCGCGCGCTCGGCGAGGCGAGGTGGTCGGGGCTCATCAGCTTGAGCGCCACGCGGCGCCTCAAGGAAGCGTCGAACGCGGCCCAAACGGCGCCCATGCCGCCCCGCGCTACCTCGCGCTCCAGGGTATACTTCGACCCTACGGTTCGCCCTTCCATGGACGCAGCGGAGCGTAGCGGAAGACGTCGACCAGGGTCAATCGCCGTCACCGCGCGCGCCGGCCCCGCCGGCATGTACATCGAGACCGCGGGCGCGGTACCCTGCCGGCGATGCGAAAGAAGCTTGTTCTTGCGGGTGCGGTGGTGCTCCTCGGCGCCGGCGTCGCCTGCGGCGGCAACGTCGTCGTCGACGGGAGCGGCTCGGGCACCGGCGCCGTCGGCGGTGCCGGTGGAGGGGTGGGCGGCTCGATCGTCAGCTCGACGGCCATGACCGGCAACACCGGCACCGCGGCAACGACGAGCTCCACGGGCACCTCCTCATCGACGGGGACGGGGACCGGGGTCTCGTGCAGCCTCGACGGCTGCTCGGGCTCAGGCGTCATGTGCCAGTGTGCGGGCAGTTGCAACGGGCAGGACATCGAGGTCGAGTGCAACGGCACGACCGAACAGTGCGTCTGCATCGTCAACGGCGTCTCCGTCAACAAATGCGCGAATCCGGGGGGCTGCCCCGTGGACTGCTGCGCCGAGTATTTCGCTGCGCACCCGTAGCGAGCGCCCGTGGGGCGCTCTCCGCGAGGGCGCTTCAGGGCCGGCTCAGGGCAGCTTGCTGATGAGCTGATCGCCGAGGTTGGGCTGGTCGATCTTGCCGAGCCAGATGCTCCATACGGCCTTCATGAAGTCGACGCCGCCGACGGTCGCCGAGCCGCTGCCGGTGCTCACGCTCGTCTCCTTCTTGTCGGCGTCGTAGACGATGGAGACCTGGCCCTTCTCCTTGAGCTCGCCCTTGAAGGCCCCGGTGAACGTCGCGATGTTGCCGGCGTCGCCGTAGCCGTTCATCGCGAAGGCGTCCTTGAGGGCGGTCTGGATCTTCTCGTTGTCGACGTCCCGCTTCATCGTCCAGACGAACTTCTTGCTGGTGTCCATCTCGATGACCGCCTGCTTCGACTTCGAGGGCGGGAGCTGCTTCATGTAGTGGGAGATGGCGTAGACCTTGACGTCGATGAACGCGACCGTCTTCACCCGCACGGCCGAGCCGGTGAGCGTCCAGTCGTCGGCGAGGGCGAGGCTGGTGGTCAGCGCCGTCAGCGCCAGGAAGATGGCCGCGACGGCGGCGAAGAAGTGCGGGAACCGGGTTCGAGCGAGTGCCATCGGAATCACCTCTGCCGGGAGGCCGGCGTGCAGAGCGGAGAACGGGTCGACGAACCGTCCTCGCCCGTGATTCACGAAAACGCGACCCCTCCAGCGAAGTCAAGCCACCCGTGAGCGCCGCCACGATCCCGCACGGCTCCGGCTGGCGGTCCCCCTGGCAGCCGCTACCCTCGCGCCCGCATGTCCGGAGAGATCCTGCGTCGCGTCATGGCCACCCTGCTGACCGTCCTCGGTCTCCTTGGGGTCGCCCCCCGCGGCGTCGGTGATCTCCCCCTCGCAACGCCGCCCCTGGGGCCCGCCGGCGCCGAGGACCAGGCCATCCAGGCCCAGCCGGTGTGCATCGGCTCGACCGTTCACAGCGCCGGCGAGCTCGGCCCGGCGCTCTTCTACCGCAGCGCCCGCCTGCCGGACGGGCGGCTCCAGGTCGGCTACTACGTGTTCTTCTCCGAGGAGCGCCCCTGGGGAAACAACTGGCTCACCTGGTCCCTGCTGCCGGCGCTCGCCCTCGACCTGGTCTACACGCGCGGCCTCCTCGTCGGCCCCGGCGTCCAGCGGGCCGCCTACGGGCGCGGCGATGTGGAGGGCTTCCGGGTGACGTATGCGGTCGACGCCGGCGGCAGGCTGCGTGCCGAGAGCGCGGTCGCCGACGATGGTGGGCACCGGCGAGCGGCGCTCGGCCGCGGGGACCTGTTCGCGGTGGACCCGGACCGGATCACCCTGATCACCGATAGCTGGAGCCACCACCTGGGCGCACGGGTCGGCGGGCCGGCGGAGCTGGTCTACCGCCGCTGCTACGGGGCGCGGAGCATCCAGCGGCTCGATGCGGGGGTGAGCCGGCGGTTCAACCTGGAAGGCCGGGCGCGACCAGCAGCGCTGGGGCCTCCGGCGTGAGCCGATGCGGTGAGTCGGCGTGAGGCAAGGACGCCGACGGCTCGGGCAGGGACGCCGCCTGCTCAGGCATGGACGCCGACGGCTCAGGCACGGACGCCGACCGCCCTGGCATGGACGCCGCCTGCTGAGGCATGGACGCCGACCGCCCTGGCATGGATGCCGCCTGCTGAGGCATGGACGCCGACCGCCCTGGCATGGATGCCGCCTGCTCGGGCATGGACCCCGACCGCCCTGGCATGGATGCCGCTTGCTCGGGCATGGATGCCGCTTGCTCGGGCATGGACGCCGCCTGCTGAGGCATGGACGCCGACCGCCCTGGCATGGATGCCGCCTGCTCGGGCATGGACCCCGACCGTCGTGGAATGGACCCCGACCGCCCTGGCACGGACGCCGCCGGCTCAGGCATGGACCCCGACCGTCGTGGAATGGACGCCGACCGCCCTGGCACGGACGCCGACCGCCCTGGCACGGACGCTACCTGCTCGGGCATGGACGCCGACCGCCCTGGCACGGACGCCGACCGCCCTGGCACGGACGCCGTCTGGTCAGGCATGAACGCCGGCCGCCCTGGCACGGACGCGACCTGCACCTTGACGTTCGCGACGGCGCCGGCGCCGTCGAGGCGCTCGAGCACCGCGGCCGTGCCGTACGAGGCGTCGCCGTACACCTCGACCTGCTCGCCAGCCCCCGAGGGGACGGGCGCAGTGCCTGCCGGAGCTGCCGTCGGTGCGCGGTCGGCGCCGATTCCCGGTGCTCCAGCGGCGGCTGCGCCTTCTTGGTCGTGGAGGCGCAGCGCAGGCAGGACATCGGCGAGAAGCTCCTCTGCCACGCTTCCATCGCCGACGTTGGCCGCCGTCACGGCGGCGGAAGTGATGAGCTCCGTGTCCGGGTGTGGGCTGACGGGGCTTATGCAGGTGACCTCGTCGACATCACTACGGTGCGGCTGATGGCGCGGCGCCTGGCGCGTCAGCCAAGAGAGCTGGTTCCCGTGGTGGTGATGGTGCTCGCCAAGCAGCAGCAGCCGAGGTCTCTGCCAGCGGAGCAAACACTGCCGCGGCTTCTGCCGCCCGAGCGTCCCCTGCTGGCGCTTCCGCCGGGCAAGCTCCCTCTGCCGGCGCTTCTGCCGGCCAAGCTCGACGGTCCCAACCCGGCCATTTGCTGTTAAACAAGCTCTCAGGAATTTGTCATGAAGACCACCACGCGTCCCCACGCACCACACGTGCGCCAGCGAGCCGAACCCTAAGACAGGAGCACTCCGTGAGCACTTCCTCCACGCCCGGTGAACGCTTTCGAGCGGCAGTCCGAGAAGAGATGCCCCTGCAGGTGGTCGGCGCCATCAATGCCCTCCACGCGCTCCTGGCACAGCGCGCAGGCTTCAAGGCCATCTACCTCTCCGGTGGAGGGCTCGCGTCGGGCTCGTTGGGGCTGCCTGACCTCGGTATCTCGACGCTCGACGATCTCTTGATCGACGTGCGTCGGGTGACAGACGTCTGCGATCTCCCTCTCCTCGTGGATGTCGACACGGGGTTCGGTCCGAGCGCGTTCAACGTCGCCCGCACCACCCGCGCCGTCATCAAAGCCGGCGCTGCCGCGATGCACCTCGAGGATCAGGTCGGCGCCAAGCGCTGCGGCCACCGCCCCAACAAGGAGATCGTCTCGCGGGAGGAGATGGTCGATCGAATCAAGGCCGCCGTGGACGCGCGCGCGGATGCGAGCTTCGTGATCATGGCACGCACCGACGCGCTCTCGGTCGAGGGGGAGGAGAAGGCCATCGAGCGTGCCGTCGCGTGCGTGGAGGCGGGCGCCGACATGGTCTTTCCCGAGGCCATGACCAGCTCGAGCTCTACCGCCGCTTCGCCGACGCGGTGAAGGTCCCCATCCTGGCGAACCTCACCGAGTTCGGCGTGACGCCGCTGTTCACGACCGCCGAGCTCGCGTCGGCCGGCGTGTCCTTGGCGCTGTACCCCCTGTCGGCCTTCCGCGCCATGAACAAGGCTGCTGACAACGTGTACCACGCCATCCGCAAGGACGGGACGCAGCAGCAGGTCGTCGACACGATGCAGACCCGCTCCGAGCTGTACGAGGTCATCGGTTACCAAGCGTTCGAGCAGAAGCTCGATGCGCTCTTCGGCAAAGGAAAGAAGTCATGAACGGGGACCTCGCCGGCGAGAGAGAGGCCTCGGGGGGCGGACGTCTCCATCCTCGATCTCGAGGACTCCGTGGCTCCCGCCGACAAGGCTGAGGCGCGACGAGCGGCGCTCGCCCACCTCGCACGGCCGGCGGCGGATGCGAGTCATAGGGGGTCGACCGGGGTGTCGCTCGGTGACCACTGGCCCTAGGTGGACACGGAGGGGGGGTGACGCATGAGGCCGAGCACGCTCACGCGTGTCAGGAGCTGGCTGTTCACGCCAGCCACCCGGCCCGAGCGCTTCGACAAGGCGGCGGCCTCGGGGGCGGACGTCTCCATCATCGATCTCGAGGACTCCGTGGCTCCCGCCGACAAGGCTGAGGCGCGACGAGCGGCGCTCGCCCACCTCGCACGGCCGGCGGCGGATTCGTGCAAGCGGGCGCTCCGCATCAACGGTCTGGATAGGCGCTTCGGTCTCGCCGATCTCCAGGCGTACCTGGAAAGCAGCGCCTGTGCCGATTACCTGGTCCTGCCGAAGACAGAATCGGAAGCGCACCTGCAGATCGTGGATCGCCTGCTCGCCGAGGGGGGCAAGGCTACGAGCCTGGTCGGGATGATCGAGAGCGCCCGGGGCCTCAAAGCCTCTGCGGCGATCGCGGCAGCAACACCGCGCCTCACCGCCCTCTTGTTCGGCGCCGCCGACATGTCCGCCGATCTCGGCGCCGGGACGGCCTGGGCGCCGCTCGCCTACGCGCGCTCGCGCCTCGTCGCGGCCTGCGCGCAGGCGGGCGTCCTGGCGATCGATGCGCCGTTCTTCGACGTCAAGGATCACGAGGGCCTGACGCAGGAGACGTCCCTGGCCGTGGCCCTGGGCTTTGCGGGCAAGGCCGCAATCCACCCGAGCCAGATCGCGCCCATCAATGCGGCGCTGACGCCTCGCCCCGAGGAGGTGGCCCAGGCCCGCGCGATCCTGGCCGAGAGCGCCAAGGGCGTCGGCGTCGTGCAAGGCCGGATGGTGGACGAGGCGGTCGCGCGCAAGGCGCGCCGGATCCTGGCCGCCGCCGCAGAGCTCATCCCCGGCGACGGCTCGTCCGAACCCCCATCGGCGAGGAGATGATCGATCCTCATGGACAAGCTCCTGCCCGCTCACAAGACGGTGGGTCCGCGCCGCTACCGCGAGACCTCGGGCCTTTACTACGAGGACTTCGAGCCCGGCGACGTCTTCGAGCACCGGCCCGGTCGGACCATCCTCGAGGTGGACAACACCTGGTTCACGCTGCTGACGATGAACACCCAGGAGCTCCACTTCGACGCGGCCTATGCGGCCAAGACGGAGTGGAAGAAGCCCCTGGTCGACTCGACCCTCACGCTCGCCCTGCTGACCGGGATGAGCGTCCGGACCGTGAGCGCCAAGGTGGTCGCCAACCTCGGCTGGGACAAGGTGAAGGCCACCCACCCCGTCTTCGCGGGCGACACCCTCTACGCCGAGAGCACGGTCTTGCACAAGCGCGAGTCGAAGAGCCGCCCCACGCAGGGGATCGTGACCGTCTCCACCCGGGGGCTGAATCAGGACGGCGCCTCGGTGATGAGCTTCGAGCGCACGATGCTGGTCTACAAGCGCGGCCGCTCTCCCGAGGAGGCGGCGAATTATTGATCCCGGCGGAGGACGACGGGGGGAGGGGACGATGACGGATCTCAGAGCACTGTACGAGTCGAAGCGGACGACCCCCGCCGCCGCGGCCTCGCGCATCGCCTCGGGGGCGACGCTCTCGATGGGCATGGCCATGACCGAGCCGCCGGCGCTGCTCGGGGCGCTGGCGGACCGCGCTCGGGCGGGCAAAGTCGAGGATCTGAAGATCTACTACTTCGAATCCACGCGCATCGCCGGTGATACGATCCTGCGCTACGAGCTGGCTGACCGCATTCACCCTTATTGCATGTTCGTCTCCGCGGTCGAGCGTGCCCTGATCAAGAGGGGGGTGGAGGACGGCCGG
>Ga0302279_10002544_pt1 | contig 23901 bp, 20 predicted proteins | sample III_Bog_N3_3_FD_194541 | JGI IMG/M metagenome (GOLD analysis project Ga0302279, IMG submission 194541) | Peat permafrost microbial communities from Stordalen Mire near Abisko, Sweden - III_Bog_N3_3 | ecosystem: Environmental > Terrestrial > Soil > Wetlands > Peat | place: Sweden: Abisko... | reverse complement strand
ATTTGCGATAACCGCAGAATTAACGAAAAACAGCCGAATCGAGGTTATTTTGGCCAAAAATATCAAATTTTTTTAAGAAATGAGAGATTTCCTCCCGGGCGGTTTTCCGGAATAAAGGGGCGTTTTCCCAGTGAAAACGGGCTGGGCAACCGGATTTTATCGGGCGAAAATGCTCGGAGCGGCGGTGATTTGGGTGGTCATTTGGTGAATTCCACCTATCGGTCGTTTATTCCCGAATGAGCAGCCTTGCCCCTTCCGCCGAGGCGTTCCGGCAACGGAGAAAGAATGCCGGTGGCTCCGGCAGGACCTCCCATGCGTTTGCCTCCGCCTTTGCGCTGTTAGCGCCCCACATGGCGGAGCTTGACCGGTGCCTGCGCAGTCAGCTGGTGGCCTTCGAACCCGAGATCCGGGAAATGGCCGATTACTGCATCGAGAGCGCGGGGAAGCGGATCCGCCCGGCGCTGGTGTTTTTTAGCGGCTGGACGGGTCCGGAATTGCCCGCCCCGGAGCTGGTGCGGGCCGCCGCCGTCGTCGAATTGATCCATTTGGCCACCCTGGTCCATGACGACATCATGGATGGGGCCGATCTGAGGCGGAACCGGCGGACCGCCGCCCGCGAATACGGGCCCACCGCCGCCGTCTTGTTGGGCGACGCCCTCTTCGCCCACGCGCTGAATCTCGCGACCCAGTTTCCCACGACCGAGGTCTGCGCCGCCGTTTCGGAGTCGACCCGCCGCGTTTGCGCGGGCGAGATCGCTCAGACCCTGCGGCGGGGCTCGGTCGACGTGACGAGAGTCGACTACGAGCGGATGATCGACCTGAAGACCGCCGAGCTTTTTCGCGTCTCGTGTTTTCTCGGCGCGCGCTTGGCCGGCTGGGAGGTGGGCTACCAGGAGGCCGCCAGCCGCTTTGGCCGGCATCTGGGCATCGCCTACCAAATCTACGACGACCTGATCGATTTTTTCGGTGAGGAAAACAATATCGGCAAAACCCTGGGGACCGATTTTGCCAGCGGGAAACTGACGCTGCCGCTCCTCATTCTGCTCGAGCGCGCCGGCCCGGCCGATCGGAATTCGCTCTTGGCCGAGGTATCGGGCCGCGCGCCGCCCCAACTCGCCCTGCGCTCCCAGCAAATGGAGGAACTGGGCGTATTTCCCGCCGTGGTCGCAGCCGTCGACGCCGAATTGGCGGCCGCCGAGGCCGCGCTGGCGCCCTGGAGCGCCTGTGCGCCCGCTCCGCTTCTGACCAGTTTGGCCGATTTGCTCCGCGCCCAGCTGCAGACGCTGAAAAAGTAGTTGGCGCGTTTTCATTTGCACTGTGGGCTCGCCCGCGTTTGGTAAGGGTGTGCTCGATGCGATCAAAGTTTTCGGGAAGGCCCGGGTCGCGGCGCCGGAACGGACCGAAGACGCCGACAACGATTGGGCAATCGTGCGCCAGGTTCAGGCCGGCGATGTGGCCGCCTTTGACCGCTTGATCACGAAGTATCGGTCGCGGCTGTATTCCGTCGTCTACAACATGACCTCCAATCGGGAGGATGCCGCCGATCTGACTCAGGACGCCTTCATCAAGGCATTCCAGTCGATCCAGCGTTTCCAGGGCCAATCGGCCTTTTTCACCTGGATTTACCGGATTGCGATCAATTCGACGATCACTCACATGCGGAAGAACCGACTGCGCTCGTTTTTCAGCCTCGAGCGAATCAACGAGGACGAGCCGGTGGCTAAGGAAGTTCTTGCCGCCCTTACGGATAAGTCCGGGACGGAGCGGACGACCGCCATGCGGGAGCTCCAGGAAAAATTGAACGAAGCGATGCAAAAATTGTCTATTAAGCATCGTACGGTGGTAACTCTATTCGAAATTGACGGCCTGAGCCATCAGGAGATTGCTGAAATCACGAATTGCTCGGTTGGAACCGTGCGTTCACGCTTACACTATGCTAAGCAACAGCTTCAGGCAGAGCTGGAGCCCTATTTGCGCCGATGAACCCTGACTCCAAGAACCGAATGACTGTCGAAGACTTGCTGCGGTTGAAACGCTGTGAACGGCCCCAGCCGGAATTTTGGACTCATTTCGAGCAGGAACTCCGGGCCAAGCAATTGGCCGCAATTGTTGAAAAAAGGCCATTTTGGGCCGGTTTTAGCCGTATTTTGCACCGTTTTTCGCCTTTTTCGCTCCCTTTGGGCGCTGCCGCGGCTTTCGTCGCGACGCTGGTTGGATTTCACGAATATCGCGTGATCGCCCGGGCCGGGTCTGGCTCCGGGGTGGCTGGTGATATCCCCTCCGCCACGGTATCGGGTTCGGAGGGCGGACTGGCTTCCAATTTGTCGGACACGGAAGACTCGGTCGATCGCGAGGGCACGGCCCGGGTCAGCGGCTCATCCGCCCGCGTCTCCACGGTCTCGTACCGCGAGACCGTTTCGCCCGGGCCTTCGTCGCTGCGCCCCTGGGGCGTCGTGGCCCGCCGCGACGGCTGGCTCGATGTGACCGATTCGCCGTCGGCGCGCTCCATCGCGGCCAACTTGGCCACGGTCCAGGCCGCCCAGCCCGAAATGATTCGCAATCTCCTCAGCCTCTCCCAGCGGTTTGATTCCCAGCTCGTGCCGGAACGCCGGCCGGTGGCCGAACCGCTTGGCCAGATCGATTCGCCCTCGGAAGAGCGGCGTTCCCGGATATTGGCCGATGCCCTGCCGGTTTCTGCCCAGGCGACGGAAGTGAGCCGGCCGGCGAGTGACCGTTTGGTGCGCCGCCTGACCGACGACCGTTTCTACGAGGAGGCCGCCAGTCGTTACCACTTGGGCGGCGGCGACCAGCCCTCGCTTTCGATCAAGTTCTGAGGACCGGGCCGTCGGCCCCGCTGCGCATTGCGCCGCGCGCTTTTGGCGTTTAGTGTGCGGGGTATGCGGATCGAAAAAGATTCGATGGGCGAGATGAAGGTCCCGGACGGCGTCCTCTATGGCGCGTCGACGCAGCGGGCGGTGCTCAATTTCCCGATCAGCGGCCGGCCGTTGCCTGAGGCCTTTATTCGCGGTTTAGGGCTGGTGAAATGGGCCTGCGCCCGGGCCAACCGGCAATTGGGCCGGCTGTCGGTCCGCAAGAGCAGCCTGATCGAGCGCGCGGCCCGCGAGATTGCCGCCGGCCGGCTGACCGCCCATTTTCCGGTCGATATATTCCAAACCGGCTCCGGCACCTCGACCAACACCAACGCCAACGAGGTGATCGCCAACCGCGCGGTGCAATTGTCCGGCCAGCGGCTGGGCGCGGCGCCGGTTCTGCACCCCAATGACGACGTCAATCTGGGCCAGTCCTCCAACGACGTCATTCCAACGGCCCTCCATGTCAGCGTGGCACTCGCCCTGCACCGGGAACTGCTGCCGGCCTTGGAGACCCTCGCGCAGGAGCTCGAAAAGAAGGCGGTGAAATTCGACCGGATCGTCAAGATCGGCCGGACCCACCTGATGGATGCCACGCCGCTCACCTTGGGCCAGGAATTCTCCGGCTACGCTGCGCAGGTGCGCAAAGGCACCGACCGGGTCCGGCAGGCGATCGCGGGGCTGGCCGAACTGGCGATCGGGGGGACGGCGGTCGGCACCGGCATCAACGGCCATCCCGCCTTTGCCGGCAAGGTCTGCCGGCTATTGTCGGAGCGGACCGGACTGCCGTTTCGGGAAGCCGCCAATCATTTCGAAGCGCAAGCCGGCCGGGACGACGCCGTGGCGGTGGCCGGCCACCTCGCCACCCTCTGCGCCAGCCTGACCAAGATCGCGAGCGACCTGCGGCTCCTTGGTTCGGGCCCGCGGGCCGGCATCGCCGAATTGCGCCTGCCAGCGACCCAGCCGGGATCGTCCATCATGCCGGGCAAGGTCAATCCGGTGATGAGCGAGATGCTGATCCAGGTCTGCCTTTATGCGCAGGGGTTGGCGCAGACGGTGGTGATGTGCGGCCGGGACGGGCAGTTCGAATTGAATGTCACGCTGCCCCTGATCGCCTACAGCCTGCACGAGGCGATCGCCTGCCTGGCCCACGGCGCCCGGGTGTTTGCCAAGGCCTGCGTCCGCGGCCTGGAGGCGGACGAGGCCCGCTGCCGGGAATTGACCGACCGCTCGCTCATGCTGGTCACGGCTCTGACGCCGCGCCTGGGCTATGACCGGGCGGCCGCGGTGGCGAAGGAGGCCTGGGCCACTGGCCGGACGCTGCGCGAGATCGTGCTGGAAAAGAAGTGGCTCACGGCGGCCGTTCTCGACCGGGCGCTGGATCCGCGCGCCATGACCGGGAAGCGCCCCTGAGGAGCTTCCGGGCCCGGCCTCAGTCCTTGGTCACGCAAAGCCCGCAGTTGTCGACGAAGAAGTCGTGGCCCTTGTCGTCGACGAGAATGAAGGCGGGGAAGTCCGCCACGTCGATCTTCCAGACGGCCTCCATCCCCAATTCCGGATATTCCAGCACTTCGACCTTGCGGATATTTTCCTTGGCCAGGATCGCGGCCGGCCCGCCGATCGAGCCGAGGTAAAATCCGCCATGACGCTGGCAGGCGGCCGTGACTTGCGGACTGCGATTGCCCTTGGCCAGCATGATCTTGGAGCCGCCCTGGGACTGGAAGAGGTCGACGTAGCTGTCCATCCGTCCGGCGGTGGTGGGGCCGAAGGATCCCGAAGCATAGCCCTTGGGCGTCTTGGCCGGGCCGGCATAGTAGATGGGGTGGTCCTTGAAGTACTGCGGCAGGCCCTGGCCGGCGTCGATCCGCTCCTTCAATTTGGCGTGGGCGGAGTCGCGGGCGACGATCATCGTCCCGGTCAGGGACACCCGGGTCGTGACGGGATAGCGGGAAAGCTGGGCCAGGATTTCCGCCATGGGCCGGTTGAGGTCGACTTGGACGACCTCGCCGGACTTGAGGCGGCGATGCTGGGCGGGGATGAAGCGGCCGGGCTCGGTCTCCAGCTTCTCCAGGAAAATCCCGTCCCGGTTGATCTTGGCCTTGATGTTGCGGTCGGCGCTGCAGGAGACGCCCATCCCGACCGGGCAGCTGGCGCCGTGCCGGGGCAGGCGGATCACCCGGACGTCGAGGGCGAAGTATTTGCCGCCGAACTGGGCGCCGATGCCGCTCGCCCGGGCGATCTTCAGGATGAGCGCTTCGGCCTCCAGATCGCGGAAGGCGCGGCCGTGGGCGTTGCCGGTCGTGGGCAGGGCGTCGAGGTATTTGGTGGTGGCGAGCTTGAGCGTCTTCATGCACGCCTCGGCGCTGGTGCCCCCGATGACGAAGGCGAGGTGATAGGGCGGGCAGGCGGAGGTGCCGAGGAGGGGCAGCTTGGCCGCGACGAACTTTTCGAAGCTCTTGGGATTGAGCAATGCCCGGGTCTCCTGGAAAAGAAAGAGCTTGTTGGCCGAGCCGCCGCCTTTGGCGACGAAGAGGAAATCGTAGCCCAGGCCGGGCACGGCCTGCAGGTCGATCTGGGCCGGCAGATTGGTGCCGGTATTGACCTCCTGCCACATGTCGAGGGCCGCGGTCTGGGAATAGCGGAGATTCTCCCGGGTGTAGCAGTCGTAGACGCCGCGGGAGAGCCACTCCGCGTCGTTGGCGCCGGTCCAGACCTGCTGGCCCTTCTTGCCGGCAATTGAGGCGGTGCCGGTATCCTGGCACATCGGCAAGATGCCCTGGGCGGCGATTTCCGCGTTCTTGAGGAGGGTGAGGGCGACGTAGCGGTCGTTGTCCGAGGACTCGGGATCGTCGAGGATGGCGCTGACTTGCTGCAGGTGGGAGGCCCGGAGAAAGAACGAGCAGTCATGAAAGGCCTCGCGGGCGAGGTAGCTCAGGACCTCGGGCTCGACCTTGAGGACGTCCTGGCCCTCGAAGCTAGCGATCCTGATCCCTTCTCGGGAGAGGAGGCGGTATTCGGTGGTATCGGGGCCGAGCGGGAGGGGATCCTGGTAGGTGAAGGGCGGCGGAGGCATGAGAGGAAATGAGACTATTGGCGGTCGGCCCGACCAAGTAAAATGTTTCCGACCGCGGGGAGGCCTCCGCGTCGGAAGTCACACCATCTTGAAGCGGGGGAGATCTTGGCCGTCGACGATGCCGATCGGCCGGCCCCGTGCGTCCACCACGATGATATCGTCGATCTTATGGGCCTCGAAGAGCCGGAGGGCGTCGACCGCCAGGGCGTCGGCCGCGATCGACTTGGGCTTGCGGCTCATGAAGTCCGCTGCCGGCCGGCGCATGAAATCCGGCACGGTCAGGGCGCTGCGGCGCAGGTCGCCGTCGGTGAGAACGCCGGTCAGCCGGCCGCCGCGGCGGGCGACCAGGGCGATGCACCCGCTTTTGGCCCGGGTCATCGCCAGCATGGCGTCCTGGGTCGCGACAGTCTCCGGCGCAACCGCCAGGCGGTCGCGCGGCCGCATGATGTCGCGCACCTTCATCAGGAGCACCCGGCCGAGGTTGCCCGCCGGATGGTAGCGGGCGAAGTCGTCGCGGGTCAGGCGCCGGGCCTGGAGCAGAACCATGGCGAGGGCGTCGCCCAGGGCCAGGGCGGCGGTGGTGCTCGCGGTGGGGGCGAGCTTCAAGGGGCAGGCTTCGCGCGGCACCCGGTAGAGGAGGCGGTAGTCGGCGTTGCGCGCCAGGTCGGAATCGGGCGTGCCGGTGAAGGCCACGAGCTTGAGGCCGAACCGTCGGAAGAGGGGGACAAGCCGCAGGACTTCCTCGGATTGGCCGCTGTTGCTGAGGAGGAAGGCGAGGTCGCCCTCGTCGCACAGCCCCAGGTCGCCATGCACCGCCTGGGTGGCGTCGAGAAAGCAGGAGGACACGCCGGTGCTGTTGAAGGTGGCGGCGAGCTTTTGCGCGATGTGGGCCGATTTGCCGACGCCGCTGAAGATCAGCTTCCGCCCGGCGTCGCTCGCCGCGGCCACGGCCCGGGCGGTGGCGACGAATTCCGGTCCGAGGCCGGCGGCGGTCGCCCGCAGGGCATCCGATTCGATCCGGATACAGGCGCGGGCCCGGAGCAGGGCGGATTTTGAATCCAGGGTCATGGGAGCGGCGATGAAAGCGCCGGCTCCCCTCCGGCGCGAACAGAAACCGCCGGGAGATCGCGTCAAAAAACGGCTTTTCTGTGGAAAGAGCCGCCCTTTTAATCTTAGGGTTGAACGATCAGCATGACCTTTGGCCGGATCTTCCTTGCTGGGCTCGCGCTCGCCGCCGTTTTCCTGGCGCCGGGCTGCGGCGGCGACAACGCCGTCCTTTCGACGGAGGCGGACGAGCCGCTCTACCGCGACGGCCAGCAGATGGAGAAGCAGGGCCGGACGCAGGAGGCGCTCAACGCCTATCTCAAGCTCATTGCCAAGCGGGGCGACCAGGCGCCCGACTCCCATCTCGATGCCGGGCTGATCTATTTTTATCACATCAAGGATCCGATCGACGCCATCTACTACTTCCGCAAATACCTCGAGATGGAGCCCAACTCCCGCCAGGCCGTCTACGTCCGCGGCCTGATCGACGCGGCCAAGCGGGAATTCGCCAGCACGCTGCCGGCCCAGCCATTGGAGAACCAGTCCGCCCACTTGGACATGCTCGACCAGGTCAACCGGCTGCAAAACGAGAACAATGAGCTCAAGTCGGAGCTCGCCGCCCTGCGCGCCGGCGTGCCGGCCGGGGCGGTGCACTCGGCCAACGGCTCCCCGGCGGCCTCGCTCTACGCCCCGCCGGTCGTGCCGGTGACGGGCGGAGCCGAGAGCGAGGAGCCGGCTTCGGCCGCCGCGGTGGTCCCCGTGCCCCCCGACGACGCCGCCCCGCCGCCGGCTTCCCCCGCCGCCCGGGCGGCGGCGCCGGCCGCCGGCCGCACCCACGCCGTGGTCAAGGGCGACACCCTTTACAGCCTGGCCCTGCACTATTACGGCAACCGATCGAAATGGCGGCAGATCTACGCGGCCAATCGCGAGCAGCTGCCGACCCCGGGGGCTCTGCGGATCGGCATGACCCTGCGGATTCCCTGAAGGCCACATGCCGCGCACGTCGCAACGCACCGCCGTCTTCACCGAATCGGTCATCCGAGAGATGAGCCGAATCGCCACCCGGCACGGCGCGATCAATTTGGCCCAGGGTTTTCCCGATTTCGATCCCCCGCCGGCCCTGCTGGCGGCGGCCAAGGCGGAGATGGACCTGGGCCATCACCAGTACGCCGTGACCTGGGGCGTGCCCGCGCTGCGCCAGGCCCTGGCGGAGAAGATCCGGCGCTTCGCCGGCCTCGAGGTCGATCCCGAGCAGGAGCTGGTGGTCACCTGCGGCGCCACCGAGGCGATGATGGTGGCGATGATGACGGTCTGCGATCCCGGCGACCGAGTGGGGATGTTCTCGCCCTTTTATGAGAATTACGGGGCGGACGCCGTTCTCTGCGGGGCCCGGCCGGTCCATGTCCCCTTGCATCCGCCCGATTACCGCTTTGATCCGGCCGAACTCCGCCGGGCCTTCGCGAACGGCCTCAAGGCCTTCGTTCTCTGCAATCCCTCCAACCCCACCGGCAAGGTTTTCACCCGCGCCGAGCTGCTGGAAATCGCCGCCCTGGCGGAGGAGTTCGACGTCTTCGTCCTGACCGACGAGGTCTACGAACACATCGTCTTCCCGCCGCACCGCCACACCTACTTTGCCACGCTGCCGGGCATGGCGGCCCGCACCCTGATGTGCAGCTCGCTCTCCAAGACCTTTGCCATCACCGGCTGGCGGCTGGGCTACGTCCAGGCGCCGGCCGGGATCATCGCGCAGGCGCGCAAGGTCCATGATTTTCTGACCGTGGGCGCGGCCGCCCCGCTCCAGCACGCGGTCGTGGCCGGTCTCAATCTGCCCGCCGCCTACTATGACGGCCTGGCCGGCGAATACGCGGAGCGGCGCGACGTCTTGCTGGGGTATCTCGATCGCACCGGCCTGGCCTACACCCGCCCTCAGGGGGCCTATTACGTCATGCTCGACATTTCGCCCTTCGGCTATGCCAGCGATGTCGAATTCTCCCGCTGGATGACCCAGGAAATCGGGGTCGCGCCCGTGCCGGGCTCGAGCTTCTTCGCCGTACCCGAACACCGCTACGTCCGGCTGCACTTCGCCAAGCGGGTCGAGACCCTGCGGGCGGCGGGGGAGCGGCTGCTCCGCCTCGCCCGATAACCTCGGGGTTGTCTTGCCTCGGCCGCCTTGGGCTTCTACGCCCTTGGCATGGCCAACGCCCGCCCCCCCATCGGATTCGGCATCGTCGGACTCGGCATGATCGCCGCCTATCACGCCCGCGCCATCAAGGAGACCCGGGGCGCGGTCCTGGTCGGGGCGGTCGGCCGGTCCCCGGAAAAAGCGCGCCAGTTCGCCCGGGAGCACGGCGCGGTCTTTGCCTCCTCCTCCCTGGAGGAGCTGGTGGCCCGCCCGGACGTCCAGGTCATTTGCATCACGACCCCGAGCGGAGCGCATCTCGAGCCGGCTTTGACTGCGATCCGGGCGGGCAAGCATATCTTGGTGGAGAAGCCCTTGGAGATCACGGTCGAGCGGGTGGACCAGATCCTGGCCGCGGCGGAAAAAGCCGGCGTCCGGGTGGCGGGGGTCTTTCAAGCCCGCTTTGGCACCGGCGCCCAGACCGCCAAGGCGGCCGTGGCGGCCGGCCGGCTCGGCCGGCTGGTCCTGGCCAGCGCCTATTTCAAGTGGCACCGTTCGGCGGAGTATTATCGCGACACTTGGAAGGGCACCGCCGCCCTCGACGGCGGCGGCGCCCTGATCAACCAGGGCATCCACGCCGTCGACCTCCTGCAATGGCTGGCCGGCATGCCCTCCGAGGTGTTTGGCCTCACCACCCGGCGGGTGCATACCGCGATTGAGGTCGAAGACACCGTCTGCGCCGCCTTGCGCTTCCCCGACGGTGCCCTCGGCGCGATCGAAGGCACCACGGCGGCCTTTCCGGGCTGGAGCCGGCGGATCGAGCTGGCGGGCGAGAACGGCTCGCTCCAGCTCGAGGATGACCAGATCACGCGCTGGGATTTTCGGGAGAAGCGCCCCGACGACGAAGCGATCCTGCGGGCCAAGCCCGATGAGGCGGTGCGGGGCGGCTCATCCTCGCCGAATCAAATTTCCCACGCGGGTCACCTCCGGCAGATCCAGGACCTGGTCGACGCGCTGACGGCCGGGACGGCGCCCGTCATCGACGGGCGGGAGGCCCGGCACGCCGTCGCCTTGGGCCGCCCGCGGGCAGCCGGTCCGGCTCTCCTAAACGCTCAGACGCCGCCCAGGGCCTCGTCCAGGACGGCGAGCATGAAATCGGCGTCCGCCGCCGTGAGGCACATCGGCGGCTTGATCCGCAGGGTGTTGCCCCACAGTCCGCCCTTGCCAATCAATAGCCCCAGATCCTTGCAGCGTTCGAAGACTTCGGCGCAGGCCTCCTTGGCCGGCTCCTTCGTCTTCCGGTCCTTGACCAGTTCGACCCCGAGCATGAGGCCCAGGCCGCGGACATCACCGATGATCGCGTGCTTCTGGGCCAATTTCTCGAAGCCGCTCTTGAGCTGCGTCCCGATCTTCAGGCTGTTGGCCTGAAGCTTTTCCTTGTCGATGACCTGAAGGACGGCCCGGCCCTGCGCGCAGGTCACGGGGTTGCCGCCGAAGGTGTTGAAGTGGATCCGGCTCACCAGGGCCTGGGCGATCTTCGGCGTGGTGACGACGGCGGCGAGGGGGGCGCCGTTGCCGATGCCCTTGGCCATGGTCACGATGTCGGGCACCACCCCCTGGGTCTCGAAGCCCCAATAGTGGGTGCCGGTCCGGCCGAAGCCGGTTTGCACCTCGTCGGCGATGCAGACTCCGCCCGCGGCGCGGACGTGCGCATAGGCGTTTCGGAGGTAGCCCTCGGGATAGACGACCGCTCCACCCACGCCCTGAATCGATTCGGCGATGAAGCCGGCGATCTGGCCGGAGGAGCCAAAGGCGATGAGGTTCTTGACGTCGTCGGCGTATTTCCGGCCGGCCTCGGGATCGTCCTTGCCGTAGGGCCCGCGAAAGGTGTCCGGCATGAGGGCGTGGTGCACCCCAAAGCTGTGGGGCACGTTGAATTTCCAGGTGGAATGCGAGGTCAGCGCCATGCCGGAGGCATTGCCGCCGTGGTAGCCGTTGCGCAGCGCGATCAGGTCGTAGTTGCCGGTGTAGGCGCGGGCCATGAGCAGGGCCAGGTCGTTGGCCTCCGAGCCAGAGTTGACGAAATAGACCACCTTCAGTTCACCCGGCATCTTGGCTGCCAAGTCGCGGCCGTAGAGAGCGATGTTGGGATGAAGATAGATCGTGGTCGTGTGCTGGAGCAGCTCGTTCTGCCGGTTGCCGGCCGCCACCACCTCGGGATGGCAGTGGCCGCAGCTGACGGTGACGATCCCGGCGATCCCGTCGAGGTAGCGCCGGCCCTTTTCGTCGAAGAGCCACTGGGCGCGGCCTTCCACGATCATGATGGGCTTCTTGTAGTAGGTGAAAAGCGCCGGCGTGAGGTACTGCTTGCGCAGGGCCAGGACCTCTTCGGCCGAAGGGCCGGCGTAGGGGGAGGGCTGGAAGGAGGTCGGCGGCAGCGGAATGTTTTTCATTGCAGATGGTTATTATCCCCGGGGGGCCAATTTCCGCAACCCCAGATAGACGGCGAAAGCCAGGCCGAAGCCGACAAACCAGGCGTAGTCGTAGAGGTGAAGGAAGAGGGCGGGGGTAGAGGCCACGAGATGGACCTGGGCGAGAAAGCCCGGCAGGCTGGGCAGGACCGCGACGACCAGGGCCACCACCGCCACCAGGCTGACCCCGCCGATGTAGCGGTATTCGCCGTTCTCCTGATAGAGCGCCGTGAGGTCGAGCCGGCGGTGCCGGCTGACGAAATAGTCGGCGATCAGGATGCCGCCAATCGGGCCGAGGAGAGCGCTGTAGCCCACCAGCCAGGTGAAGATGTAGCCCGAGGGATCGGCCAGCAGCTTCCACGGCATGATGAGGATGCCGAGAATTCCGGTGATGAAGCCGCCGGTGCGGAAGGAAATGCGGTCCGGGGCGAGGTGGGAGAAGTCGTTGGCGGGACTGACGACATTGGCGGCGATGTTGGTCGCGAGCGTGGCCAGGCAAAGCCCGACCAGGGCCAGGACCAGGACCACCGGGTCCTTAAAGCGGGTCAGGAGGTCGACCGGGTTCCAGATCGGATGGCCGTAGATGATGGTGGTGGCGGAGGTGACGGCGACTCCGATGAAGGAATACAGGGCCATGGTCAGCGGCAGGCCGAGGGCCTGGCCGAGAATTTGGTCGCGCTGCGTCCGGGCGTAGCGGGAGAAATCGGGGATGTTGAGGGACAGGGTGGCCCAAAAGCCGATCATGCCAGTCAGGGCGGGGACGAAGAAAGCGAAGAATTGCCCGGCCTTGGGCTCGCCCGGGGCGAAGGCGGAGGGCTGCGAAAGCATCGGGCCGAAGCCGCCGGCCTGGCGGCGGGCCCAGCCGAGCAGGATCAGGCCGAGCACGATCAATAGCGGCGCTTTGATGTTGAGCAGGACCCGGATCGAATTGATGCCCCGGTAGACCACCACCATGTTGACGGCCCAGAAGCCGAGAAAGCAGAGCAATTCCGGAGCGCTGATGCCGAGTCCGCCGAGCGGGGCGGCGCCGGCCAGGCCGGGCCGAAAGACGGTCGCGATTTTGTAAATCGCGTCGCCGCCGATCCAGGTTTGGATCCCGAACCACCCGCAGGCGACCAAGGCGCGCAAGAGGGCGGGCAGATTGGCCCCGCGAATGCCGAAGGCGGCCCGGCAGTAGACCGGGAAGGGGATGCCGTAGCGGGTTCCGGCGTCGGCGTTGAGCAGCATCGGGATGAGCACGATGAGGTTGCCGAGAAAGATGGTCAGAATCGCCTGCCACCAGTTCATGCCCCCGCCGATGAGGGACGACGCCAGCATGTAGGTGGGGATGCAGGCCGACATCGAGATCCAGAGGGCGGCGAAGCTGCCCACCCGCCAGGTCCGCCGCGCCGCCGGGACCGGGGCCAAATCAGGATTGGAGAGGCCCGGGTCGCAGTCGGCGGGGCGTTCGGTCATGGAGGCAGCGGGGGGACTAGCTCACACCGATCAGGATGCCGGTCAGAAAGACGAGCAAGCCGCCCACGATGATTTGAAAGGCGGCGGAAAGGAATGGGGTATCCATAAAATGATTACGGATCCAGGCGATGGCGACGAGTTCGACCAGGACCACGCCGCCGGCGATGGCGGTGGCGACGTCGAAGGACGGCACGAGGAAGGGGAGAGTGTGCCCGATCCCGCCCAGGGCGGTCATGATGCCGCTGGCCGCCCCCCGGATCCAGGGATGGCCGCGCCCGCTGATGGCGCCGTCGTCGGACAGGGCTTCGGCGAAGCCCATGCTGATGCCGGCCCCGACCGAGGCCGCCAGGCCGACGAGAAAGGCGGTGTGGCTGCTGTGGGTGGCGAAGGCGGCGGCAAAGACGGGAGCGAGGGTGGAGACGGAGCCGTCCATGAGACCGGCCAGGCCGGGCTGGACGATTTGGAGCACAAACAGGCGGCGGGCGACCGCCTCTTCCTCCGCCCGGGCGCCCGAGGTGGTCTGTTCGCGTTCGAGACTTTCCGCCAGTTCCTCGTGCTGCTTCTCGGTCGCGGCCAAGTCGTCCAACAGCTGGCGAATCCCCGCGTCCGTCGTGCGGCGGGCGGCGGCGTCATAAAAGCGCTGGGTTTCCGTCTCGCGCAATTCGATCTCCCGGCGCACCTGGGCAATGGTCAGGGCGCGGATGAGCCAGACCGGTTTGTGGGTGACGAAGCCTTTGACGTCGCGTCGGCTGATGACCGGAATGGTCTCTCCGAAGCGGGCCCGGAACGCTTCGATCAGGCGGTGCCGGTGGTTCGATTCCTCCGCTTGCATCTGCAGGATGGCAGCGGCCGTGGTCGGATAGGTCGAGCGCAAGCGTTCAGCGAACTCCCCGTAGACGTGCGCATCCTCTTCCTCCGAGGTAATCGCCAGGGCCAGGATTTCGCGTTCGGTGAGGTCGCTAAACGCTTTTGCCATGGGGAGCGACTATTGCCTGGAAGGGGCGGCGAGGGAAGCCAGGAATTGCGCCGGACTTGCCCTCGGCCAGCGCCGCGGCAGGCTGAGTCCGTCCTTCCTCCCTGGTGAAAATTTACACTTACTCCGGCTGCGACACTTGCCGCCGGGCGCTGAAATGGTTGCGCGCCCACGGCCTCAGTTTTGAAGAGGTTCCGATCCGGCAGACTCCGCCTTCGCCCGCTGAACTGAAGCGAATGCTGGGGGCCTACGCCGGCCAGTGGATCAAGCTCTTCAATGTCGCCGGCGGTGACTACCGCCAACTCGGCCTGAAAGATCGGCTGGGGCAAATGGACGACGGCGCCCGGCTGGCGCTGCTCGCCGGCAACGGCAACCTGGTGAAACGACCTTTTGTCATCGGCCCGAAAATTCTGCTGGTGGGTTTTGACGAGGGAATTTGGTCCGAGGCAGTGGCGAAGTCTGCGGAGTGATTTTTTCCCCGCGGCGGCTGGGTCGCTCAGGGCCCGGCCTAGGCTCAGGCGAGCAGTCGTCCCAGTTCGCGATGGATGCGGCCCACCCGCTCGACCTGCCCTTTGGCCGGAAAGCGCTCGTAAAACCCCTCGTTGCGGAAATCCCGCCCCAGTTCGGCCCAGGGGGCCAGCCTTTGACTCCAGCGGGTGACGCGATCGGCTGCGGGCTCCGCGTCCCGGGCGGCCAGATCCGCACAGACGCGGAGCATGGCCTTCAGGGTCACGGGCTTGGTGACCATCGCGGCCGGGTTGCCCCAGGCGTCGCCCCAGACGGAAGCGGCCGCCTTGAGAAAGTCCCGGGCGACTTCATAGTAGCGGGCGGCGTGGCGCTTGTCCGTCCCGTCTGCTTCGATCTGCTTCCAAGATTTCTTCACCCAGCGATGGATTTCGTTGAAGAGCTCCGCCTGCAGGATCCATTTCTCCTGGCGGCTGCGGCCGCCCAGGCGGTTGATGCGGTAGCGCAGCGGGCTGTCCCCTTCGTTGTAGAGCATCTCCGTGATATGGGCGGCGAACCGGCGGTCCGGCTCCGACCACGACACCTTTTCGTACAGATCGATCAAATGGCTCTTGTTGATCCGGGTCGGCGTGGAATTGATGATGACGAACATTTCAGTCGCGAAATCCTCGCTCCGTCCGTCGTAAATCACGCACGGGACCTGGATGGCGGCCGCTTCGGCGGGGTGGGTGCGTTGATAGAATTGCAGGGCGGCCAGTCGATGCTGGCCGTCGATGATCAGGAAGGGGTCCTGGGGCTCGGCCAGCCGGCCGACCCCGCTATTGTCGGTCCAGGCCTCAAAATGGAGTTTCTGCGGGGTGAAGAGCAGGACGGTCCCCGGAATCGGGGGCTGGCTGGTGGCGGTCTCGTAGAAATTGCGGATGGCCGCGACCTTGGCCTTGGAGAGTTCGCGCTGAAAGGCCCGGTCGCTGCGTTCAATCCGGGAAATGAACTGGGCGACGTCATCATCGGCGGGGATCTCCTCCGCCGGGATGCCCGCGCCCCCCTCATCGTAGAAACGGCTGATGAAACGGACCTTGGCGAGGAGCTTTTCTGCCGGATAGGAGGCGAAATAGAAAAGCGAATCTTTCTGGCGAATCTGGGTGGCGATCATGCGCCCATCTTAGTCCACCTCCGGTTACGGACAAGTGCCGGGACGCATAAATCTGCGTCAATTTCGCTCAGGCCGGTTTCGGCGTGCGGGCGAGGAAGCGGCCCCGGCCGGGCGTGCCGACAAACTTCCCGTTTCGCACCGCGACTTCGCCGCGCACGGTCACGGCCGAGGGGCGGCCCTCGATCGGCCAGCCTTCGAAGGCGCTGTAGTCGACATTCATCGCCTGGGTCTTGGCCGAGATCACGCCGCGGTACCGGGGGTCGAACACCACCAGGTCCGCGTCGCTGCCGAGCTGGATCGTGCCCTTGCGCGGGAACAGGTCGAAGATCTTGGCCACCTGGGTGCTGGCCACATCGACCAGGGTGGAGAGGTCGATTTTTCCCGCCCGGACGCCGCGGCTATAAAGGAGGATGATCCGCTCCTCCAGGGAGGGAATTCCGTTGGGTATCTTGGTGAAGTCGTCCCGCCCCATTTGCTTCTGGGTTTGGAAATCGAAGGGCGCGTGGTCGGTCGCCACGGTGTCGATCAGGCCGGAACTCAGCCCCTGCCACAGGACCTCCTGGTTGGCGGCCTCGCGCAGGGGCGGGGACATGACGTACTTGGCCCCCTCGAAATTCGGCCGCTCGGCGTAAGTTTTGTCCAAAACAAGGTATTGGATGAGAGTCTCGATCTTGACCTTCACCCCCCGCCTACGGGCGGCGAGGGCGGCGTCGAGGGCCTCCCGGCAGCTGAGGTGGACGATGTAGGTCGACGCGCCGGTCAATTCGGCGAAGGTCATGAGGTGGTGGACGCCCTCGGCCTCGACCAAGGGCGGCCGGCTCTCGTGGTGCTGGCCCGGGTCGGTCCGGCCGGCCGCCAGCAGTTCCTTCTGCCGCTCGGCCACCAGGGTTTCATTCTCGCAATGGGCGGTGACCGTGACGCCGAGCTCCCGGGCGAGCTTGAGCGTTCGGTAGAGCTCCCCGTCGTCGATGCCGAAGGCGCCCTTGTAGGCGAGGAAGATCTTGAAGGAGCTGATGCCGCGCCGGACAATTTCCCGCAGCTGGCCTTCGCTGGCGGCGTCAAAGCGGGTGACCCCCATGTGAAAGGAGAAGTCGCAGGCGGACTTACCCTCGGCCTGAGCCATCCAAAGCTCGAACCCGGCGAGGGCGTCGTCTTTCCGCGCCGGGCAGCACATCTCGATCAGGGTGGTGGTGCCGCCGGCCAGGGCCGCCCGGCTGGCGGTCTCGTAGGTGTCCTTGGCCGTCGTGCCCATGAAGGGCAGGTAGATATGGACGTGGGGGTCGATGAACCCGGGAAAGACGTACTGGCCGGTCGCGTCGATCACCTCCGTCCCGGCGGGGGCCCGGAGGTTTTTCTCGATGCGGGTGATCTGCTCCCCTTCGCAATAGATGTCCGCGACGTAACGGGAGTCGGCCGTGACGATCTCGCCGTTTTTGATCAGCAGAGGCATGGGGCGGGATTTACTTCTTCCAGACGTCGTCGACCTCGCCGCCGAACCACCGGGTGGTGATCACCTTCTGCTGGGTGTAGAACTGGACGGCTTCCCGTCCCTGGATATGAAGATCGCCGTAGAAGGAGTCGTCCCAGCCGGTGAAGGAGAACATGGCCATGGTCGCGGGCACGCCGACATTGATGCCGACCATGCCGGCTTTGACCCGGTGTTTGAACTCCCGGGCGGCTCCGCCCGAGCGGGTGAAGATGGCGGCACCATTGCCGAAGGCCGAGCGGTTGGCCGTCTCGATCGCGGCGTCGAGATCATCCATCCGCATGACATTGAGGACGGGCCCGAAGACTTCCTCGCGCGCCAGAGTCATGTCCGGACTGACCTGGTCGATGATGGTGGCCCCGAGGTAAAAGCCCCGCGGCGCTTCGGGGAGGCGGACGCCCCGGCCGTCGCACACCACTTTGGCGCCTTCCTTCTCGCCGCTCGCCACCAGGCCGAGGACGCGGTCGCGGTGCTGAGCGGTGATGACCGGGCCCATGTCCGGCTGGGCCGGCCGGTCGGTCGGGCCCACCTTGATCGCCCGGGCATTGTCGAGCAGGCCGGGCAGGAGGCGGTCGGCGGCGGCCCCGACGGTCAGGGCGGTCGAACCCGCCATGCAACGCTCGCCGGCGCAGCCAAAGGCGGCCGTGGAAAGGGCCTCGACGGTTTTGGGCATGTCGGCGTCCGGCATGACGACGATGAAGTTCTTCGCTCCGCCATTGGCCTGCACCCGTTTGCCGTTTCGCGTGCCGGTTTCGTAGATGTACTTGGCGATGGGGGAGGAGCCGACGAAAGAGATCGCCCGGACCTTCGGATGGGTGAGCAAAGCGTCGACCGCTTCCCGGCCGCCATGGACCAAATTGAGCACGCCCTTGGGCAGGCCGGCCTTTTCCAGCAGCTCGATCATCAGGACGGCGGTCAGCGGCACCTTTTCGCTCGGCTTGAGCACGAAGGTGTTGCCGCAGGCGAGCGCGAGCGGGAACATCCAGAGCGGGACCATGGCGGGAAAGTTGAACGGCGTGATCCCGACGCAGACGCCCAAGGGCTGAAGCAGGGTCTCGCAGTCGACGCTCCGGGCGAGATTTTCCAAAGTGTCGCCAAAGAGCAGCGAGGGGACTCCGCAGGCGTATTCGATGTTCTCGATCCCGCGGTAGACGCTGCCCCGGGCTTCGGCCAGGGTCTTGCCGTGTTCGCGGCTGACGCACTGGCAGATGCGGTCGAAATTTTGTTCGACCAGCTGGCGGTAGCGGAAGAACAGCCGGGCGCGTTCGACGGCGGGCGTCTCGCGCCAGGCGGGAAAGGCGGCGGCGGCGGCCTCGACCGCGGCGTTGACCTCGGCGGCTCCGCCCACCGGGCACTCGGCGATGATGTCGCCGGTGGAAGGATTATAGACGGGGGTGCCGACCAGGGAGGGACGAAGCCAGGTGCCGTTGATGAAAAGGGGGCACGGGGTGAGGGTGGCGGCGGTCATCGGGAAAGGGCGTCGGACTGCTTGACGAACTCGTCGCCCGTCCACTCCGCGTCGTTCTTAACCACGGTTTTTTGGGCGAAGGCGGCCTTTTGGGCCGCCTTCCGGCTGGTCTGGCGCTGGACCAAGTCGGCGTGGGTGGTGAAGTAATCCAGGCTCTTGCCCCGGAAGTCGGCCAGGGTCTCGAATTTGTGCTTGGCCATGAAGGCGAGGAGTTCGTCGCACATCGGCTTGACGCATTCGTAGCCGAATTTCATCACCCCGGTGCAAACCTGAACCGTATCGGAGCCGAGGAGGATGAATTGGGCGGCGTCGTTTCCGCTCTCGATGCCGCCGAGGCCGGACAAGGACCGGCCGGGGAATTCCTTCCGGATCATGGTGGCCAATTCCATCACCATGCGCAGGGCGATCGGCTTGACCGCCCGGCAGGAATAGCCGCCGGGAGTGGTGTAGCCTTCGACCGAGGGTTCGGGCCGGAGGGTGTCGAGGTTCACCCCCATGACGCTGCGGATCGTGTTGATGGCGCTGAGCCCGGTGGCCCCGCCGCGCAAGGCGGCGCGGCCGGGCTCCTCGATATGGGTGATGTTGGGCGTCATCTTCGCCCAGAAGGGCTTTTTGGCCGCGGACTTCACCCAGCCGCAGACCTCTTCGAGGATGTCGGGATCCTGGCCCATGGCGGCGCCCATTTTGCGCTCGGGCAGGCCGTGGGGGCAGGAGAAGTTGAGCTCGAAGGCGTCGACTCCGGCGTCCTGGCAGCGGGTGACGATTTCGATCCAGGCGTCCTTCTTGTACTCCTCCATGATCGAGGCGATCAGGACGCCGTCGGGGTGGGCGTCTTTGCACTTCTTGAACTCTTCGATCCAAATGGCAAAGGGCCGGTCGCTGATCAATTCGATGTTCTCCCAGCCGATGACTTCGCCGTTGGCGGAATGCAGTTTGGCGTAGCGGGGCGAGACGTTTACGACCTTGGAGGCGTCGAGGCTGACCGTCTTGGCGATGACGGCCCCCCAACCTTCGCGGAAGGCCCGCTGGATGACGCTGAGGTTGGTGCCGGGCGGCCCGGAGCCGATGATGAAGGGATTGGGCAGCTTCAGGCCGTCGACGGTGGTGGCAAGCGTGGGCATAGGAGGAAGAGTTCGGAATTCAGGAGAGCCGAATGCGAATGCGAGGCGGGAGGGAAACCCTGCTCTGATTCCGACGGGCGTGTCTCACGGGGAGATCGGTTCGTGAAAAAAGAGGCGGGCGTTTCGCGGCTTGAGCCTTGAAGGTCATCACGCTAGCAGATAGCAGCGAACGATGCCCAGAATATTCGTCGATCCCGCCCGCACCATCGCCGAATTGAAGGAGTTGCGGCAACTCACCTCCGACGCCCACGGGGCCCAGCGGGTGGCTTTCACCCCGACCTGGGCCGCGGCGCGGCAGTGGTTCGAACGCAAGCTGACGGCTCTCCCGGTCGAGGTCCATCGGGATGCCGCGGGGAATCTTTGGAGCACCCTGGCGGGAAAGTCGGACCGGGCCCTCGTGATCGGAGGCCATATCGATTCGGTGCCCAACGGCGGCTGGCTCGACGGCTGCCTCAACGTCCTGGCCGGCCTGGAAATCCTGCGGCGCCTTGCGGCCGAATACCCCGAGGGCCCCCCAGTGACCGTGCGGCTGGTCGACTGGGCGGACGAGGAGGGGGCGCGTTTCGGCAAAAGCCTCTTCGGCTCGTCGGCCTGTTCCGGCTCGCTCAATCTCGAGGAGGCCCGGGGGCTCAAGGATAAGGACGGCATTCTTCTGCCGGATGCCCTCCGGCAGATTGGGATCGAGTTCGAGCGGGTGAAGGAATCCGGGGCCGAGCTGCGGTCCGCCGGCGCCTATCTCGAACTGCACATCGAGCAGGGTCCGGTGCTCTTGGATCTCGGCCTGCCGCTCGGAGTGGTGCTTGGGACCTACGGGGTCGAGCGCCATGCCATTACCTTTCACGGGCAGGCCGCGCACTCCGGCAGCACCCCGATGGCCCGCCGCCGCGACGCGTTTCTGGCCGCGGCGCAAATGAGCCCGGAAATCTACCGCATCGCCGAGCGCCACGGCGGAGTCTGCACCATCGGATCCTGCACGACCCTGCCGGGAATCGTTACGAGCGTGGTGGAGGACTGCCGGATCACGCTCGATCAACGCCATTTGGACGCCACCGCCCTGGCCGCCATGCTCCGGGAGGCGCAGGAGGCCGCCGCCCGCTTTGCGGCGGCGGGCAAGGTCGAGGTCTCCTGGAGCCGGCTCTGGCGGATCGAACCCATCCTTTTCCATCCCGAGCTGCGGGCGCGCTGCGAACAGGCGATCGCCGCCGCCGGCGCGAAGCCGCATGCGCTGCCCTCCGGGCCGCTCCATGACGCCGCCGAGGTCGCCCGGGCCGGTGTGCCCACCATCATGATGTTCGTGCAAAGCCTGGGGGGGATCAGCCACAACAAGATCGAGGACACCCGGGAAGAAGATCTGGTCTCGTGCGTCCAGGCCTTTGACCGGCTCGCCAGTCTGGCAATCGAGTGGATCGGCGCGCGGTAGGATCAGGGCATGACGACGGCGGCCCTCCTCCTCGTGCTGGCCGCGGCGGTCCTGCATGCGGTTTGGAACCTTCTGGCCAAGCGGGCCAGCGGCGGACTGCCCTTCGTGTACCTCGTCGGGGTGATCAACCTCGGGCTCTACCTGCCGGTCGTGGCCGTCTTTTGGTGGTGGCAAAAGCCCGATCTCTCCTGGGTCGCGCTGGCCTGGATCCTAGGCAGCGGCTGCCTTAAGACGGGCTATTCCCTTTTCCTTCAGCGCAGTTATCGCACCGGGGACTTTTCCCTGATCTATCCGCTGGCGCGCGGCACCGGGCCCGTGCTGTCGTCGCTCGCCGCCATCGTTTTTCTGGGCGAGCGCCCCGGGCTTCTGGCCCTCGCCGGCGGCCTCACGATCGTGATCAGCATCTTCTTCCTGGCGGGCGGCACCCGGCTGTTCCACCAGGACCGCACCCAGGTCCGCACCGCTACCCGGCTGGGCGCGATCTCGGGCGTCTTCATCGCCGCCTACACCCTGTGGGATCGGCACGGCGTCGCGGCCCTCGCGATCGCGCCTTTGCTTTACGATGCGGGCACGACCCTGACGGGGGTGGTTTTGCTCACGCCCTTCGCGCTCCGCCGCTGGCCGGAGGTGGAAAGTTCCTGGCAGCGGCATCGCTACCATGCCACCGGGGTCGCCGCCCTTTCCTCCCTGGCGTATATTTTGGTCTTGACGGCCCTGGCCTTCACCCCGGTGAGCTACGTGGCGCCGGCTCGCGAGGTCAGCATCGTCATCGGCGCCTTCATCGGCTCGAAGGTCCTGAAGGAGGCGGACGGCCGGCGGCGACTGTGGGCCGCGGTCGCGATTGCCGGCGGAATTCTGGCCCTGGCCGTAGGCTGAAGCCGTTCGCCCTGGGCTCAGATTTCGGCCCGCCCGCGCAGGACGGACACGCAGCTGCCGGCGATGCTGGCCCGTATCTCACCATCCGATACGTAGGCCGTGGCGTAAAGCCGGCTAGGCCGGCCCATTTCCACGCCCTGGCGGATGTCGAAGGCGAGCGGCCGCTGGCCCGCGCCGGTCACGCGGGCCAGGAGGGCGGCCAGAGCGGCGTTGGCGCTGCCAGTCGCGGGATCCTCCATGATGCCGAGGAGCGGCGCGAACATGCGGGCGGCCAGCCGGGTCGGGTCCGAAGGGTCGCGCACGTAGAGGTGGGTTTTGAAGCCCAACCCGATGTCGGGGTAGCGCTCGGCCGCGGTGCGGAAGGCGGCCAGGTCGGGCCGGGCCCGCGCCAGCGCCGCCATGCTCGCCAGTTCGGCGATGACGAACTTCATGCCGACGCCGGCGAAGACGGGACGGTGCCGCTCCGCCGTCACTTCCTCGGGGGCGAGGCCGGCGCAGGCGGCGACGAGCTCAGGCCCGATCTCCGGGCCGAGCGAGAGCGCTTGCGGCGCGGTGATTTTAGCGCCGGTGGTCAGCCCGGCGGCGTCGCGTTGCAGTTCAATTGGCACCAGGCCCCCCGCCTCCTCGAAGACCAAGGCGGGCGGCAGGTTCGGCTGCAAGTGCGCGAGGACGAAGGCGGTGCCGACGTTGGGATGGCCGGCGAAGGGCACCTCCCGGACGGGCGTAAAGATGCGGACCTGGGCGGTGTGGGCGGGATCGGCGGGCGGGAGGACGAACGTGCTTTCGGAGAGGTTGAATTCTCGGGCCAGGTTCTGCATCTGCCCGGTGGACAGGCCGGCGGCCGCGGGGAAGACCGCGAGGGGATTGCCGCCGAAGCGTTGGTCGGTGAAGACGTCGACCGTCAGAAATTCGTAGGCCGGCATGGCCCTTGTGGATTGACACTTCTTTCGTCGCGGCGCGACCTTTTCTCCACCCCATGACGATCGGCATCCTCGTCTTCGATGACATGACTCAGCTCGACGCCACCGGGCCCTACGAGGTCTTGGCGCGGATTCCGAACGCCCAAGTCTTGCTCGTCGCCCCCCGCCGGCGGGTGATCCGGGCGGCCTACGGGTTTTCCCTCGTGCCGCATGTGGCGATACCCCGGTGTCCGCCCCTTGACGTGATTTGCATTCCTGGCGGGTCGGGCGTGGATCGCTTGCTGTTGGACGAGGAGGTCATCGCGTTTGTGCGCCGCCAAGCCCGCACGGCGCGCTATGTCACCTCGGTTTGCACCGGCTCGCTGCTTTTGGCCGCGGCCGGCCTGCTCCGGGGGCGGCGCGCCGCCTGCCACTGGCTGAGCCTGCCGCTGCTGGCCGCCTTCGGCGCCAAGCCCTCGCCGCGGCGGATCGAAAAAGACGGCAAATACATCACGGCCGGCGGCATCACCGCCGGCATCGATTTCGGCCTGTGGCTTGCGGCGAAATTGGCCGGGACGAAGGTGGCGAAGGAGATCCAGCTTATGATGCAGTACGATCCCAAGCCGCCCTTTCGGGCCGGCACGCCGCGGCAGGCCGGGAAAGCTGTGACCGCCCGCGTCCTGCGGCAGCGGAGCGCGGCCCAGGCGGAGCGGGCCTTTCTGGTCGTCCAGGCGGCCCAGCGCCACGGCGGGACCAAGTCGGCATGAGCTGGCTGGAGCGGGTGCACGAAACCCGGATCCATGGCCGACGCGTGCGGCGGCTGGCGGAGGCGGCCGCGCGGCTGGCCCCGCCCGGCCTCGCGGTGCTCGACCTCGGCTGTGGCGACGGGCGCCTGGGCGCGGCCCTGGGCCGGCTGCGGCCAGACCTGAAAATTTCCGGCGCCGAAGTGGCGCCGCGCCGGGACTGTCAGATTCCGGTGAGCGCCTTTGACGGCCGGCGGCTGCCGTT
>Ga0302279_10002543_pt1 | contig 23908 bp, 20 predicted proteins | sample III_Bog_N3_3_FD_194541 | JGI IMG/M metagenome (GOLD analysis project Ga0302279, IMG submission 194541) | Peat permafrost microbial communities from Stordalen Mire near Abisko, Sweden - III_Bog_N3_3 | ecosystem: Environmental > Terrestrial > Soil > Wetlands > Peat | place: Sweden: Abisko... | reverse complement strand
GGCCCATGATGGCTTCGCGCGCCGAACCAACCGTCACCAACACCGATCCCGCCATGCAGCGCTGACCCGACGCTCCGAAGGCACTGCCGAGCACGTTCGACACGGTCTTATCGACGACCGCATCCGGCATCACGACCATGTAATTCTTTGCGCCGCCGAGCGCCTGCACGCGTTTGCCTTGTTCCGCCGCGCGCCGGTAAATGTATTTCGCCGTGTTGACCGAGCCGACGAACGAAACCGCGCGAATCCCCGGACTGTCGAGAATGGCATTCACCGCGTCGTGCGCGCCATTCACCAGATTGACCACGCCCTTCGGCAACCCGATCTCCTCGAAAATCTGAAACATCAGTTCCGAAGTAAGCGGAACCTGCTCCGACGGCTTCAACACAAACGTATTGCCGTAGACGATGGCGAAGGGCAGAAACCACATTGGCACCATGGCGGGAAAGTTGAAGGGCGTGATGGCGGCGCAAACTCCGACTGGCTGGCGAATGGTCTCGGTGTTGATGCCGCGCGCCACGCCTTCGAGAATGCGTCCCTGCATGGTCATGGGAGCGGCGCAGGCCACTTCGAGCACTTCAATGGAGCGCGTGACTTCCGCGCGTGCATCCGAGAGCACTTTGCCGCCTTCGCGGGTGATCGAAGCGGCCAGTTCGTCGATGCGCTGTCGGAATTTCTCGCGGATGGCGTAGATAAACTCCGTGCGCTCGCCGACCGAGCGGGCGCGCCAGTCCGGCAAAGCGGCGCTGGCAGCGGCGACTGCGGCCTCGATCTCGGCCGCGCCCGACAGCGGCACGCGCGCCAAAACCTCCCCATTCGCCGGATTGGTCACGTCGAGAAGACTCTGCGTCTGCGGCGCAACCCAGCGGCCGTCGATATAGTTCGCGAGAATGCGCGTTGCGGCAGTCTTGGTTGTGCCCGGCGTCAGAGTGCTCGATTCGGTTGTTATTGTCATGATTGCTATCTTCCTTTGTTCGCTCTTAATCCATTTCCCGGAGGTCCGTGTGCTTGGTTTTATCACGTTTTACAGCGCAACGACAGCACGGATGCCCGGTCAGGTAGTAGCCCAGGTTGGAACGGAATCGATCCCAGTGCGGGATTACTGCCAGCAAAAAGCAGGTCCTTCGCTCCGCTCAGGATGACAATTCTTTATTTGCTACGGCGCAAAGGCCTTGCACAGGACGGCAAGCAAAGTGAGCCACTACCCCGGTCCGCTTCCATTGACTTGCCTCTAGAACCCCCTTCGATCGTCAATACGATAAGGCGATTGAGATGTACAAGAAAGCCGAAGCGGACAATCCCACGTTTGCCGCGGGGCCCTGGTTTATGCTCGTCCCGTACTTGGGCGAGCACAAGTATCAACAGGTCATTCAGGAATATCAGGCCTACGCTCAACGATCGGGCGACAAGAATATGGCCGAGTTCGCCGCCGCGCTGGACTCGGGCTTCCGCGCCGGCGGATGGCCCAGCGCCGCGCACAAGGGGATCGAAGTTTTACTCGCCCAACGCAAAGCCAAGACCAACTACCTCGCTCCGTACCAAATCGCGGCGCTGTATGCCGACACCGGCGACAAGGACCACGCCTTCGAGTGGCTCAACACCGCCTACCAGGAACGCTGCATCTTGGTCGTCGGCCTGCGGACTGACCCCGCGCTTGATTCCCTGCGCTCCGATCCGCGCTATGCGGAGCTGGTGCGGAAGATCGGGTTCCCGCAATAGGGCGGGAGGCCGGGGAGTCTTAATTGTGACGCATGTCACAAAAAAATTTATATCCCCGGCCTTTTAGAATCAAAGATTTAGAGAAAAATTCTCGCCAAATCTTTGGGTTTAAATGACTTATCCGTAAAATATTCCGGAATAAGGACTTAGCGGAGCCAGGTTCCAAGGTTTCAGAGTTTCAAGGTTTCGAAAGTCAAGACTTCGCCCAAATGAAAAAGGGTGTGGGGAGTTATCCCGCACCCTTTGATCTTTTATTTCTGCCCTATAATTTTATTCTACCAGTTTGACCACCCAAACTGGACAACTTTCCCAACTTTATTTTCCCAGCGAATTCATCGGGTTAGCGGGAAAACCGTCGAGACGGGGGCTTGACACCAGTTTGGCGTGGAGATGGACGCGCCCTGCCCCAGGGGCTTGATGTGGAACCGAGCTCCCGAAGTGGTTTCCCGTCGAAAGCGGAACACTTTCGTAACGCGACAGATTCGAGAGCAGGCTGCGCTGGCCGCATTTCGGACGACAATCATATTAAGTATGCTTCGGGTCGATCCTACAAAGGCATTCGTGTCCCTGAATGCTATTGCCGCGCTGGGATGTTTTGCGGCGGCTATCGCCCACCCTGCGGTCATCCGCGGGAAGGGGGAGTTTCTTTGTTACCTGGCGGTAGTGTTGTTAACTTCAACACTTAAGGTGACGCTGCCCGGGATCGACGGGACGTTATCGTTAAGCTTCATTTTTCTGTTCCTGGGCATGCTGGAAATGACGTATGCCGAGACGCTGGTGCTGGGCGTGGCGTCGGTATTCGTGCAATCGTATTGGCACTCCTCGAAACGGCTCAAACCGATTCAAGTCATCTTCAATCTTTCGCAGTTGACGGTGGCGACTGCGGCTGCGTATTGCGTCTTCCAGTTCCTGAGTTCGCATAGCCTGCGCGAACAGCGGGCGTTGGCGCTGGCCTGCGCCGCCATTGTCTATTTCCTGTTCAATACGTGCGCGATGGCGACGGTGATTTCGCTCGCCGACCGGAAATCGATGCGGCAGGTTTGGGTCGAGGGCTACCTCTGGTCGTTTCCGTACTACCTTATCGGGGCGGCGATTGCGGGGTTTGTGAGTTATCTGAACCGGCAGATCGGATGGCAGGCGGCGCTGCTCACGCTGCCGGTCGTCTACGTGATCTATCGATCGTATCGGCTGTATGTGGGCAAGCTGGAAGATGGAAAAATTCATGCGGAAGAAATGTCGCACCTGCACCTGCGCACGATTGAAGCGCTGGCGCTGGCCATTGAGGCGAAGGACCATAACACCCATGAACACCTGCAACGGGTGCGAGTGTACGCCATGGAGATTGCGAAAGAACTCCGCTTGACGCACCCGGAAATGGAAGCATTGCAGGCGGCCTCTTTGCTGCACGACATCGGCAAGCTGGCGGTTCCCGAGCACATCATTTCGAAACCCGGGAAGCTTACGCCGGAGGAATTCGAGAAGATGAAAATCCACCCGATCGTTGGAGCGGAGATTCTGGAACAGGTGCGATTCCCGTATCCGGTGGTGCCGATTGTGCATTCGCATCATGAAAAATGGGATGGATCGGGGTATCCGCGGGGCCTTCGAGGAGAAGAAATTCCAATTGGGGCGCGGATTCTGGCGGCGGTGGATTGCCTGGACGCGCTGGCTTCGCATCGGCAGTATCGGCCGGCGCTTCCGCTGGATCTGGCGATGGCAAAGGTCGCGGCCGAATCGGGGAAGAGTTTTGACCCGCAGGTGGTCAAGATCCTACAGGAACGATATGTGGAGCTGGAGAAACTGGCCCACGAAAAAGAAGAGGACCGGCCGCAGTTGTCGGTGGATGTGAAAGTGGAGAGAGGGTTGGCGCCGGCGGCGGGGTTTGAGCGGCAGCCAGAGCCGGCCATGCAGCCGGTGGACGAGGATCACGATACTCTTTCGAGCATTGCGGCGGCGCGGCAGGAAGCGCAAAGCCTGTTTGAAATGGGCCACGATCTGGGAGCGGCGCTGCGGTTGGACGACACGCTCTCCATGTTTTCGGTTCGCCTGAGGCGCTTCGTCGCCTATGACGCAATGGTGGTGTATGTACGGCATGGCGGCTTGTTGACGGCGGAGTATGTGAGTGGCGACAACTTCCGGCTGTTTTCATCGCTGAAGATTCCCGTGGGAGCCGGCCTTTCCGGGTGGGTTGCGCATAACAATAAACCGATCATGAATGGCAACCCGGCGGTTGAACCTGGATATGTGAACGATCCGGCGAGGTTCACCAATCTGCGATCCGCTCTGGCTGTGCCGTTGCAGGGCGATGCCAACGTGGTTGCGGTGCTGGCCTTGTATCGAACCGGGCAAGACGCATTTACCCAGGATCAACTGCGGATTGTGCAGAGCGCGGGTTCGAAGCTGGGAATCACAATCGAAAACGCGCTGAAAGTCCGAAAGGCCGAGGATTCGGCGACCACCGATTCTCTGACGGGGCTTCCCAATGCGCGGTCGCTGTATCGGCATCTGGAAGCGGAATTGGCGCGATGCCGGCGATCGAACGATCCGCTGACCGTGCTGGTACTGGACCTGAATGGATTCAAGCAGGTGAACGACCGCTTCGGGCAGATCGAGGGGAACAATCTGCTGCGCACGTTTGCGACGGCGCTGAAGGAATCATGCCGCGAGTACGATTATGCGGCCAGAATTGGCGGTGATGAATTCGTGATCGTTGCTCCGGGGATGCCGCCGGAGGCGGTGGCGGAAATCGGGGAACGTTGGCAGAAGATCGCGGCCGACGTGGCGAGCGCGATCTGTCCGGCACACGTGTTGTCGCTGAGCGTGGGGAAGGCAACGTATCCTGACGATGGCGGGGACGCGGAAACCTTGCTGGCGGCGGCGGACCGGTCACTCTATGCGATGAAACGGTCGCGGCCGGGGATGGCTAGGGCACAGGCGGCGAAGTAGCGGGCGGCAGAAAAGTCGTCCAGGAAGCAAAACCTCACCCCAGGCGCTAAAGCGCAACACTCTTGAGGATTTATCGGCACGACTGAAAGTCGTGCCCTTCCCAACCCCGCTCGAATCGGAGTTCTTCGCTCCCTGCTAGACGAGACCGAGAATCTTGGCATGGCCGCGTTCGGTGACGAAAATGTTGGCGGGCTTGATGTCGAGGTGGACGAATCCCTTGGAGTGGGCGGCGTCGAGGGCATCGGCGATCTCGGTTGCCAAAACGAGCAAGGCGTCGAGTTCGACGGGCTTGCCGGAGATGCGGTGCTTCAGGGTCGTGCCATCGAGGTACTCCATGGCGATGAAGGCGCGGCCGTCGTGCTCTCCGATGTCGTAAATGGTGCAGATGTTGGGATGATTGAGCGCGGAGGCGGACTGGGGTTCGCGCTGAAAACGGGCGAGCGCCTGGGGATCGCGGGCGACATCTTCGGGCAGGAATTTCAGGGCGACAAAGCGATGGAGGCGGGTGTCTTCGGCTTTGTAAACCACGCCCATGCCTCCGCCGCCGAGTTTCTCGAGGATGCGGTAGTGCGAGATGGTCTGGTCGATCACAGGAGGACCGGCGTGGGGGTCGCCTTATCTTACGGATGGGGCAGCAGGCCGTCAGCGAATGCAGGGCGCTGGTCTGTGCCAATTGAATTTGTAATTGCAGCGGGCAGCGACTCTGGTGCGGAGGTGCTGGCGAGATTGACGTCGGCTTCATGCGCGGCATCGGGGACGGGCGAGTCGCCCGTCCCTCACCCCCACATCCGTCCCCACACAAGCGGCGGTGTTGCAGGAAGCGGAAGCGGCGGTGGAGCGCGCCGCCTCGCAAATTCGCCGTCGACTCGACACCACGGGCATTCGGGATTCGCTCTATGCCAACTTCGATCATCCCCGCTGGGACAACGTCGCCCGGCGGGTTGGGTCAAACTCCTCTCCGACCTTGCGGACGGGCGGAGCCAAATCCCGCATCTGATGTAGCTTTCCGGCAACCGCACCCACAGAGGTGACCCCCATCACTGCCCACTGGCACAATCCGTTCCATGTTGTAAGCAGGGTGCGTTTGCCCTGAACCGAGGCGTGTGTGCGGGACTTGGCGGGAAGCCTTTTGCTGGTCTTCGGAACATCGGGAAACAGTCTGGAATTGCCGATGGCGCGCTTGCTTCTTCCCCTCACTTTTGCCGCGCTGCTGGTGATGGTGATTGTGTGGCTGCTGCAGCGCCGGGAATGGGAACGCGCGCGCGAGGCCTTGCTGGAAGAAACCAAGCTGAATCGGCGATTCGAGCAGGAGCGCAATCAAGCGCGGGAAGAAGTTTTTCGGCGGTTGCAGGAAGACCGCGAGTTGAACAAGGAGAAGTTCCAGTTCCAGGCGCAGCTCGCCGAATACGAAAAATACTCCACGCTGGCGCAACTGGCGCTGGGCGCGGCGCACGGGATTAACAACCCGCTGCTCGGCATCCTGTCGCATCTGGAACTGGAGTTGAAGACGGCCCAGGATCCCGAGCAACGCTGGGAGGTTGAACAGTGCATTGCCGGCACCAAGCGGATTGCAGCGACCTTGCGCGGGCTGGTCAACTACGCGCGCCCTGGGCCACAGGTGCTGAGCAACCTCAGCCTGCATCGCCTGGTGGCCGACACGCTCAGCTTTCTCGAAGGCCAGCCGGCGTTGCGCCACAAACGGGCGGAGAACCGGGTTCCTGAAGACTTGCCGCACATTGTGGTGGATTCCAATCAGCTTTCGCAGGTGCTGATGAATCTGCTGATCAATGCGGCGGAAGCGACGCCGGACGGCGGATTGATCGCGATTTCCGCCAGCACGCTGGCCGCAACCCATAGCATCGAAATTCGTGTGAGTGACACCGGGTGTGGCATTCCGCCCGAGGTTTTGCCCCACGTCTTTGAGCCGTTTTTCACCACCAAGGTTGGCAAGGGCACGGGGCTGGGGCTCAGCATCAGCGCGACATACGTCCGGAGAAACAAGGGCGAAATTCGAATCGACAGCGTGTGGAAGCAGGGAACCACGGTGACCATTACGCTGCCGATCCGTCAGGAGGAGTCACGCCAAGCGGAAGAACAATCTGAAATCGTGGTTTGAGAAGCTGCAATCGAACGTCAATTTATATGCCCTATTCCGCCCTACTGATCGATGACGAGGAACTGACGCTGCGCACCATGTCGCGCAGCTTGCGCCAGGATGGGTTTGAGATATTCACGGCGCTCTCCGGCGAAGACGGCCTGAAACTGTTTCATGAAGAGAAACCGGACCTGATCCTGCTGGATATCGTGCTGCCTGGCATCGATGGGGTCGACGTGCTGCGCCAGATCAAGGAGGCGAACCCGACTGCGATCGTGATCATGATGAGCGCGTATCACATGGTGGAACGCGCCGTCGAAGCCATGAAGCTGGGCGCCTTTGACTATCTGACGAAGCCCTTTCCGCTGGACGACATGATGGCCACCTTGCATCGCGCGGCGGAGGTGCTTGGATTACGAGTGCGGTTGCGGGATTCGGTGGAGTCGGAAAAAGGCCGCTACAATTTTGGGCGCATCGTCACCCACAATCAAGCCACCATCGCGATGCTGGAGATGGCGCGCAAAGCGGCGGAAGCCGATCACACCACAATTCTGATTCAGGGGGAGAGCGGTACCGGCAAAGGGGTGCTTGCCCGGGCGGTTCATTATGCTGGTCCGCGCGCCGCGATGCCGTTGCTGGAAATCAACTGCGCCGCGCTTCCCGACGCTTTGCTGGAAAGCGAGCTGTTCGGGTATGAGCAAGGAGCCTTCACCGACGCGCGCCGACGCAAAGAAGGCCTGCTGGAGAGGGCCAACGGCGGCACGGTGTTCCTCGATGAAATCAGCAATATGTCCGCCAGTACGCAGGCGAAGATTCTGCGCGTGCTCGAGGAAGGGACGTTCATGCGGCTGGGTGGCACGAGCACGATCAAAGTGAATATACGGTTGATCGCGGCTACGAACGACCAGTTGAAAAATGCCGTCAGCCAAGGGCGATTTCGCGAGGATCTTTACTACCGCATCAATGTGGTGCAGCTGTATATTCCTCCGCTGCGCGAGCGCAAGGAGGACATCGTGGCTCTGGCGCTCGAAATCCTGCAGCAGTTCAACGGCGAGCTGAAAAAGAGCTTTACCGGATTCACGCCGGCGGCCGCGGACCTGCTGGGGCAATATCCGTGGCCCGGCAATATCCGTGAATTGAGGAACGTGATTGAGCGCACCATGATTCTCAGTCCGGAGGGCGAGATTGACACCGGCCTTCTTCCGGAAGAAATTCGAGACCAACGCTCGGAGAAGAGGGCCGGTGAAGCATTCTCCGACGACAACATCTCTCCCACCGGAGACCAGTTCTTGACGCTGCGCGCAGTGGAGGACCACTACATCGAACAGGTTCTGGCGGCCACCGGCAATAACAAAACGCAGGCCGCGCGGATTCTCGGCATTCATCCCACATCGTTACAGCGGCGGCTCAAGGCGCGGGCGGTGGATTAGAAGCCATCCTCGAAACAGGCGGCGATGGAAGGCTAGTGAGATGGCGATGTCACGCCAGCTAGCCACGAGAGCCCCTTGCCCAAAGCTTCACCTGCAAGGAAAAAGTGAAATTCAAGGCCCCCGATCCCCGTGTGTCCCAGCGCGGCGAACTTCGTAAAGGAAAGCGCTGGTCCGAACCGGCGGTCTCGTTGTGCTCACGGCCATTTCGGGTGTAATATTCGGCGTCGCTATGTTCCTGTGGCATCCACTTCTGGAGGCTGGGAATGATGGAACGGATTCGAGAAGCGTCGCCGCGTTTCAAGGCCCGGATTGCGGGCGCCCTTTATTTGCTCAGCGTAATGACAGCAGCATTCACCGAGCTGTTCGTTCGTGGCAGGTTGAATCTCGCAGGGGGATTCATCGCGGTTATAGGCATGATTGCCGTGACGCTGCTCTTGTATGGCATTTTTAAGCCTGTGAACCGGAGCCTCTCTTCGTTCGCGGCGTTCCTCAGTCTCGTGGGACTCACCTTTGAGGCTCTTCGATGGCAGCCTCAGGGTCTGAACATCGCCGTGGTATTGAACGGATTCTATTGCCTGCTGATTGGCTACCTCATTTTCAGGTCAACTTTTCTGCCTCGGATTCTGGGTGCGCTCATGGCGATTGCCGGTTTCGGTTGGTTGACTTTTCTGTCACCGCCGCTCGCACACTCTTTATCGCCATACAATCTGGCCTCCGGCCTGCTCGGGGAAGGGTCCGTGATGCTGTGGCTCGTCGTGATGGGCGTGAACGTTCAGCGATGGAAGGAGGGGGCCAAAGCGGCGGGGGAACGGCAATCGTAGCGCGCCGCGCACATTCTTCAGTCATTCGCATTAAAGGAGAAACGAGAATGAATACAGCAACGACGGAACCGATCGCAGAAGCGTCGCCGCGTCCTCGCGCAAGGATTACCAGCGTCGTTTATTTGCTTTACTTTCTGACGGTAATGTCCGCCGATTACTTCGTGAAAGGTCTGGTTGTTGCTGGCGACGCCGCCGCTACGGCGCACAACATCCTGGCGCACGAGTCTTTGTTTCGTGCGGGCTTTGCTATCAATCTCGTCGCGACCGCGCTCTATGTCGCGGTGACAGTTCTCTTCTATAACTTGTTTAAGCCTGTGAACCGGAGTCTCTCCTTACTCGCGGTTTCCTTCAGCGTCGTGGGATGTGCCATTCAGGCGGCTAGCTATGTCTTTTATCTCGCCCCGTTCATCCTGTTGGGGGGCGCGCAGTACTTGAGCGTATTTAAGGTGGAGCAGTTGCAGGCGCTGGCGCTCATGCTTCTCAAATTGCGTTCGCAGGCCGAACAGATCGACCTGGTGTTTTTCGGATTCTTTGACCTCCTGATCGGCTGCCTCATCTTGAGGTCGACCTTCCTGCCTCGGATTCTGGGCGTGCTGATGGCGCTGGCCGGGTTGGGTTGGATGATCTTTCTGTTCCCGCCGCTCGCAAACCAGCTGTCTCACTACATTCTGCCCCTCGGCTTTGTCGCGGAATTGTTACTGCTGCTGTGGCTCCTGGTGAAAGGCGTGGACGTTCAACGGTGGAGGGAGCAGGCCGGCGCTGCGGGGGAATGACGACTGTAGCGTCGGAGAACAATGTTGGAGGGTGAATGGGTCCGAACGGCATTGGGTCGTGTTCAACACCCCAATGAAAAACCCCGGGCTCTTCGCCCGGGGCTTTGGTTAAGGCTACTGCGGTTTACGCTTGCGCGGGCGCACTGGGGACCATCCAGCGCTGGCGGGGCGGGTTCTTGGGCAGGATGTCCAGGTAGACTACGGCATAGCGGAACGCCACCACTGCCGCGGCGATGGTTGCCAGGGTGGCCGCGAACTCAGTCCATTTCGGTATGTAGTAGGTCGCCGAACTGGCCTGCAATGCGGTGACGGAGACGTTCAGCCGGTTGGTGACGAACCCGGCCACGATCATGGCGCAGGTCCAATATAAGTAGAGGGGCGTGATACGCACCTTCTCCAGGTTCAGCAGCACCACAGGCCCGACCACTAGCAGCGCGATCTCCAGCCAGAACAGACCCGTTTCTTCGCGCCACATCCATAGGTAGGGGGTGGCATCGCGGTTGATGAGATCGACGGCGCGGAATACTCCGTAAATGGCCAGCAGCGGTGCAATGACCCGGCTTATGTCGCTCAGAATGTTCATATCGACGCGAGCGTTGAGCGAGCGCACGCAGAGATAGATGGCCATGATGGTCACAGCTAATCCGGCGGGGATGGCAGAGAGATAAAACATTGTGGTCAAGTACGGTGTGTACCAGAGCGGATAGAGCTTGCCTTTGGTGATCAGGTAGAGTCCGCCGAGAAACGATTGATGCATGGACGAGAGCAGTGTTCCCGCCAGCACCAGTGCGATCAGGAGGCTATGGTGCCAACGGAGATAGAGCGCGCGCACCCGGGTCCAGGGGATTTTTTCCACCAGCGCGGGCGAGAACTCGAGCGCCAAAACGGTGGTGTAAAGCATCACGCACCACGAGACTTCAAACAACACGGAGTGGCGGTTCCACATCACGATGGGATGCCAGATTCTCCAGGGGATGCCGAGTTCGTACAGCATGCCGGCGCAGACGGTGCTGTATCCGAGAAAGGAGATGAGCACCGAGGTGCGGAGGATGGGGCGGTAGCGCTCCAGGCCCAGAATATAGACTGCTGTCGCAATGGCAAAACCGCCGGCTGATAGGCCGACGCCGCAAAGCGTCCCCAAGCCGACCCATAGACCCCAAGGTTGCGGATCGGTAAGGTTGGTGGCGGATTGGAAGCCGAGCGCGAAACGCGCATACATCGAATACATCCCGGCGGCGAAAATCACCGCGACGATGGTGCGCCAGAAACTGATTCTAGGAAATCTTGAAGCGGTCATTTCGTTGGTTGTCGTTCCTGTGGTAGTCATTCTTGTCGAAGTCATGGCTAACTCCTTCCATTTGCCTTGTCGCGGGCTTCGGCCACAGCGACCTGAGCCCGGCGTTCCGTGATCCAATAGAGGCCCGAAAGCAGAGCGCCGCCGACCAGAATCACGGTCGGTCCGTCGCCTAGGGCGTTGGCGGTGAGGATCGGCATCGGCTGCTTGGGAACGGCGACAAAACCGAGCTTCTCGAACGGCACATCGGAGATGAAGAACACCGACGTTCCGCCCACTTCATCGCTGCCGTAAATGTGCTTCACGTATTTCGAATCGTTGAGGATGCGGCGCTGCGCCTCTTCCAGAATTTCGTCGCGATCGCCGGCGATCGAAGCCTGTACGGGACAAGCCTCCACGCAGGCCGGTGGCTGGCCTTTCGCCTGCCGCCCGGCGCACAGATCGCACTTGGTCACATACGGGACGAGCTTCGACCACTGATAACGCGGCACGCTGAACGGACACGCCACCAGACAGTAGCGGCAGCCGATGCATTTTGCGGCGTCATAAGTGACCGGGCCGGCTGCGGTTTTTTTGAGCGCGCCGACGAGACACGCTGAAGCGCAGGCCGGGTCCTGACAATGCATGCACATGCGGCGGACGAAGCGGTCGCCGCGCTCTTCCACCACGGTGAAAGCGGTGGGGGAGAGCTTGGTTTCGGAATCCATGGGGAAACCGTGGATCTGTTTGCAGGCTTGCTCGCAACTCCGGCATCCGATGCACTTGGTGATGTCGACCAGGATTGCTCTGGTGGTTGCCATGTTGTTCTCCTCTCTTCTTTCTTCTTGTCTCTGCTCGTTTGCGGCAAAAAGCGGTTACGACAAGAAGAACTCTTGCACGACTTCTTTGCGCAGTTCCGGAGTAAGTTGCGGCAGCAAGCCACTGACGGGGCCTCCGCCATCCTGGGCCAAGGCCGGCGAGGGCGATAGCATGGCGTTCAGCCGGGCGGTGTTGTCTTGCATCCACGACGCCACCATCGGACCCTGGATCAAATTTCGCTGATTGACTTTCAGGTCGGGAGATTTCACCATCGCGATCCAGCCGCTTTCGTAGGGGTCATTGGTGATCAGGCTCGGATCTCGCAACACATCGTCGTTGACGGCCATCACTACGCCCTCCACGGGGGAGAGCAGATCCACGCTGGCGCCGTTCGCGGTCAGGGTGATGAGCTTCTGACCCTGACGAACCCAGTGATCGGTTCCCCGAACTTCGATATGGTCGATCTTCCCCATGAGATGGGCGACGAATTTATCCACTCCGACCCTTGCGTTGGTGGCGCTTTCCTTGGTTGCCCATGTATGTCCAGGATGAAAGCAATAGTCCTGCGGGATTTCAAATCCATACTCGCGCTTCACTCGCGGCCGCTGCGGCTTGACCACGACTTCAGTTTCCAGCGCAGGTTGTGATTGGGGTTCGATGAAATATCTGACGCTGATGACTACCAGGAACGTCAGCAGAACGAACAGGATTGTCATACACCCTCCTTTTGCGGGTTCGATTCCGTCGACTGGCGATCGGCGACGTTTCGTGCCAGCTTGCGTCTTTACTAGGGCACGTTAAGGGCAAATTCGATTGGGGAGGCGATTGGTTGCAGGGCATGGACTTGCAGGAATGGGATCAGGCCGGAAGGGTCATCGGGCCACTGCACTTTGCAGTTGGCCCAAGCGTTTTGCGTGCGCGGAAGAAAGGGGGCGTGGCCCTCGGTAAGAGGTTGGGGAGTTGGGGACAAAAAATGGCTCCTCAGGCGGGAGCCGAATCCACGGTCAGTTGTAAACGCAAGCACTGGTAGAGCTAGAAAAAGGCTGACCGAAACCGCTAGGCGGTTTCGGTCAGCGCAAAGCACGAGTTTGCATAGACGATGAGCTGTTCTTATTGGGCTTCTGCGATATGGGCTTGGTGGCCTGCGTCGGCTACCGCCTGCAAGAACGCGTCTGCGCTTGCGGGAGTTGGCACCCTGCCCGAAAGAATGTTGCGGAACTTCATATGGTCGCCGTAAATCGCGCGTGTCGAGTCGTTATCCTGCTCCACTACGGCACCTTCTAACGTCAATCCGCCGAATACTCCCTTGGAGCGTGAGTAGCTCAGGACTTCCGTGTTCAACTTCCAGTCGGTTCCAGCGACCGCTGAACGGCCGACCGGTCCGGCTGCAACCGATCCTTCACCGCTAAGCTCGAACTTGCTGGAGAGCAGATGCTGCAAGCCGCGATCGTTCATGACGAGCATGACGAGATCCACGTCTTCGACGCCGATCTGCAATCCCCAGCTTCCGCCGCCAATCGTGATGAATGCGGGAGCGCTCCAGCCAGCAGCCGTGCGGCAGGTGGCGACGCCACGTCCGTGCTTGGCGCCAAAGATGAAGCCGCCTTTGACCAGATTGGGCACGACGACGACGCACTTCGCATCGTTCAACACTTGCTCCGGGATGCCTTTGTCTGGAGTCGCCATGATGCTGTGCAGAACATCGACAGACGATTGCAGGCGGTCGAGCGTGTCTTCGCGGGACGAACCTGCCCACGCGAAAGTTCCAACCAGGCCGATCAAACTCATCAACAACAGAGACATTACCTTTTTCATAAGTCGCTCCTTTTGGATCTGCGGAACTAAGAGAAGATTTGTTCAGATGGCTGACTTAGTTCAGAGAACCTGAAAGAGAGAGAAGAAGTACTCTCTCCACGACAATATTCGCGCAACGGACAGGCGAATGGCTGGTCTGAATTGCTCACTTTCGCGAAGAAAGCGCTCCAAGTCAGGCCCCGGAACAGCGAATGATTCTCTTGAGACCTTCGCTGGAGTGAGCAATCTTGCACAGAATGACCCACTCTAATGTGTCACTGTTCACTTGCTCCTAAATCGTGGAATCGTGGAGCGAACCGTATTTCAAGGAGCAAGGAACGCGGGTGAAGAGCTGATGCGAACCACTCTAGATCGATTGCGGGATCATCTGCGCAGAAGGTTGGCCAGAGTTCGTGAATCCCTGTCGAAGCGGGTTGCGTCGGTTCAGCGACCGGTTCACGGTTTTGCATCGCAGAGAATCTGCCCGTTTTGCGGGCTGATTACGCCGCGGGTGCAGGCGTCTTGCCTGGAGTGTGGGAAGTCGCTTGCTCCAGCGAGAAGTTAAATGAGTTGTCGGGGAGCGCATTTCAGGAAACGCTCAACTGAGCAAAGGAGATCGATATGCTTTGGACTATTTTTGTTGTGCTGCTGATTCTGTGGCTGCTTGGGTTTAGCCTCCACATAGCGGGCGGCTTGATTCACCTGTTGCTGGTTGTGGCGCTGGTGGTGCTGGTCATTAACCTGTTCAGCGGCCGCGGCGCGGTAGTCTAGGCTGGGCGCTCGAGCTTTCGAAGAACCAGACAGGGGCTGTAGTGGGCAGCGGGTTGCTGGTTGGCGTCAGCTTCGCGGGCGTCAGCTTGGCGAACGAGCGCCGGCGATGCTCAAGGTGATCCCGCCTGCGATCAGCACGACACTGGTGCCGGGCGAGGCTCGCTCACTGTGATTGGACTGAATGCCGAAGTCCGTTTTCCCGACCTTGATGCCCTGGTCTCGGTGTGGGGAATGTCACGACCAGGAATGCGATACCGAGTGCAATCAGAAGTAGCCCTGCATAGAGCAGACTTTCATATCTCCAACCTTCGCAATAGAATTTGCGGCGGAACGGCTAGTCATGCAAGACAATACTCAGCAGTGAGCTGTGCACCCGCAATCCGCCTTCGGGGCCGCCGGAGTAATCGACAAAGCCGAGCTTCCGGAAGCGGTTCATGAAGAAGCTTACCCGCGATCGCGTGGTTCCGACCATCTCGGCTAAGCTCTCCTGACTGATCTTAGGAACCACGGTTTCCGGCACGCCTTCTTTGCCAAAATGGGCCAGCAGAAGGAGAACTCGCGCCAGGCGCTTTTCGCTGGAGTTGAACAACTGGTCGACGAGATCTTCCTCATAACGGATGTTGCGCGCCAGCAAGTACGTCACGAAGAGATCGGAAAAGGCGTGTTCGCGGTGCAGGGCAGCCACCATCGCTTTTTTGTCGATGCGAAGAATCTCACAATCCGTCATGGTCGCCGCGGATCCCATGCGCAGAGGCTGACCGGCCAGCGCGCCTTCGCCAAAGAATTTTCCGTCCGTTAATATGCCGATGGTCGCTTCTCTCCCGGTCTTGGAGACGACGGTGAGCTTCACTTTGCCTTTCTGGATATAAAAGACCGCGTCCGCTGGGTCGCCCTGCGCGAATATGCCCTGTTGCTTGGCGAAAGTCAGTATTTTCCTGCCCTCGCCAATGGTTGCGAGGAACGTGTTGGGATCGAATTCGCGGTTCTTCCTGTTTACCAGGGGAAAGGCAGCCATTGTTTTCCAACCCTACTTCCCATTTTAGTCCTAATTGGGCTCCCATGTACCTAGAGAATTGTCAAGTCGCCGCCACAACTCCGTTATGGTGGTTTTGTGAAAAGGAGCGATTCTGCTCAGTATTCCGCAGGGAAACGGATGCGCTTCAGAGCACCGTGGGGGAAGGCAAGAGCAACTCTTTTGAAGCCGCAAGAAGCTCAAGTCGCGACGATTCCCGATTTCGCAGTAGAGCTGCTACCTGGATAGCCCTGAGGGCCGGCGATTGTTCATGTCTGGTCAGAATCGAATGACGCCATCGCGAATGCTTTTCCAAACTTTTGGTGAGAAGGGCGTTTCCTTGCCGGCAATTGGCGATTGAGGAGCATTGGCCTGACCATGGCCTGCTGCTTCGCGTGATCTTCCCGTACGCCGCAGATGTGCGGGCGTCTCGGACCTGAGCTTGCTTTCCCGGCGTTGGAGCGGCTTCACCTTGAGCACGAAGTGGATCGTTGCCAACAGAAAATGAGGTCCGTCAGACTTGACCACCAGCGCATCCACGGACTTTAGAGCATCGACGGGTAACTCGACATGGTCCGCCAGCATGACGATGGGCAACTCAGGCCGGACTCGTTTGATCTCATCGGCGATGGCCCCGCCATCGAGAAGGCCGAGGTGGAATTCGATGACAACGGCATCCACGGGCAGCGACACGAAAAGACGCAAACCCTCGGAGCCGGTGGTGGCGGTCGCGAGTTCATAGCCGTGTTCCGCCAATAAACTCAGTTGAGCGGGATCCCGGTGGATGCACAGTAAAGTGGTATTCCTAGCCATGGATCTTGTATATAAGCGGGCTTCCCACAGGTCTGTTCACAATTGCTCAGTGCCCGGCGGGCATGAGCTTGGGGTTCCCACACTTGATCAATTTTGACCAGTACTCAAGTTGACTTTCGTTCGATACTGACTTCGACACTGACTGCGAGAAAATCTCCAACGTCGGACGGGACACTCAGACTGGATCTGGGTGGGTCTGTCCGTAAAAATAGCCTCAGTCGATGCGTTTACCCAGGAAAGTGAGGGACGGAGTGGCGCTGCCGATCATTGTGCTTCCGAATGAACCGTTGGAAGTCGTCTCCGCTATTTCTGCGGTACAGAAGATGCCGGCGGATCGCCCAGGATTGCAATCGAAGATATCGATGCCCAGTCGAATCGCGGTGATCGGGAATCATCTTCCGCGACAGTGTGGAATTGCGACGTTCACCACAGATCTGTGCGCGGCGCTATCCGCGGAGTATGCCGCGGTTCAGCTGATGGCTCTGCCCGTAAACGATACGGGACAAGAATACGACTATCCGGAGCGAGTGCGATGGTCGCTGGCCCAAGACGACGTGAAATCGTACGAGGACGCGGCCAAGTTTCTGAACTTCAATAACATCGACATGGTGTGCCTGCAGCACGAGTATGGAATCTTTGGCGGACCGGCCGGAAGCCACATTCTGCATCTGCTACGCGGCTTGCAAATGCCTGTGGTCACCACGCTGCACACAGTTTTACGCGAGCCGAACCCCGATCAGTTGAGGGTGATGGAAGAAATCGCCGACCTTTCCGATCGTCTGATCGTGATGAGCCAGCTTTCATCGCAGTTCCTGCAGGAGATATTCAAGGTGCCGGGCAGCAAGATCGACATGGTGCCGCACGGCGTTCCGGACTTTCCCTTTCTCGATCCCAATTTCCACAAAGATCGCTTCGGCGTGGAGGGAAAAGCGGTGCTCCTGACGTTCGGCCTGCTCTCGCCGAACAAAGGCATCGAAAACGTCATTCAAGCGCTGCCGCAGATTTTGGCGCGGCACAAGAACGTGATGTACATTGTCGCGGGCGCGACTCACCCTCATATCCTGCGTCGCGAGGGGGACAAGTATCGGGAAAGCTTGCAGGCATTGGCGAAGCAAGTCGGCGTCGAATCGCAAGTGATCTTCTTCGACCGGTTCGTGAGTCATGAAGAAATGGCCGAGTTCATTGGCGCCGCCGACATCTACATCACTCCGTATCGTTACGAAGCGCAAGTGGTTTCGGGAACGCTGGCCTATGCGCTGGGTGCGGGGAAGGCGATCATTTCGACTCCGTATTGGCACGCGATTGAACTATTGGACGACCGCCGGGGCGCGCTGGTGCCCTTCCAAAATCCTGAAGCGATCGCAAATAAGACCATCGAACTGTTGGATACTCCTGCCATCCGCCATGCCATGCGGAAACGCGCCTATACTTTTGCCCGAGACATGGTCTGGAAACGAGTCGCGCAGGGCTACATGGAGACTTTCGTCCGAGTTCGCAGCGACCGCATGGAATACCCGCGCGTTCAGTTTTCGGCGCGTGCTACTCCCAAAGCGCTCGATCGGTTGCCAGAGTTGAAACTGGATCATGTCAACGCGCTGACCGACGACACCGGAATGCTGCAACATGCGATTTTCACCATCCCCAATCGAGGTGAGGGTCATACCACCGACGACAACGCGCGCGCGCTTATCTTCACGGTGCTGCTGGAGAATCCGGCGAGAGCTGGCGATAAAGATGAGCACGGGAAAACAGATTCACGGGTTGCGGATTTCTCTGCCCGTTATTTGTCGTTCCTCGAGCACGCATTCGATCCAGCGACCGGCAGGTTTCGAAACTTTCTCGGCTATGATCGCCGGTGGAACGAGCCGGTAGGCTCGGAAGACTGCCATGGCCGTGCATTGTGGAGTCTTGGAACCGTTCTGGGCCGATCCACCAATCAAGGATTGAAGAGCGCTGCGGGCCGTCTATTCGAGTTTGCGCTTCCTGCGGCGGTGGAAATCTATAGTCCGCGAGCCGCGGCTTATACACTTCTCGGAATTCAGGAATATCTCAATTCGTATCCGGGAGACCGCGCAGCGCAAAAAATTAGAGCTGTACTCAGCCGGCGGTTGCTCGAAATGTATGAGTCGATCCGCAGACCGGATTGGAAGTGGTTTGAAAATGTCGCTGCATACGCCAACGCGAGGTTGCCGCAAGCCCTGCTGGTGATAGGTGAGGCGTGCTCGGACGATCGCATGATTTCCGACGGCCTCGAAGCTCTGGGTTGGCTGATGCAGGTGCAGCATTGCGAAACCAATGGCCACTTTGTGCCCATCGGGTCACAGGGGTTTTATCGCCAGGACGGGGAAAAGGCGCGCTTCGATCAGCAGCCCATTGAGGCTGCCGGCGCGGTGTCCGCGTGTCTGGAAGCGTTCCGCGTAACGGGCGACAGCCGCTGGCACAACCAAGCATGGTCGGCGTTCAACTGGTTTCTTGGCGACAACGATCTTCAGCTTCCTCTTTATGACTCCGTCACGGGCGGTTGCCGCGATGGCTTGCATCCCGACCGCGCCAATGAGAATCAGGGAGCGGAGTCGACGCTATCGTTTCTGATGGCGCTCCGGGAAATGCGCTCGGCCGGCGATTCCGACTGTCCATCTGAAAAAGCATCCACCTGAAAGGCTGAAAGATCTCTCATGACGACTCCCGAAACAACCCTTGTGAACGTCGAAGGCGTGCACTACCCGTCGTTGCTCTTGCGTCATCCCGGCAACCCCATCCTGACGCGCAAGGATTGGCCCTACTCCATCAACAGTGTGTTCAATGCCGGCGCAACAACGTTGCCGGATGGGACCACGCTATTGCTATGCCGCGTGGAGGACCGGCGCGGCTTGTCGCATCTTTGCGCGGCCCGATCCATGAACGGCGTCGATGGATGGCAAATCGATCGCGAGCCGACCTTGATGCCCGACCCGCACAATTATCCAGAGGAAATCTGGGGCATTGAGGATCCGCGCATCACTTTCGTGCCCGAGTTGCAACAATATGTCGTGACATACACCTCTTATTCGCGCGGCGGTCCAGGAGTGTCTCTGGCCTTGACCAAAGACTTCCGCACCTTCGAGCGTTACGGAGTCATCATGCCCCCGGACGACAAAGACTCGGCGCTCCTGCCCCGTAGAATTGACGGATACTGGGCGCTGATCCATCGTCCGATGACGAACCTCGGAGCGCACATGTGGATTTCTTATTCTCCCGACCTGCGTTACTGGGGCAGACACAAGCTCATGCTGGAAGCGCGGCGCGGCGCATGGTGGGATGCCAACAAAATCGGTTTGTCGCCGCCGCCGATAGAGACCGCCCGAGGATGGCTCGTGTTCTACCACGGCGTGCGGCATACCCCTTCGGGCTGTCTGTATCGATTGGGTTTGGCATTGTTCGATATCGAAAATCCGGCCAAGTGTTTGCTGCGAGGGGATTCGTGGATCTTCGGACCGGAAGCGGATTACGAGTGCCACGGCGACGTTGACGATGTCGTGTTTCCGTGCGGATACACGATGGACCCCGATGGCGACACGATCAACGTCTATTACGGCGCCGCGGATTGTGCGATTGCTTTGGCTCGGGCCAGTGTGCGCTCCCTGTTGGAGTGGCTGGATGCCAATGGAAGTTGCGAGCGTCGGCAGCGGATTGAAGATTGACGATTGAGGATGGCGATTCATGAATTCGATACTCTCAATATTTCAGTTCGCGATCGGCTGCCATCACCGCCGGCTCAGCAGTGTATTCACGATCAAGAAACGGACGTATCAGGTCTGCTTGAAGTGCGGGCAGGAGTTTGAGTATTCCTGGGCATTGATGCAGGCCATACGATCGAGTGCTGCTGCTGCTCCGCAAGTGCCTCGCTGAACGCCGCCGCATCCAGCGAAGCGTCGCTGCGGTAACAAGCGGCGCTGGCGGCCAAATCTCAAGTTCTCAATGTGAGCTATCTTGCTCAGACACAGAAGTCCACACCTGTCATTCTTGTTCCAGGTTGAGTGTGTTGACGGAGCCGCGAACGCTGATTCGCAACTCCGATTCCCAGGTCGCTGCCGTTGACTCCTGCCTTGTCACGGCGAAAGGTTAAGATCATGCCTCTAATTCAACTGCTGGAAGTTCTTATCGTTGTGGGTGTTCTCTTGTGGCTGGTGAATCGCTTCATCCCCATGCAAGGACAAATCAAGTCCATTTTGAACGGCGTCGTGGTCATTGCCGTGGTCCTGTGGCTGCTGAATATTTTTGGACTCTTTCATTCGCTGTCCCACATCCACGTGGGCAGCTAAAGAGACAGAAAAAGCAACGCCGAGTCTGGGCTGAGCTCAGCAAAGATCGCTACACGTACAGCTACACGCACATAAAGGAGATAGTGTGAAGGTAAAACTGTTGTTGGCAGCTGTAGTCGCCTTGAGTCTTCCAGTAGTAGCTCAAACCGATTCCCAAACCTCGGTTGCAGTTGAGCCGATGAGTTCAACGCCGACGTTTCGAGTCGTCGTAGTCAGCCGAACCGTTCAAGCGGTGAACTATCGGTACCGCAGCGGGAGTTCGAAGCTGGACTTCTCGGGGACGGACCTGATGCCATCCGCGAATGGCGAAGCTAAGGTGAACAGCAAGAAGGGATCCATCGAGATCGAAGCGGAATTTAGCAATCTGCAAACGCCTAAGACCTTCGGCAACGAATATCTGACCTATGTGTTGTGGGCGATTTCCCCCGAAGGCCGGGCCGTAAACCTGGGCGAAGTAATAGTGGGCGGAGATGATCGCAGCAAACTGCGCGTGACCACGGACCTCCAGGCCTTCGCTCTGATTGTTACGGCGGAACCTTATTATGCAGTGCGGCAGCCGAGCAATGTGGTGGTGCTTGAGAATGTGGTGCTCAAGAACACCAAGGGAACCAGCGAGGCCGTGAATGCAAAGTATGAATTGACAGAACGCGGCGGCTACATCCCTACAGGGTACAGATTCGACCCGGTGATTTTGAATGCCAGGCTACCTTTGGAGTTTTTCGAAGCCCGCAATGCGTTACGCATCGCACAGTCCGAAGGCGCCGAGCAGTATGCCAACGACAGCTATCAACGTGCGGTCCAGTTGATGAACAATGCGGACGAATATGCCACCAGTAAACACATCGACACCAAGCCGCTGATCGCCGTTTCACGCGATGCAGTCCAGACTGCCGAAGATGCGCGCGAAATCGCAGTGAAGAAACTGGACGAGATTCGCCTGGCCAATGAACGCCAGGCATCGAGCGATGCACAGGCGCAATCGCAGGCGCAAGCCGCCAATGCGCTGCAACAGAAGGACCAAGCTCAGTTTGACGCGGCGAGAGATCAAGCAGCAAAGACTCAGGCGGAATCGGATGCGGCGCAAGCACGCTCCGACGCTGCCAGCGCACGAGCGGCAACCGCGCAAGCTCAATCCGATATGGCCAACAGCCAGGCCGCGTCCGCGACTGCACTCTCGGCGGCCCAAGACGATGCAGAACAGTCACGTTTAGCCGCACAAACAGCCCTGGCGAGCGCACAGCAGGCGGAGACCGATAAGACGGCGATGCGCGCGAAGTTGTCCGAGCAGTTGAATTCCATTCTTCAGACTCGCGACAGCGCCCGCGGCCTGATCGTCAGCATGTCCGATGTTTTGTTTGACACCGGAAGGTACTCATTGAAGCCGGGCGCGCGAGAAAAACTGGCGAAAGTTGCCGGTATTCTTCTTGCTTATCCCGGACTCGACATCGCAGTCGGCGGCTACACAGACAATGTGGGCGGCGACGCGATGAATCAGACGCTGTCAGAGAACCGCGCCAGTTCGGTGCGCGATTACCTGGTGCAAGAGGGCGTCGCGACCAATTCGGTTTCGTCCCAAGGTTTCGGCAACACATTGCCGGTTGCTTCAAACGATAACTCAGCCGGCCGACAGCAGAACCGAAGAGTCGAACTTCTCGTTTCTGGCGAAGCCATCGGCAGTCCAGTCAATGCGACGACCGGAAGCTTACGCTAGAATACGCGACCTAAAAATCACGATCAACAATGGAGGCAACACCCATGAAACTAGTAGGACTAATGACCGCAGCAGTTCTGTCTTTGACGCTGGTAGCCGCGGCTCCGGCGTTCGCCCAGGAGCAACACGAGCAGGAGGAACAGAAAGCCAAGCCTGCCCAGGAAGAGAAACAAGCGCAACCGGAAAAATCCGCAAAACAAGAAGAGAAGCCTGCAGCACAGCAGGAGAAGAACGCGAAGCCAGCGGAAGACAACGCAAAACAAGAAGAGAAGAGCAAGCCAGAAGAAAAGAACGCGAAGCAAGAGAACAATAACGCGAAACCGGCAGAGAAGAACGCCAAGCAAGAAAACAATAACGCCAAGCCGGCAGAGAAGAACGCAAAGCAGGGACAGCAGACTGCCGGTAACCGTGGCGGCCAAATTCCCGCAGACAAGTTCAAGGCCCACTTTGGACAGAGCCACACGTTTCGTGTCAGCCAATCCGACTACAACAATCACCGCTTCCAGTACGGCGGCTATTCGTTTGGATTCGAGCAGCCGTGGCCCAGCAACTGGCTGTACACGCAAAACGTTTATGTGATCGAGATTGACGGTGTGTACTACCTGTGTAACGCATCGTTTCCTGGCGTCAATCTCGAGCTGAGTTTCACACTGTAGCCAGGTTTCGTCCGGCGGTCGCCTGCGGACGCAACCAGCTTAACTGTGATCGGCGCGGGTCCATTTCATGGGCCCGCGCCATTTTTGTCCCGACGCCCGCAACGTCATTTCGTGAAAATACGGCCGACAGAGCTCGTTTCGACCTCCACAAAAAGTGAGCAGTAGTGCACAGACTCCATAGTTACCTTCGTGAAAGCCTCGTATAGACGCGTCGCCGTTCCATCCGCGCAGCCCGCAGCAGCAAGGTACAACCGGGCAACCCGAAGGATGATCTGGCAAGGTGGTTCACAATGCGCACAATCCGTTTACTGTCGTTAGCACTTCTGGTACTGGCCATGTCGGCCATCGCGTTCGCGCAGTTCGGCGTGTCTATCACGGTCGCCCCGCCCGAACTGGTAGCGTACTCGCAACCTATGTGTCCGCAGAGCGGCTATTTGTGGACGCCCGGCTACTGGGCCTATGGCGACGAAGGCTATTTCTGGGTGCCTGGCACATGGGCCGAGCCGCCCGCTGTTGGCCTGTTATGGACGCCCGGCTATTGGGGCTGGGGCGGCAATGCCTTTGCCTGGAATGAAGGCTATTGGGGTTCCACGATCGGCTTTTACGGTGGCGTCAACTATGGCTTTGGCTATGGCGGTGTCGGCTATCAGGGCGGATATTGGCAAAATGGCGCCTTCAGCTACAACACCTCGGTGAATAACGTGGACAGGAGCAGCTTCCACAACACCTACGAAAAGACCGTAACCAACGAGCGGGCGGGGAACAGTGTTAGCTACAACGGCGGAACCGGCGGAACAACCGCTCGACCGACCGCTGCCGAAGAAACTGCGGCGCACGAGCGTCATACTCCGGCAACGGCCGCACAAACAGGGCATCAACAGGCCGCCAGCAAGAACCATGAACTATTGGCGTCCGTGAATCATGGCAAGCCGCCAATCGCTGCAACCTCCAAACCTGGGGAGTTTACCGGCAAG
>Ga0302279_10002542_pt1 | contig 23910 bp, 32 predicted proteins | sample III_Bog_N3_3_FD_194541 | JGI IMG/M metagenome (GOLD analysis project Ga0302279, IMG submission 194541) | Peat permafrost microbial communities from Stordalen Mire near Abisko, Sweden - III_Bog_N3_3 | ecosystem: Environmental > Terrestrial > Soil > Wetlands > Peat | place: Sweden: Abisko... | reverse complement strand
CGAGCAGGCATTCAAGGACGCCGTCAAGGCCACCGCGGAGGACCCGGTGCTGGCCAAGCGCTTCATCGAGCAGTTCATCGGCAACTTTGTCGACGACGCGGCCCTCTTCCTCCGATGAGCATCCTCACCGAGACGCTGACCAATGCGGCCGCGGACCTCTTCGGTACTGGTGCCTATTTCTCCCTCTATGGCGAGGGCACTTCCAAAGAGACCATCCGCCCCAAGTGGTGGCAGTTCTGGCTCACGCCGGTCACTGAGGCTTATACCCACGATGTAGAGACCAGCCGAGTCTGGCTCGATATCACCAACGTCAATAGCCTCGACGGCCGGATCGACTTCTCAGAGGTCCCTAAGAGTTGGTCGATCTGGTTCACTGGCTATATCCATGGATATCGGTACTACTCCAAGGACGGCACTTTGCTGTGCTGGGGGAAGTTCCCCGTGGCCCATGCGGTAGTGCCCGGCGACGACCTCCAGGTAACAGATACTCCTTCCATAGGCTTTTGAGTCGGGTAGGCTTAGGCCTATGACCCCTGTCGTAATAGTCGCTCATCCGGAACGTGAAAGCCTTGTCGCTAACTTGGCCCTACAGGTCAATCCTGACGCCATCTGCTGGGATAGGGCTGGGATAGGTGCCGGTCGCAACCATCTGGCTGCCTGGGAGTGGCTGGCCGACTCTGGTGCCCCCTGGGGTGTGGTCCTCGAGGACGACGTGCTGATAGCACCCCGTTTCCGCCGCCAGCTGGCCCACGCGCTGCACTATAGCCCCGAGCCCATCCTGTCGCTCTACCTCGGCCGAGGGACGCCCGTACAGTGGCAGCAGCGTATCGCCCAGAAGATCACCTCGGACGTGAGCTATCTCACTGCCAACAGCCTCATCAGCGCCCAGGGATATGCTATGCGGACCGAGCTCTTCAGGGACCACGCCGCGGTGAAGTCGCTACTGAGCTATCGTTGCCGGATCGATAATGCGATATCCAAGTGGGCCCGCGAGGGTGGTGTCGGTGTCGCCTATTGCCGCCAGTCGCTAGTCGACCATATCGATGGCCCTACCCTTATCAACGATCACGGTGACGGCCGGAGGCGCAATGGCAAGACCGCGCTTATCACCACAGACTCTACTGGCGGCGAGAACTATCCCGAGATACGCAAGGCGTGGCTATTTGGAAGCGCCACCAGCGATTGGACCCGTGGTACTCTAAGTCTATGAGTGACTGCCGAGTCATACAATTCCCCTCTCATAGGGTAAAAGAATCAGATCCCGTCAATCGGACTTGCGAGTGTGGCTCGCAGTGGTTCGTCGCCGCGGTCGTCTTCAACAACGAGATGACCAAGATCAATGGGTGGCACGTCTCCGGCGGAGAAGATCCCATGGGCCCACAGTGCTACCAGTGCGGCCGATTGGCCTATCCGGAGTGAGCGCCCAATACGCCACCTTTCCTACCGAGCCGGAAGCTATCAAGCGCGATATCAAGCTGCGTCGCGAGGCCGTCCGGATGTGTATGGCCGAGATCACCGCGCTCCTGCAGCAGCTCCGAAATACGGTCACTCCCGTCGAATACCTGAAGTACCAGTCCGAGACGGCCGAGGAGGCCGAGGCCGACATCATGGGCGTGGCCAAGGAGAAGGCGGCCGCTCCTGACGATCCAGAAGATGCCGAGTGGCAGGAATACCTGAAGAGGGGCAAGGCGAGTGGCAAGTAGCTATAACAAGGACTGGCTGAAGAAGTGGCTGACCTGGGAGCCGCATCTCACTCTGTATCAAGAGGGCCAGGTCTATCTCGAGCGCCGGTACTTGATACCGAGAAACCAGCGGGCAAATTTCTACCTGCACAAATTCCTCAAGAGCGACGAGGACGAGGCCCTGCACGATCACCCGTGGAACTGGTGCTCGATCATCCTCAAGGGTCACTACACCGAGCACCGGCAGGACGGCACCTCCCGCCGCGGTCCCGGGAGCATTGTTCTGCGTAAGCCGGAGGTGGCTCACCGGGTGGAGCTGGATCGTGTGAACACCGGAGTCGTTTGGCAGCCTGGCCAGCGTCCGGAGTTTACGACCCGGGAGAAGCCCGTCTGGACCCTCTTCTTGACCGGTAAGAAGACCCGAGTGTGGGGCTTTCATTGTAGACTCGGGTGGGTGCCGTGGACAGGGTTTACTGCGGGCGAGAAGGGGGAGTATAGGGTTGGCTGCGGCGAATATGCGTAGTTGTCTTATCTGCCCCGACCAGCACTACGGTCTTGGTTTCTGTCGACTTCATTATCGGAGGAAGGTGAAGGGGCAAGACCTAAATGGTCTTAATCGTTTTTGTTCTTGGAGGCCGGTAAAAACTTCTCATACGGCACACAAGCGCGTGTATAGGTTGTGGGGTAAGGCTGCCCAGTATTCCTGCATCGAGTGTGGTGGACCGGCTAAGCAGTGGGCCTATGATGGTACCGACCCTACTCAAGGGTATGGGCCCACTGCCAGCGCTGGGCAGTACGGAAAGTATTGGAGCTTCTTTTCTTCGTACCCAGAGTTTTATATGCCCATGTGCAGTCGGTGCCACTCTCGGCGTGATGGCTCGAAGGCTCAGCAGGAGTTGAGGGAATATCGACTTTGGAAGCAGTTGACAGGGCTTTCATTAGCGGATTTGGAGATGCCATGAGCGACACCAAGGCTACCAACCCCAAGGACGCTGTGGGCACGGGCAAGGTGCCCTTCTCCACCGTCCCTTCGCGGGTGATGGCCGAGACGGGCCTGGCGATGCTCGAGGGGGCCTTAAAGTATGGCCGCCACAACTATAGGGTCGCTGGCGTCCGGGCGAGCGTCTACTACGATGCCGCCCTGCGGCACCTGACGGCCTTCTGGGAGGGCCAGGACATCGACCCCGATAGCGGCCTGCCGCATATCGTGAAGGTCATCGCGTGCATGGTCGTCCTCCGCGACAGCCAGGTCCAGGAGAACTGGGTCGACGACCGGCCGCCGAAAACCCCCGGCGAGTGGGTTGCAGAGCTGAACGCGAGGGCCAAGTCCCTCTTGGAGAGGTATCCGGACCCCAAGCAGGCGTTTACGGAGCTCGATCAGATCCCGCTTGCCCTCGGTGCCGAGAGGTATCAGGCCGAGCTGCGGGCACAACAGAAGAAGTCGTGACCTGCGAGTGCGGCGACGAGAACTGCTGGTTCTCGGACGAAGACAGAGGGCGTGGCCGAAGACGAAGGATGGTGAGCTATGTGGATGAGTCGGTTCTTTATCTTCCTCCACGAGATGTACGTCCAATTGTGGACGTCTATCTTCCTGATGAATGAGACCCACTTGGTAGTCGGCTGCCTATCGGCTCTGGCCATCGTGGCGATATGCGGCATACTCGTATCGTTGGTGTTCGCGTGACGAGAGACGAGCTCATTGACCTCTTCTTTCCGGAGGAGTCTGACGACCCGGACGAGATCACTCGCGAGAGGGCCCGGGAGCTTATCCCTGAAGGGCCGACGGTCAGCTGTGCCCAGAGTTGGGACGCGATATATCAGGGCTATGTCCGGCCGCGGTACCAGCGGGCCGCCGAGATTATGTCCGAGTCGATCGGCGTGCCCATCACATTCGAGACGACAGACATCATGGAAGAGAGACGCAATGGCCTGGGTGGATAAGGAGTGGATCGCGGCCTGGGGAGAGAACAAGCCCCTGATCGCCACCGACTACGACGACGCGCTGCCCAAGCTCCCAGACAACTACGTTTGGATGGTCACCCGCCACCTCGTGGGGAGCTCTCCCAGCGTCCGCGTGGGCATCTTCTACCAGGGTGCGCCCGGGCGCAATGGCGAGGGCTGCTGCAACATCGATTACGAGATGGTGGACGTGAAGATCGATGGTGAAGGTCTAGCGGTAGTTGGGTGGGCCCAGACCATCCTCGACAGGAATGCCGAGGATATCGTCCCAAACCCGAAGGTAGCGGTGGGGGAATAAACCCCCGGGGTGTTCTGTTGGTATGGGCATGGCTAAATTCCAGATCGACTACCAGCGCATCGACGCCGAGGGCAAGACCGTACCGGGCAGCGTCATCTGTCGGGCCTCGCACATTGGGATCGCGATCGACGCGGCCATCGAAGAGCTGAAGGCGGACGACGACACCGTCTCTTACGTGATCGTCGCCGCGAAGACGGTGGCCTGATGGCTATCGATGACTACTTTTTGACCGAGCTGTCCGCGCGGCGGCCATAGAGTATGGCTGGGAGCCGGGCCCGGACGGAGGTCCGGGGTGCGACTACTACTTCCACAAGGACAAGGAGATCGTCGTCAACTTCTCCCGTAACGGCCAGGTCCGCTACGCCCGGCTGAACCGGTACCCGCTCACTGAGAGCGTGGCCGACACCTATCAGCACGGGAATCTCCCGATACCGCGCAAGGTGGGCGAGTATGGCACCGAGGTGGGCAGCGGTCCGGCCGAGGCCCTAGTCCACGTTCTCCGGCTCCTTCAGGACCACGGGAAGAGGTTCTAGGAAGGGGGGAATAGTTTCGGGAGTGCCGTGGTTGAATCTAGTATGACCACGACAACAGCCTCCACCACCGCCCGTACCGACGCCGAGCGTTACGCCCGCCAAGAGGCCATCCTCCGCGACGAGATCGCCGAACTGAATGAACTGCTCGGCCTCGCCGCCGATGCCCGCCACAAGGTCACTTTCGGTTACATCGGTAATTGCGACCCGAACGGCGCTCGGGACCACCGCTCATGGTCGGTGTTCCTGCCTCACCCGGGCCGCGTCGGCACCGACGCCCACCGCGTAGGCTCGTTCTCTACCGGCAACCTGGACGGCATCGTCGCTACCCGCCGCGCCCTCAAGGCAGTCGCTCAAGGCGTTCGGCTGGCACGCACGTCCCTCTCCTGACCTGTACCTCGAGCGGCCCCCGGCATAAATAGGTGAGAGAGCCTACATGCCCGGAGGTTATGGTGCCACGTATTCAGACTGAGGAGACTCGTCGCAAAATATCGGCAGCTATGCGAGGGAACAAAAACGGGCTGGGGAGCACTCATCCACACTCCATCGAGGCCAAGCGAAAGATCTCTGAGGCCAAGTGCAATGTCCATAGGAAGGTCTCCCGATGACCCTCCTCCCCAATACGCTCACCTTCCAATTTGCGAGGGCTGTGAGCTGGACTAACGACCAGCAGGTGCCCCAGACGATGGAGGTGTCGGTCACCCCGCTGGCCAACCCCAGCTTCCCAGACCAGGGCACGTTCGTCGGTGGGGTCCAGTCGCAGACGGTCCTCCTCACCGACGAGACGAACAACATCACGTTCAACCTGATCCCCAGCTACGCCGCGGGCCTGTCCGAACCGGTCCTCTACGTGGCCGAATGGCGTGAGGGCGGCATCACCGGCCGCACCTACACCCAGCAGTTCGCGATGCCCGCCCAGAACGTCACCTGGGACCAGCTCAACCTCCTGGGCGACTATATCTCGGGCACCAACTACGTCCAGCAGGACCAGGTCGGCGCTGCCTCTGGTGTGGCGGCCCTCAACAGCGCGGGTGAGGTGGTCGACGCTACCGGCACCCCGGTGGCCGCCCAGTCCGATCTGGCCGCCATCAACGCCGCGGTCGCGTCCGAGGTCACCAACCGACAGAGCGCCATTGACGCCCTGCAGTCCACCTTCTCGACGTCGCTGGCCGAGGACGTCAATGGCCTGGCCACCACCGTCGCCGCCAACCTCGCCTCGAACGTGGCGACCATCAACGCCACGATCGTGTCTAACTACGACACCCTCAACAACGCGATCACCGCCGAGGCTACTACTCGGGCGGCCGCCGACGTCACCTTCACCAACGAGATCACCAGCCTGACTACCACGGTCGGCACTATCAACACGGCGCTAGCCACTAAGGCCAGCCTGACCGACGGGGTTTTGAGCTTCGGCGAGATCCCTCCCTACCTGCTGCTCAACGCCTACCCGGTCTCTAACCAGGCCGGTATGTTGGCGCTGTCCAACACCGCGGCCAACGGCGGCCTCCCGCCGGTCCACTACGCCGACATCGCCATCTGGGCAAATGGCGCGGTCTATATGCTGTTGGGCAATCCGGCCAGCCCCACGCTCGACCCGGACCCTAGCCAGGTTGGCAACTGGCAGCTCCTGTCGGCGGTCTACGAGGTCAACGGCAAGCAGGGCAACGTCACCCTGACCGCTACCGATGTCGGTGCCGTCGGCAACGCAGGCAGCTCTGGAACGGTCACTATGGGTCAGGTCACCGGCCTGAGCGGCGCGCTGGCCACCTACGCCCCGCTGGCGTCCCTGAATACCCTGAGCACCACTGTCACCGGCATCCTGGACAACACCAACTACGTCCAGCTGGACACCTCAGGCCCGAGCGAGGGGTACATCAACAGCGCCAAGCTCGACACCGGTGTGGCCTACGTCAACAACCTCGGCGAGGTGACGCTCAAGAACGGTACGGTCATCGCTTCCGGGACCGGCACGATCCTCTCGGTCAACGGCTACGAGACCCCCAACGTTACCCTGACGGCCGCCGACGTCGGCGCGGTGCCGGTCGGTGGGAACGTCCCCGAGTCCGCGGTGACCGGACTGCTGGCCGACCTGGCCGCCCGGGTACTCTCTACCGACTCCCGGCTGACCAACGCCCGCACTCCCACCGCCCACGCCTCCACCCACGAGCTGAGCGGCAGTGACGCGCTGGTGCTGGACCCGAGCCAGATTACGGGCCTGAGCTCCTCTCTGGCGGCCCTCGCGCCCCTGACGACTACCGCTGCCCAGGCGGCCCAGATCAGCTCTCTGCAGAGCTCTGTGACCTTCCTACTGGGCGGTGGGTCGCCGAGCTCGAGCCCGATTAAGGCGGTCTGGTTCGACGGCCCCTCGACCTTCACCGGCATCACTAACCCGGCCGACTTCCAGAACGTCTACAACGTCCAGCAGAAGAGCCCCTTCGGCCAGTCGGCCACCGACGGCACCTACTACTACAACCCCGCGGGCGCGAACGCCAACGAGTGGGTCTACCCCACCATCACCCCGGGCGGTCACCTCAAGCTGGTCAAGTGGAACGAGTCCAACGCGGCCGACACGGTCTACGCCACCCAGGCGGCGCTCAACTCCACCAACTCCACTATCGCGACCCTGGCGACCGCGGCATCGGTGGCCAACCTGCAGAACCAGGTCAACGCCAGCGCCTCCCAGGCGTCGGTGAACGCGATCAACACCACCATCCAGGGTCTGGCTACCACCACCCAGTTCAACGCCCTAGCCACCCAGGTCGGAAATGCGGCGACCCAGGCCCAGCTCAACGCCACCAACGCGACGGTAGCCACGCTGGCCACCGCGTCCTCAGTGGCCAGCCTATCCTCGGCCATCACCGGCCTGGCGAGCCAATCGGCCCTGAACACCCTCTCGGCTACGGTGGTCGCCCACACCAACACCCTGGCTCTGAAGGCGGACCTGAGTGGCCCGGGCGGCACCGTTCCCCTCAGCGAGATGCCTCAGAACATCCCGATCGGGTATATCGCCAGCCTGCAGACCACCCTGAACGGTCTGGCCCCACTGGACGGCGGTGGCCACGTCCCGCTGTCCAACCTGCCCGCGTTGCCCATCTCGCAGACCACCGGCCTACAGACCGCCCTGAATGGGCTGTGCCCGCTGGTCGGCGGCCAGATCCCCAGCCAGTACCTGCCCTCACTGTCGGTCAACGAGGTCTTCGTAGTGGCCAACAGGGCGCAAATGCTGGCCGAGTCGTCGGCAGCCGTCGGCGACTTCTGTGTCATCACCGGCACTGCGGACGAGGGCACTTACGTCCTGACCAGCACCCCGGCGTCGACCTTCACCAACTGGACGCTGCTCCCGCTTGGCGCGACGGTTACCGCAATCAACGGCCAGACCGGTTCGGTGAACCTGACCGCGGCCAATGTGGGGGCCTTCGCGACAACCTCGCAGCTCCCGCTGAGCTCGGTCTATGACCTGACGACCAACCCACCAACCGCCCTCACCACCACCCTGCAGCTGCTGGCCACGACTGCCTCCGTCAACACCGCCCTGGCATCGACCACTGGCTACGGGACCGGCCTACAGTCGCAGTCGCAGGTCCAGGGCGCGATTTCGGGCAGCACCCCCGTTAAGCAGCTCGCGAACTACGTGGCCACCGTCTCCCTGTCGCTGGCCGGGACGCAGAACATCGACGGCGTCTCCTCTGTTCCGGTCAACTCTGTGGTCCTGGCCACGGCCCAGTCGGACAACCGCGACAACGGTCTATGGGTAGTGCAAAACGGGTCATGGACCCGGACTAGCGACTTCGCCACTGGTGGCTACTTCGTGCGTGGCACGCTGGTGTTCGTCCAGAGTGGCGCAACCCAGGCCAACACCATCTGGCAGGAGACATCGACCTCTGGCACGGTGGGCTCGTCGGCCCTCAACTCGGGCAGCAATAGCACCTGGTCCAAGATCATGACCGCCGGTGGGCCGATCTCCTACACCAACGGCAATGGTATTGCGCTGAACACCACCACCAACACCTTCTCGCTGAACCCGGTGGCCGGTGGCGGCCTGCTGTCCACTTCGGCGGGCGCAGCCATCGACCCATCGGTCGTCGTCCGCAAGTTCTCGGCGACCTGCTCGACGGCCTCGGGTGCCCTGTTCACGGCGGGATCGACGGTCTGCCAGATCACTCACGGCCTGGGCACTCAGGACCTGGGGTCGGTCTACATCCGGGAGATGTCCACCGGCAATCAGGTGCTGGCCTGCCCGACGGTCACCGGACCCAGCACCTGCACTATCGAATTCGCGTCTGCCCCGGTCACTGGGCAGTGGAGGGTGACGATTCTCGCATGAGCAACTTTCACTCCGGTCAAGTCAAGTCGGGCCCGTGGCTCCTCGAGGCTTCGTATCACTATGCCGAGATGGACCACGATGACCCGCTCGCGGGCGACCAGAACACCTTCCACCCGCGGTCGGACGACAAGCAGGACGCGGCCGAGCTCACCGCATCGATCTACGCCGGGCGGCCCAAGTCGGGCCCGTGGCTATTGGAGGCATCCCGCCATGAAGCCGACGTTGCGGTACGTCCGGGCGTTACTCCTCCCGGTGGACGCGCTGCTCCGGTACAGTCTGCGCCAGCTCCAACCCCCCAGGCCCCGGCGCAGGTGCCGGACGAACCGTGGGTGAAAGAGGACTGGCGCAACGGTAACGGCGGAGCCTTCCACAGCAACGTGCGGCCGAAGATGACCTCGGACGTCCCGCACCCTTCGGAGGTTCTGAACCCGGCCAATAAGCGCCAGAACGCCACCCTGCAGCGCCTCTCCCAGGCGCAGGACCCCGAGCACGATCCTTGGGGTGTGCTCGACGGCAGCGGCCAGACCTTCGAGAACCTGGTCAACAACCACATGGGCCACATGTCTCAGGCCTCTCCGGAGCAGAACTACGAGGGCCGTGTCTGGTACCGCGCTGCGCATGAGGGCACCAAGGACCTGGCCGAAAAAACCACCGGTGACCATGGTCGGACCGTGGCGACGATATCCGCCTTTTCGCCCAAGACCGGGTGGGATGAGAACGTCGAGAAGGGTCACCACTTCCTGACGCACTACGACGGCAGCGACCCCAGCTTCACTATCCCCGGCCTGCAGGATCACGTCGAGAAGGCCAAGGCCATCTACCACGCCCCGGGCGATGAGTACAAGAACGTCGTCACCGGCCCCAAGACGTCTGCCTTCGCGCACAACATCCTGGACCCCTCTCCGCTGCGGGAACCGCGGCCGGGCGAGCATGACGATGCCGGGTACTACCAGCACGCCCAGAACCCCCATACTGGCGAGGCCGACTGGCGACTGAACCCTGACCAGGACGCCACCATGGACACTCATCACGTCCGGATGTCCAACACCACGCCCGGCCAGAGCCTGGGTGGCATGAAGTATGAGGTTCCGCCCTACTTCGGCAAGAAGATCTCGGTCAACGGCCAGAAGTTCGACCCGTCCTACGACCTGCATGCCCGGGCCAACTGGGAGGCTACCCGCCGCCTCAACGCCCAGCAGGCCGACCCAGAGCGCCACCTGCTGCCCAAGCAGAGTCAGGCCATCGCGTGGACCAAGTTCAAGCACGACGTCGACCACGATCCGGACAGCAACAAGCACATCCAGCCCGAGCCGGGACAGGCCCCCAAGGGCAAGTTGGGCCCGCTGACCAACCCGATCCCGCGGTACCAGAAGGAGCGCGACCCGGAGTGGTGGGATGACCCGCGCCGCCCCAAGGTCGACCTGCGCCAGACTCCGAACTGGCACCACCGTAAGCCCGCCCATGTGGCCAACACGGCCAACAACGGCACCGTCTGGGGCAAGATGCTGGGCGGGTACATCGCCCGGCACCCACAGCACCCTCAGGACGCTCCACCCTCGGTAGCACCCAAGGCTAAGCCGCGCCGCGTCCGGGCCCCACGCAAGCCGGGTGCCCCCAAGACGTCGAAGTGGTATGTCGATTCGTCGGTCAGCAAGTGGTACATCACCGCGGACTCCGATGTCGATGGCAAGGACCTCGATAGCCTGGGGGGAGGCATGGCCTCCGGGGGGATCTCCGGGGGCGGCCAAATGGGGGCGACCCCATCCGTCGCTAATGGCGGCATGATGGACTGGTCCGGCATGCCCAACGCTGCGCCGATGACGATACCGAGCATGCCTTCGTCCGGCGGCGGCGGCAGTAGGCCTATGGCTCCTTCGCCTAGTGGCGGATCCGGCTACTCCGGGCCAGCAGGTGGCGGTGCTCCTACGGGCGGACCTCCGAGCCAGAGCCTCACCGAGGCCCTCACGAGGGCGGGGATCGATCCATCGATGCACGCGCTGATCTCGGGCTTCTCCGCAACCGAGGGCAACAACCCCTCTGGTGCGCCGACGCTGGGCTTCACCGACGGCCAGGCGGGTACAACCCTAGACCAGCACGCGCAAGCGCTCGCCAAGCAGCTGAATGACCGGCAGTCGGTAGCTGGGCCCTTCCCCCACGGGGGATCCCCGGAGCAGCAGGCGTCCTGGATGGCGACTGTGGTGGGCCAGAATGGCTCAGCGAGCGACTGGCAGGGGAACCACCAACCAGCCCGCTCGACCTACGTCAACAACATCGTGAAGAGCATGCCCGGCCAGGCCCCCGCCGCACCAACCGCGGTGGCACCGCATGGCTAACTTCAAGTATGTCGGGACCCCGGCCCAATTCGACGTCAGCGGAAATGCCTCTCAGGACCTGGTGAGCCAGAGCTATGTCAACTTCCTGCTCAGCCAAAACTTGACTGGCGCTGCAGTCTCCAACCAGATTGCCACCCTGCTGGCCCCCTATTCGCTCGCGACGACCACGGCGGACCTGATGAGCGGACTGGCCACCCCGGCCTGGATCCAGAATCAGATGGCCAACTACGTCGCGGCCAACACCATCAACAAGGCGAACGGCCCGATCCCCCTAGACCCCATCACTCTGCAGGTCCCCAAGGGGCAGATCGCCGTACCGAGCGGCTCCCAGCTGCAGCAGTTCCCGTCCCCCTTCTGGTCCCCGGCCAGCTACAACAGTGGGGTCGTCAGCGCCACCCACACCCCGGTTCAGCTCTACACCGTCGCCATCGCCGACCCTACCTACCCCTACTACCTGGTCTGCTCCGGTTCTCAGGACTGCCAGGTCGCCGCGGACAACGGGACCTTCCCAGTCATCACCGTCCGGCAGGGGTCCCCCACGAGTACCAATATCGTCGGGATCGGATACGGCGTGGCCGAGTCGTATACCGGTGCCACCCCCGGCGGCCAGCAGGCCCAGGCGACATTCTCTACCGCCAGCACGACGATAAGTGGCACGAGCTGGAATAGCGTAGGAACCCTGACCCCTACGGGCACCTCCGGCTGGTACGTCCCGCCCGGGACGACCGCCAACTATCTCGGGGCCCCGACCCTATCGTCGATGCCCGCGACCATTACCGCCGTGATGAACTACACCCACGCCCTCGCCGGACTATTCACCCTCCCGCTGGGGGAGATCGGAACCTATTGGGGGACCGTCAATACCCACGGTCGGATCGTCGACCAGCAGGGCAATCAGTACGCCTCTGGCGAGTCTTCCTATACCGGGACGACCCCGGGGGGCGGTACCGTCAGCTTCAGCTGGACCGGCACCGTTACCGCTGGCCAGCAGTTCGCCCTACAGGGGATCGAGAGTGGGGTCGGTAACGGTGTCCTAGGTCAGGGCCCAGGCAACTACGGCTATTGGACCGGCGGCTCGATCACGATCACTCCACCTCAAGTGGCTATGCAGAGCACCGCGACTATCATCTCCACCCCGTTCGACAACCAGACACCGATCACGGGGCCGACCACGCTCTACGTGATGATCAACAGCAGCGACACGACTAACGCGACCGCGGTCTCGGCCAGCGCTTTCGACCCGGGCCTCTGGATCATGCCCGTCCCAGCTACCTGATATTCATAATTTACAACGACTGTGAATGTTCAGTTTTAGTGAACATGCGCAAAGACTGAACGCTGATAACCCACTACCTATGTCAGGTGGTACGTGCGCGGTTCCGTGTCGGATCGCAGATACAGGGGATGGCATGGCGCTCCCGATCCAGTGGTGCCGAGGCATGACAGGTTGAGCGATTCCAGTTGCGCGCGAACGCCAGAGTTGGTGGCAATGAGGTCGGCTGCCGACCGGTGACCTCCCCAGCCCGCGATGGTTAGGTTCTGCTGCCAGCACTGCCCCAGGTGGTACAGATTGTCGTCACCAACGGGGTTCTCATGCGCCTTGAGTTCACGCGGATCGGTTGCGCGCAGGGCGAATAGGTTTCGCACGATGATGCCGTCGTAGCACCACGCTTTTGCGAATCCGATGCAGCGTCGAATGGTGGGATCATCTTGACTGGCGTCGGCAGTCGACGGATTGAGCATGATCCAACCGAGAAGCGGGCCGTTGCCCCAGCGTCGCACTAGCTCGTAGCGGTATTCCTCGCACGGGCTGATTACCGCCGATCCGCCATCGAATAGCGTCAGCTCGTCCATGTCAGTTCCTTTCGCCGATAACCAAGCGTTGATTCGCGTCTTACGTTAACCAAAGTCGTACGGGGTTACCCGCGTGAACCCTGACATTGACGACGCGCCGTTGACTATCCACATCCAAACATTCGGGTGCTCATGGCGTATGAGATGAAGCTGCCCATCCAGATTTTCGAACCAGCCCCAGCCCTTGATTCGACGCTCACGCACAGCGGCAACAAACCAGTCAGCGATTGCCGTCTCACTCACTTTGGCCCCTCTCTATTGCGCCGATAACCTCGCGCTACGACGCGCTGCGTATGGGTTCGTCCCAGTAGTGTCCGGTGTGAGAGTGCAGGCCGATGTGCCCGTCTGGCCTGGTGCAATGCATGTCTGCGACCGGGCTTTTGGCGCTGCATGGCCACCATTCACGGGCTCGGTACGCCTGCGGAAGCGCGCTGATAATCGCCATCACGTCGTCGGCCACAACCACCTTGCGACCGCTACCGTCGAAGAATGGCGCATCGGTGCAGAGTTGCTCAATGGCATGAATGGCCGCCACAACTCCTAGCTCGCGGCAACCTTCACAGTTTGGGCCGTGCTCTGACATATGCGCTGCTCCTTAATTAGCTGGGTGGTGTTGATAATCCGGCGCTGAGTTACGGTCAGTGCGCGTGATTTCCAGTACTAGAAGCGGCCAGCAGGCCGGTCCCCATATGGCGGAGTGCGCGCCCCTCCGAGTCTTACGTCGGGTTGGTGGCACCCCGGCAGCGCTCGCATTCCACGCTCTGGTCGTTGTGCCACGGGCAGCGATTTCCACTTCGGAGGTCCACAAAATACTGCCGGTACTCCTCACACCGGATTTCGTATTCAGCTCTAGCCCTTTTCAGCTCTCGCTCAGCTCGGTCTACCGCCTGTCCCGCGAATCCTCGGGCTGTGCCTAGTTCCGTTAGTTGATTCATGCCTTCCTCCGTTGATTACCGATAACTGGGCGGAACGTCAAGTCTAGCTGTTCCACCACCGCTCGCGGCGGATCTTCTCCGCGGCGGGACTGGTCGAGTCCTTCTGGTCGGCATTGAGGGCATCGAGAAGGTCTAGGAGCACATTGCCAAGGGGCTCTCTCTGGATCCACTGATCGAATTCGACCTTCGACCTTACGACGTCGTAGTTATCTTTCGCCATGCCTACCACAACAAAGCATGTGGGCAGCCCATTCCCGGACCTCAATAGGTGAGGAGGCCGCTCATGACATACGGCATCAACACCACCAACTTCGCAGCCCCGCTGCTAAATACCGTGCATGGTACGTCGTTCGTGCTGCCAGGCACCTGGATCCAGCTACACACGGGCGACCCGGGCGCGGCCGGAACGGCCAACCTGTCCCTAGTCACCACCCGTCAACAGGCGATCTTCGCCACCACCGCGACGGGCACGATCGCCCTGTCCGCATCCCCCACTCCATGGAACATGACCGGCACCGAGACGATCGTGGCCATCAGCGTTTGGTCGACGGCCACCGGTGGCGTCCCCTACTGGACTGCCCCGTTGACCTCGTCCCAACCAGTCGTCAATGGCGACACCGTCACCCTCAACACCTGCAGCCTTTCTATTGGCCCTCTCGCGGTGTAAGCGATGGTCCAAGCGGCATTCGATCAGGTTTCCAACCTTGGAGCCGCCCCCGGCTCGACCGGAGTCAGCGGCAACTTCACGCTGGGCGCGTCCGCCACAGAGCTCCTAGTCATCGTCTCGGGCACCCAGATCCCCCAGCCGACCCTCACCGCCACCATCCCAAATAGCGGGTCGGCCAACGTTACCAGCACTACCCTGGCCACCAGCACCGGGTGGATGACGATCTACAAGAGCCTCCATCCCCCTACCGGCGTGCAGGCCATCGCGGTGTCGGCAACCGGCACGAGCATCATCAACGTCACTGCCATCAGCTTCACCGGCGTGACACAGACCGGAACCCCAGTCCCCAACTCTGGGACAAGCGCGGCAGTCTCTTCCGGAACGATCGCGAGCGGCACCAACAACCGCGTCGTGTTCATCGTGGCGGCCCCGGACGCGGTCATCACTCCGGCCGGGTCGGCCAGCATCAGATCCAACCAGCCCAACCCCGCCGTATCTAATACGATGACCATCTGCGTCACCGATATAGCTGGTGCCGCTACCGTCTCCCAGAGCGCCACGCTGGGGGCTAGTGCGGGCTGGTTATCGGTGAGTATCAACCTGATCGCTGGTACCGCCTACACGGTCGGCGCTACCTTGGCTCTAGCCTTGGCGAGGGCGCAGGCGGCAAGCACCTTCGGCGGCCACCACTGGACGGTGGGCTCCACCCTAGCCCTGGCGACGTCCACCGCGGCGACCGGCCTAACGCAGTTCTACGGCCCGCCCCTACGCTATGTCGGTCGACCACCGGACACGAGCTCTACCCTGGTCACCGCGGGCTACGCCTTGCAGGACGTCGCGAACGACCTCGTCAGCGCCAGCTGGGTCGCCCAGCAGGTCGCTGCAGCAGCCGCCCCCCTCGTGCCCGTGTCCTGGATCAATGGGCAGATCACTCCGCCCAGCGGGGTCGGTGGCTACCTGAGTCAGGCCGCGGTCACCACCGCTCTAACTAGCGGATTCGTCCCCGACTCGGCGCTGGTTGCCGATAGCGGCATCGCCCAGCTCGGCAGCAACCCCAACAACCTGCTGATCCCCAGCGCACAGCTCCCCACCCTAGTCACCAATAGCTTGGCCACCTGCTACGACGCCAACACGTCCGGCCAGGGCACGGTCTGGCTCAATTCCGGCGTGGTCCTGACGGCCATTACGCACAACATCGGGGAGCAGCTCCTGGCCCAGGTGGACATCGTCGACCCCGGCTACCCCTACATCGCGCTGCCGTTCGCCTACGTGCAGGGGTATTCGTCGATCGCGGACACCGGCCCCCGGACCATTGGCAGCGGGGACAACTACGGCCTGTTGACCGTCACCGCTCTCGGAACGCAATCCCCGATCTACGGGATGGGCCTCTGCAACAACAGTCCCTACCCGAACTACTACGTGGTCACCCCGGGGGGCTACCCGGCGCAGAACGTCGTCCCGACGTCCCAACCCCCGCTCGTCGGGGATCAGACGCTGCAACTCGCGGGCTGCAACTACAACGGGTCCGACTACACCTTCACCGCTTCGACCGCGGCCCCGCTGGTCTTCTATGTCCTGATCTTCCCGGCCTTCGGAGGGTGATATGGCTGGATTGAAATACGTCGGAGCCGACTACGCTAACGACACCGCGAACGACCCGAACGATGTCGTCACCAAGCTCGACGTGGACAACGAGTTCTCGAGCGCCACAGTCAGCCAGAGCGTCGTGCAGGCCCAGATCAACGCTGCGGCAGCCACCTACTCGACCGAGACGTCGGTGCTGGCCGCGCTGGACGGCTACGCCCAAGCCCCTTTCCTGGCCACCGAGGAGGCCGGGCTCATCCCCGCGACCGCGGTGCCCCAGGTCGCGCCGTGGTCGAACACGAGCGATATGGCGGCCTTCCAGGCCAACGTCGCCATCCTGAATCAGGTACCCAACCAGCCCAACCTCTACGGGGGTATCGCGCCGCTGGACGACACCGGCAAAATCCCTAGCCAGTACGTCCCATCGCTGGGCATCGGCTATTGCCAGGGGCCCTACGGCCCGACGGCAACGGCCACCCAGACGGCCGTATCCAAGCCCCTAAAGATCGCCGACTGGGCTATCGGAGCGCCGCAGATCCCCTTCCAGCCGATGGTCTTCATGACCCTGCTGGCCTCCGCGGTGCTGGGCGGCCGACCGCTCGTCCAGGTTGTGCTTTCTAGTGGCGGACCTCCCGCCATTCCCAGCCAGGGCGTTCTGGTCGCTCAGGGGATTGGTCGCAGCCAGTGGAATGACCCCAATGGGCAGGTAGTCAATGTCATTCCCATTCCGGGAGCGGCCGGACATAGCGGTCTGACGACTAGCAGCGGAGGCAGTCCCGGCTATTTGCCTACCTACAACCTCTGGTTAAGCGCGTGGGTCTCCGACTTTAATCAGCAGGGCGTCACCGTGTCGAGCACAAACATTTTCAATGCTTCGGCTTTTCTTGTAAGATACCAATAGCCTTAGGGAGGCTTCATGCGTACCATTACCGCCACTTACGCCTATCACCCGAGTAGTGATTTCAAGGCGGACCTCAAGGTGGACACCGACATCATCTCGAAATACGAGGTGGGGCCCCTTCCGCATAGCCGCGCAATTGATCCAAATCTTGAACAAGACATCAAGATAAATGGCATCAAGCGGCCGCTGAAGATATACACCAATGGCCTTGTCGCCACCCTCGGTGATGGCAATCAGCGGATCCGGATCGCCCGCAAGCTGGGGATCAAGAAGGTCCCGGTCCAGATCGTGCCGGACAACTTCCGCCGGTCGGCCACGCGGAGCCTGGGCGGCCATCCCCGGCTGGCCCCGGTGCTGGTCGAGTGGGTCGAGAAGAACCTCTGGGCCCACGAGGAGCACCGCGTCACCCGGCACGTCATCGGCGGCGGAGTAGGCGGATCCATCAAGGCCAACCGGTTTGCTCGGTGCAAGTGCAGCTGTGGCGCGTACTGGAAGGAAGAGGCGTGAGCGTACTGCAAAGCAGCGCGAACTGGGTCCTTTCCGCCTTTCAGGCCCGGTTGGGCGACCCATATGTGTACGGCGGGGACTACTCGCCCACCGTCCTCACGCAGGGCTGTGATTGCTCGTACTGCGTCGGTTGGGTGCTCGAGGCGCTGACCAACACCCCGGCCGACATGAGCTGGGCCCACAACGTGTCGACCGAGTCTTGGTACTACGACTACACGAACAACGTGCCCGCGGCCCCCGGGTCGACCGGACCCTACGGCACGATCGCGGTCGCCAGCCTGGCCGACATCCCGTCCGACGCGGCCCTGACCATCAACATCATGCACGGCGGCGGCGGCGAGGATAGCCACATGAATTGCGTGCTGCAGGGCATCATCCTCGAGTCGAATGGCACCTACGGAACTTGTACCGGTGGGACAGGGGGCACTCTATCCACCGATCCGGAATGGACTGATCACTGGTACCTGCCCGGCCCTATTGACCCCGACGTATTCGACTATCTCAGTCTCGCAGTCATCACCGCCATCAGCGCACAATTCACGGCTTAAGGAGCATCGGTGACTCTGTTTTACCCGGACGTGGCCAACGTCAATTGGTCGTCGACCCAGAATGTCATTGACTTCATCAATGGACTGCCTGGACAGGGATTTGCCGGAGTCGTCCATAAGGTTACTCAGGGCAGCGACTTTGTCGATGCCTATTGGACACCGGCGCTGCAGACGGCCAATGCGATCAGCTTGCCCATTCTCGGCTACCACTACCCCGACACCACCGACCCCAACGCGCAGGCGGCCAACTTCGCGGCCGCCGGTGGCGGGAGCAACGTGATGCTCGACTGGGAAGACGGCGGGGGCGATCTGGACAATCTATGGGCAGTTGTAAACTCTTTCAACGCCATCGGGGTCAATGTCCAGATCTTGTACGGACCCCAGTGGTACTGGGCCTCGCAGGGCAGCGGGGACCTGTCCAGCCTCGCATCCAACGGCATCTACCTGGTCTCATCCGGATACCCGGGCGGGTCCGGCTACGCCTCCGACATCTACGTCGCGTCCGGCGGCGACACCGGTGAGGGCTGGGCCTCCTACGGTGGCGCAACCCCCGCGGCGTGGCAGTTCACCGACCAGGCCAACGTCGGCGGGTTCACGGTTGACGTCAACGCCTACCTGGGGACTGACATCAACGTCCTGTTCGGCACCGCGACGGTGGCTCCCCCAGCGCCGCCGGTCCCGCCAGTGGCACCGGTGGCCACCTTCTACGGCCTGCCGATCGACGACAACTCGATCTACCCGGCAATCCCCTCTATCTCTGCTCAGTTTGGAGCCTAATGAGTGACCTCGAGAGCGGCATGAAGTTCCGATATAACGCCTTCTCCTTCACCGGTCCGGGTGGAGAGCAGTTCGACGCGGAGAAGTACAAGGACGAGACCTTGCGGGCCGACCTGGTCGAAGTGGCCAACAGGGTGAGCTTCGAGCACGGCCCCCGGATCGTCGACCTGATCCTGGGCCGATTCGACGTCAGCAGAAAACTCTAGGAGACACCATGACATCAGCACAGACCCCCGAGCAGCTGGCCGCCCAGCTCCTGGCCGAGCTCTCCGCGTCCGGGGACGTCCCCCTGACCGCGTCTACCGACACGGTAGAGCAGCCCAACCTGACCTTGCGTGGCGCGATCCAGGCCATTCTGTGGGTCACCAACGCCGCGGTGGACATGAAGGGCACGAGCTCCACCTACGGCGCGCGGCCGTGGCCGGTCACCGTCCCCGACACCATCCTGGGCCACATCCTGGACATGCGGATCGAGAATCTACAGAACCAGGCGCTGCTGGCCGCCCTGGGTGAGGCCGCGGGCATCGACGTCGCGGGCATCCTGGCCCAGGTCAAGAGCGAGATCACCTCATGACCCGCGTGCTCCCCTGGGACACGGGATACAACTCCAAGAGCAATCCGGTGCCGCCGGGCGTGCACATCCCGTGGAATTCCAACGTCCACGTCTCGGGCCCGAACGGACCGGCCGTCGTACCTAATGCGACAGGAACCGGCACCACTGTCGTGCTCGACAACCTCTGGCCCGACGGTGGCCTCGAGGGTGCCGTAGTGGCGGCCGCGGAGAAGGCGGCCAAGGACGCGCTGCCCGCCATCGAGAAGAGCCTGCAGGACGTCGTGGTCCGGGAGATCGCCAAGGCCTCGGCCGCGGTGCCTGAGGTCACCGACCAGCCGACGTTCGACATCAGTGTCCTGCTCAAGCGCGGCGCTGCGCGGGCGGCCGCCCTGAAGTCCCTGGCCTACGGCCTGTTCCTGGCTCTGATCGCCGGGGTGGGCACCGGTGTGTCCGCGGCCGCCGGTCTGGACTGGGGCACTAAGGCGGGAGCCATCGCCGCCGGTGGGCTGGTCGTCAGCTCGGTCCTGCACTCGATCATGACCTACTTCGGCCAGCTCAAGTGGACGTCGCCGCCGACGACGCCGGAGCCGACCCCCTAGTGGCTTTCAACCCCCGTGACCAGGAGCGCCTAGCCAGCAATAAGTTCGACCCGATTGAGCTGGTCTGTTCGGCGATGAACAACCGTCCGCCCTGGGACTCGATTATCGACTTTGCGACCCACACCAGCTACTGCGGGTTCGAGATCTTTCCGCGCCAGGGCACGCTGCTCAAGCTGATCTTTCTCGAGACCGAGAATATGACTCAGTACGACATCGACGTCATCAACGAGTGGCGTCAGAACTTCGCGACGGGCCGGGACGTCTTCGGGGTGCAGCCCGACATCTGGGAGCGCGTCGAGTACCTCAAGGCCCGCGGATACCGCCGCTTCCCCTGGATCCAGATGGTGATCGGCCGACGTGGCTCTAAGGGGGCCATCGGCGGCCTGCTGGGGGCCGAACAGCTGGCCTACCTGCACACCCTGGACTCTCCGCAGACCGTCTTCGAATTGCCGTCCGACAAGGACGTCTACATGAACATCGGCGCGACGAACCAGACGACCGCCGCCCGCCAGCTGTTCGCCGACGTCCGGAGCATGGTCGAGCGGTGCGGGTACTTCAAGCCCAAGGGCGCTCCGCCGTGGACCGCGGAGCTCAAGGACAACATCATGCGGATCCGCACCCCCGCGGACCTGCGCCGGATCGCCCAGATGAAGGCCGACAAGCAGCCCATCGACCACCAGATCGCCAGCTTGATCGTCGTGGCGCTGGGTGCTTCGTCGGTCTCCGGCCGTGGTTCAACGTCGTTCTGCCTCGATCCGGAGACGCCCGTATTGACCGCCGACCTGCAGTGGGTGCCGATCAAGTCGGTGATGCCGGGCGATGCCGTCGTGGGTATCGACGAGTACCCCACTAGGGTTGAAGGCGGCGACAAGAACGGTCAGCGCAAGCTGCGTAGGGCCACGGTATTGGCTAAGGCCACTACGGTCAAGAAGGCCTATCGACTCACGTTTGACGATGGCAGATCGGTCGTGTGCTCGGGCGACCATAGGTGGTTGATTAGGCGGAGCACCGGAGAGTTTCGTTGGCGTCCCGTTAAGGGGAAGTCCTCCCTGCAGGACATCAAAGTAGGGGACGATGTCGTCCAAGTTGTGGAGCCCTGGGCAGTGGACGACAGTCGAGACGCGGGATATTTGGCGGGCGTGTACGACGGTGAGGGCAGTCTTGGCGGTAAAATTAGTGGTTCGTCGGGGCTATCTATAACGTTCACTCAGAATCCTGGCCTGGTCTTGGAAAAGACTATGCGACTTATGAAGGAGAAGGGTTTTAATCCTCAACCCCAGAACTCTAATGCCTACCTAATCGAAATGGAGAAGAGGTGTCAGCAGTGGGCGATCAGGGGGGTGTCCGAGTGCTTGAGATTTTTGGGGCAGGTGCGGCCGGATCGGTTAGTGGCGCGGGCCCACCTCGCCTACGAGGGCGTATCCCTCAGGGGTAAGGCTAGCTCTCGGTATGTCCAGCAAACTCATTATCGCAGAATTGTCAGAATCGAAGAGTTAGCTGAGCAAACTCTTATAGACATACAGACCAGCACTGGAACTTTTGTAGCAAACGGATTTGTTTCGCACAACTGTAACATGTACGACGAGTTCGCTTTTCATGTGCAAACAGGCTCTGTGAAGTCCGACGCTGAGATCTACCACGCCTGGCAGCCCAACCTCGGCCAGTTCGCCAAGGAGGCCTTGACCTACATACCGTCGAGTCCCTGGACTAAGGCCGGTCAATTCTACGTCCTGTACCAGCAGGCGGCCATGCTCATGCAGTCCTACAAGGACGAGACGGGGACCGGCGACGAGGCCCGGCAGAACCTGATCAACGTCGGCCAGACGGTCGAGCTCGACGCCGACCCCACCCGCCTGATCTTCCAGGGCCCCAGCTGGGCCCTCTACGAGGATTGGGAGCGCACTCAGGAGATTCTCGGCCTGGGGTACGCCTTCGGCAAGCCCCCCGAGCCGGACCTGACCGACGAGCGCCAGCAGCGCGAGCAGCGAATGAACCCCGACACGTTCCGGGTGGAGAAGCTAGGCCAGTTCCGAGAGGTCATGGACCAGTATCTGGACGGCGACAAGGTCGACGCCATGTACCGGGTGCCGAGCTGGCGCGAGCCGCTCGAGCCGGTGGCCTTCGGCACCTTCGACCGCAAGTACCGGATCCACTGCGACCCGGCCACCACCGGCGCAAACTTCTCGCTGGCCATCGGCCACCTCGAGGACGCGCCGCCCGACGAGCACGGTATCGTCTGGCCCCATGTGGTCTTCGACCTCCTCAAGGTCTGGCGGCCGATGGACTTCCCGGAGGATCCCGAGACCAAGAAGCGAACGATCGACTATATCCAGGTCCACAACGATATCGAGGATATCCTGGGACGGTTCATGTCGACCGAGCGGATCTCCTTCGACCAGTGGAATAGCGCCTCCTTTATCGCCAGCCTCAAGCAGAAGTTCATGCCCGATATCCGAGTCTCTGAGGTGACGTTCACCGATAAGGAGAACCAGGCCCGGTGCGAGAAGTTCAAGAGCGCCCTGAACCTGGGGTGGGTACACGCCTATGTGGACAATTTCTACCGCGACGACCTCTCGTGTCTGCTCGAGCTCGAGCTGAAGTTCCTCTCGGAGAAGAACGGCAAGGTCGTCAAGCAGGAGACGGGGCCGGTAACGACCAAGGACCTCGCGGACTCGGTCATGGTGGTGACTGTCGACCTGCTGCACCACGCCCTAGACCGCTGGTCAAGCAGCAGGATGACCGCCGGTGCCTTCGGCTCCTCCGACGCAGCGGCCCTGAAGAGCGGCCGGGAGAACGACCGGGCCAACCTGGTCGGTGTCGAGCGGAGGTTCGAGGGTAAAGTGGGCCAGAAGGTCGACGATATCCGGATCACAAAGATCGCCAACCAGCGGCGCGGGAAGTACGAGGCGGACCGCTTGAGCTCTATCCATAGCCGCCAGACAAGGCAAAGGCAAGAGCGGCCTCGGCGGTCCCTTTAGGTATAGACTTGACGTTCCGCAGGATTATCACGAAAGGAAATCCGTGACTGACGTTGTCCCGACAGAAGACATTGAGCGCATCGTGGGTGCTCCAAGAGCGCCATACGACCACCTGGGCCGCGCTGTGTCCGAAGAAGAAACGGTCTACATTCTGCACTCAAAAGAGTGCCTGGATAGCGGGATTGACTTGCGGGAGTGCCGGTTTTCCAAGGCGCTCGACAACGGGATCGACCTAGACGATTGGACTCATCGAGAGGATGCACCGATGGTGCTACGTGTTCTCGGTTACCGCGTCGTCCCACTGAGTAGGGTGACGTAAGTAGTGGTTATCAGCATACCGATTCCGACTTGACTCGGCCTGTACTCTGACTTATATGCCCAAAGCGAGTAAGTATAATCCTCAGAATTCCACCGCCCCTTGTGACGAGGTCGAGGTCGTCGGGCGTACTGGCGATATCCCCAAGATCATCACCGAGGACCAAAAGGCGGCCGCCCGCCGGGTTATTGCCGGACATCCGGATAACGACGCCGAGGCCACCCGCGAGCTTATGCTCATGCTGGGGATCTATCCCGGCCAGGAGACCGAGGAGTTCACCGTCTCGCCCGGTTCCTTAGTAAGTTCTAAGACTTCTTCGGGGTAATTTCTATCAAAGTGGAATAGATCTTGAGCTAGGTTGTTGTAACTAGTATGACCATCGCAGACATCAAGGCCCACGACGCAGCCATCTACGCCCTCCTGGTCGAGCTGGCCAAGGCCCAGGCCATCGCCGACGAGAAGGCGGCCAAGAAGGCCGCCAAAGAGGCCAAGAAGGCGGCGCGGGGCAACTAGCCCCCGCCGGGAATGTCACGCCGACCAGAGAGGTTGTACCAAGCATGCT
>Ga0302279_10002539_pt1 | contig 23918 bp, 19 predicted proteins | sample III_Bog_N3_3_FD_194541 | JGI IMG/M metagenome (GOLD analysis project Ga0302279, IMG submission 194541) | Peat permafrost microbial communities from Stordalen Mire near Abisko, Sweden - III_Bog_N3_3 | ecosystem: Environmental > Terrestrial > Soil > Wetlands > Peat | place: Sweden: Abisko... | reverse complement strand
GACCCCACGGCCCTCGCCGCCGACCGTGACGTCCTCCGCCGCGCGCTCGCCGGGGTCGCACGGGCGCGTGGCGGGGCCGGGCTCCAGGCGGTCGCCGCCATGCTCGCCGGGGAGCGTGCTCCGCGGGTGTGTCGCGCCGGCCTCGACCGGCTCTCCACGTTCGGTGTGCTCGCCGGGCGGACGACGGACGACGTGATGACCGTGCTGCGGGTGCTCCTCGCCAACGGGTGGATCGATCTCACCCCCGGCGACTACCCGGTGCCGGTGATCACGGCGCTGGGCTGGAAGCTGCTGGCGGAGGATCTGCCCATCCGCGTGCGGCTGCCGGCGCGGAGCCCGGTCGGCTCGGCGCCGCCGCCACGCGCCCCGCGTCGCGGGACGCCCGCATCGAGCGCGCCGACCACCGTCGCGGAAGCCCTGGGGCGCGGCATGGACCGCGGGCTCTACGACGCGCTCTGCGCCCATCGCGCGGCGCTGGCGCGGTCGAAGGCGGTGCCTCCGTACGTGATCGCGCCGAACCGGACGCTCACCGAGATCGCGCTGCTGCGCCCGCGCAGCGCCGAGGATCTCGGGCTCGTCCACGGGATGGGGCCGGGGCGGCTGGCGGCGTATGGGGAGGGGTTGCTCGCGGTGGTGAGGGAGAGGTCGGCCTCGCCGGCTGCGTAGTCGCCTGGGAGCGAGCCCTCTATTCCCGGCGGGGTGTATTCGAGTGTACGGGTCAGAATCATGGGCTCAACGAACGGTCGATCATCAGTCTCTCTTTTTTGCTTTGCGCTTCTTCTTTTTCGTCTTCTCGAGGGGATTTGGAGGATAAACGAGCGGATTGAGCGTTCCCCCACCCGAATTCTCCGCGAAGCCCGTGACGATGTCCGCCACGAATCGCGCCGCGTCCCGAACGGCGAGCGGCCAGTCCACTTGTTTCAGGCGTGTTCTGACATCGCGCTCGAATCCGAGCACTTCGGCGGCGACAGTCCAGTCCCCGTCCGGGTCGGGGCGCAAGTCACCGATTCGGAGCGTGATGGTCCGGGGCGCGCTTCCGTCGGCGGGCGTGAACGTAGTAACGTGCTCGATCACTTCTTACACCTACGGTGACACTCTTTGATGCACTTCCCGTTTTCGTCGTTGCACTGTGCGCGGCAGGCTTCTCTCGCTTTCTTCGTGCGCCTCTTGCTTCCTGCCTCCTCTCGCGCCGTCCGCGAGTCCGCGCCGCCGCCCGAGGCGAGCCACCTCACGACACCGCCGCCTCCGCCTCCCCCCGCCTCCGCTGCACCGCCGTCGCCAGCAGCCCCAGGAACTCGCGCGCGGTCCGCGGCGCCAGCACCAGCGCCGACGGCACGAACACCAGCCCTCCCAGCACGACCTCCGCCGCCAGCCGCACCCCGGGCGCGGCCGCGCCCGCGAACGCGTGCTCGAAGGCGACCACCGCCAGCACCATCGGTCCGCACGCCAGCACCGGCGGCGCCAGCTCGGCGAGCTGCGCCCGCAGCGGGATCCCGTCCTTCTTCCGCAGCAGCCCCATGTAGCTGAGCGTGTTGAGGCCGAACGCGAGCCCCACGGCCACGCAGGCCCAGTGCTCGCCGGTGGCGATGCTGCGGGGCGCCCACCCGGCGAGCAGGTGCATCCCCAGCACCACGGTCACGGTCTTGAGGCTCTCCAGGATCATGATGGCGCGCGGGCGGTTCTCGACCTGGAGGTACGAGCTGCCGATCCACCCGAGGGGGCGCACCGCCGAGAGGACGCTGAGGATGACCATCTCGGTCTCGATCCCGGCCCAGCGGCGATCCAGGAAGGTGGCCGTCAGCGCCGGGGCCACCGCGCCGAGGCCGAAGGCGAGGGGCGCGATCAGGAGCATCATCTGGCGGAGCGAGAGCATCAGGGCGCTCTTGCGGCGGGCCCCGCTCTCCATCTTGGCGAACGAGGGGACGAGCACGTCGCCGATGGTCTCGCCGATCTGCGTCGCCGGGATGTCGGCGAGGTTGTAGGCGAGGTTGTAGATCCCCGCCGCCCCCTGGCCGAAGTGGTGGGAAAAGACCAGGTTGTCCCAGCGCCGCGAGCCGAAGCCGGCGAGCGTCGCCACCGACATCGGCAGGCCGAAGGCGAAGAGCTCGCGCGTCTTCGTCCAGGTGATCCGGCACGGCTCCAGCCACTCGCGGCGCGGCGTGACGGTCGAGAGCGTCACCAGCCGCACCACCGAGCGCGCGATGGAGGCGACCACCACCGCGTTGCCGCCGCCCCACCACGCCCCCGCGCCCGTGGCGGCGAGGGTGACCGAGACGCCGCTGAAGACCACCTCGCCAACGGAGCGCAGCAGCCCGACGGCGCGGAACCGCATGTCGCGAACGAGGATGCGGTCCTGCACCGTGCCCACGCGCTCGAGCACCGCGGCGAAGGCCAGGCCGGGGAGGTAGCGATCGATGCCCGTCGCGTTGACGAGCACCCCGATGGGCCGGCCGAGGGCCAGCACGACGCCGAGGGCGACCAGCCCGAGCAGCGTGAAGTAGAACGTGGCGTGGAACGCCGCGGCCCGGCCGGCGTCCGGCTTGGACACCAGGTACTGCGAGAGCCCGCAGTTGGAGAACGTCGTGGCCGTCGTGATGACGATGGCGGCGAGCGAGACCTCGCCGTAGGTGTCGGGATCGAGGAAGCGCGTCAGCAGCAGCGTCCCGGCGAGGCCGACGGTGCGCGAGCTCACGCTGGTGAGGACAGTCCAGGCGGCGCCCCGCACGGCGCGACGGGCGAGGTTCGTCGGGGTTGGCGCCGAGTCGAGTGGCGGGCGAGGGGACGCCGAGAAAGACGGAGGATCGGACACGCGCGAGAGTTCGATGCCAGCGCGCGCGATGAAGTTGCGCGGCGGTGCGCGCCTGCTCGCGGGACGCTCTCGGGCGCCCGGCCGGAGGACCTGCCGTCACCCGGCGGAGGTCACCAGAGCGCGCGGCCCTCCATGCCCCCGGCCACGGTGAGCGCCTCGCCGCTGACGTGGCGGGACATGACCGGCGAGGCGAAGAACAGGACGGCGGCGGCGACGTCGGCGGGCGAGGCCACGCGGCGCAGGGGCATGGTGCGGGTGACGGCGTCGAGCTGGCCGCTCCCGGCGAGGGTCTGCGCGGCCATCGGCGTCACCGTCCAGCCCGGGTCGACCAGGTTGACGCGGGCCCAGGGGTCGACGTGCACGATCTCGTTCTTGAGGGTGAGCACGAGGCCGCGCAGCGCCGCCTTGGTGGCGGCGTACTCGGCGTGGCCGGCCTCCCCGAAGCGGCCCGCGGTGGAGCCGATGAAGATGACCGAGGCGCCGTCGCCGGTGCCGCCCGTGCCGTCGGTGCGAGGCCCGCTGCGGCGCAGGGCCGCGACGAAGGCGCGCGCCGTCCACATGGCGCCGAGGAGGTTGACCTCGAGCACCTCGCGCACGCGCGCTTCGGGCAGGGCGTCGAGCGGCAGTGACTCCGGGGGCCAGATCCCGGCGTTGACCACGCAGACGTCGACGCGACCGAACGCCGCGCTCGCCGCGCGCATCGCTCGGTCGAGCTCCTCGGGGCTGCGCACGTCGGCGAGGAGGGGCAGCACCTGGGCGCTCGCGGGGACGGGGCGCCGCGAGAGGGCGGCGACGCGGGCGCCCTCGGCGGTGAAGGCGCGGACGAGCTCTTCCCCGATGCCGCCGGAGGCGCCGGTGATGACCGCAACTCTGTCCGTCAGACCGAGGTTCACGGCGGAGACGTACCACGCTGCGGCTCGTCGCGGAGAGGGACCGTCGGCCACAGCTTGAACGACACCTCCTCGCCGGGGCTCCGGCGCACGGCCACGGCGGTGCGGTGGCGGGACCCGCGGGGTGGGGACCCGGGCGGCCGCGGCGGGAGCACGAGCTGGGCGAACTGCCAGGTCGCCGGATCGTCGGTGATCTGGGGACCGAAGGCGATGCGGATGGGGGCGCCTGGGTCGAGGAGAAAGGAGAACTGATCGAGCGGCAGCGAGAGGCCCATCCCGCGCGCCTTGATGTAGGCCTCCTTGAGCGTCCAGTAGTCGAAGAAGCGGCTGCGGCGGCCCTCGGGGGGGCAGGCCCGGAGCGCCTCCACCTCGGCCCGGGAGAAGAAGCCGTCGGCGATGCTCACCGTCTCGCCCGTCCGCGTGGTGTCCTCCACGTCGACGCCGACCTCGCGCTCGACCGCCACCACGCAGGCGACCAGTCCGCGGGTGTTGGAGAGGTTGAACCGGAGGTGGCGGTAGCGGGGATCGTCGATCTCGGGGCGGCCGTAGTCGTTGGCGCGGAACCTCCACGCGGCGGGCGCCACCGGGGCGTAGCGGGAGAGCGTGGAGCGGACGAGCGCGCGGGTGAGCAGGTACTCGTGGCGGCTGTGCTCGAAGAGGTAGCGGTCGTGGCGGGCGCGCTCCTCGTCGGTCAGCCACGTGGCATACGCGGCGAGGAGGGACCCCTCGGTGACCTCGTCGGTGAAGAGGTACCAGAGGTGGACCTCGTCGGCGGGGAGGGGCACCGGCTGGGCCGGGGGTTTGGGGGGCTCCCCCATCGCGACCCGGGTCATGAAGCCTGGTGCCTCCGCGCGACCCTCCCCCGGACCATGTCGAGGAGCTGGCGCGAGGCGCGAGGCGCCAGCAAGAGCGCCGAGGGCACGAAGACGGCCGCCCCCACCAGCACCTCGATCACCAGCCGCGGGCCGAAGGTGCGAGCGCGAGCGGTGAAGCCGATCAGGTGCACCCCGTCGCTGAAGGCCGCCGTCTCGGCCAGTCGATGGCTGACCAGGCCGACCGCCAGCATCATCGGGATCGCGGCGAGCGTGGGCGGCAGGAGGGGGCGGATCTGGGCGAACAGCGAGACCCGGTCGAGCTTGCGGATCACGCCCAGGTAGGTGACCGCGCTCAGCGTGAACGCCAGCACCACGGCGGCGCAGGCCGCGAGGACCGCGACCGAAGGGCCGAGGAGCGCCTGGGCGAGGGTGGTGCCGAGGTGCAGGAGCGTCACCACCGCGATCATGCGCACCCACTCGAGGATCATGATGATGCGCGGGGTGTGGCGCACCTGGAGGTAGGCGATGGCCGTCCAGATGATGGTGCGGGGGACGGCGATCAGCACCAGGATGCGGAGCGTGTCGGTGACCGCCTCGTACTCGGGGGGGAAGGCCAGCTTGACCAGATCGGGCGCGACCATGGCCAGGCCCAGGGCCAGCGGCGTGACCAGCAGCACCAGCATCTCCAGCGCCAGGAGGAACGCGTCCTTGCGGCGGTCGTTCGTCTCCATGTGCGCGAAGGTCGGGACCAGCACGTCGCCCACCGTCTCGGCGATGAGCGACGCGGGGATGTCGGCGAAGTTGTAGGCCAGGTTGTACTGGCCCGTCGCCGCCTCGCCGAAGTGGTGGGCGTACACGAAGTTGTCGAATTTACCCGCCCCCATGTTGGCGATGCCGGCCAGCGACATCGGCAGCCCGAAGGTGAAGAGCTCCCGGGTCCGCGCCAGGGTGATCCGGTGAGGCTCGGCCCACGAGCGCCAGGAGGTGGTCGCGACCAGGGCGACGAGGCGCACCACGCTCCGCGCCATCATCGCCCACGCCAGCGCGAAGCCGCCGCCGAAGGCGGTGCCCTTGCACCGGGCCGCGAGCAGGACCGACATGGCGGCGTACACCAGCTCCCCGAGCGACCGCTGCACCCCGACGGTGCGGAAGCGCATGTCGCGGAGCTGGATGCGATCCTGGATGGCGCAGACCCGGTCGACGAACGCCGACGCCGCGAGCAGGGGGAGGTACTGCCCGATGTTGGGCGCGTTGATGATCTCGCCGAACGACGGGCCCAGGAGCACGGCGAGGCCGAGCGCCACGATGCCGAGGATCAGGTAGTAGAACGTCGCGTGGAACACGGCGGCCCGGTCCGCGTCCGGCTTCGAGGCGATGTACTGGCCCACCCCGGCGTTGGAGACCGCGGTGGCGGTGAGCATGACCAGGGCCGCCAGCGAGACCTCGCCATACTCGCCCGGCGTGAGGTAGTGGGTGACGGCCAGCGTTCCCAGGATGCCGAAGATGCGCGCGCCGGTGCCGGAGAGGATCACCCAGAAGGCGCCGCGGGCGGCCCGGGCGATGCCGCCGCGGGGGACGGGACGGGCGCTCGGGGCAGGGGGGGCGCTCGGCGGTGGACTGGATTGGGACAAGCGCCGTGCTCTCGCCCCGAAGTTAATCGAACGGCGCTCGATCCGTCCACGAAATGTCGGGAAACGGCCTCATCCCGCGGGGCGCCCGATCCGGCCACCGCGGCCGTTCAGCCCCACCAGTAAGAGAGCTTGCAGAGGAGCTCTTCCTCGGCGGCGCGCGGCGCGACGTGGGAGAAGTTGAGCCCGGCGCCGTCGCCGAAGCTCGGCGTGGTCCCGGTGTTCTGCGAATGGTTGTAGACGAGGAAGAGCGTGGAGCCGAGGCGATACTCCCAGCGCCCGACCAGGCTGGCATTGATGGTGCCGCTCTCGAAATCGGGGTTCTCGGACACCGCGAAGGTGACCGGCCGCAGGTCGGAGAGGTGGATCTGGGCGCCCTTCCCGCGGGCGGGCGCGAAGGTGTAGTCCGAGTAGTGCTCGGACTCGAGGATCGCCTGCGCGTACGCCTGGAGCGTCAGCCGCGGAGTGAAGGTGTAGGTCGAGCGCAGGGTCAGGCTCAGGCTCTGGGCGCGCTGGCGGCCGAACAGATACGAGCTGCCCTGGCTGTTGAAATAGCGCGGCTCGCCCACGGTGTAGACCCAGTTGGGGAGCAGATCGACGTCCCACTGGGGCAGCACCTTGAGCGAGATCCGCCCGTCCCCCTGGAACTCGAAGCCATTCTCGATCAAATGGGTCTGCGTCCACAGCGAGCCCGAGACGCGCTTGCGCGAGTCCGAGGACAGCCAGACCTCGGCCCCGTAGACGGCGCCGCGCTCGAGCGACGCGCCGTCGCCCATCTCGCGGTCGTCCCAGTGTCGCGGGCGCACGTGGGCCTCCGCGTAGATCTGCCAGAAGCTCTTGAACTTGGTGTAGTTGCCCAGCGCCAGGCTGCGACCCTGGTTCTCCCCGTCGAGGTTGTCCTGCTCGGAGTAGTCGAACCCGGTGTGCGTCTCCAGCGACGCGCCGCGCGGCTCGAGCATCCGGACCTCGCCGCGGGCGTGGACGGTGGCCAGGTTCTGCCGGGTCATGAAGCCGAGATCGTTGAAGTCGACGGTGCGCCCGTACGCCTCCACGTCGATGGCGCCGGCGAAGTCTTTGCCACCCTCCTTGGCGGCGTGGAGGCTGACCACCGGCCCGGCGTCGCCCGACTGGACCACCGTGCCGTCGGGGAGCGTGCGCGGGGGCCCGCCTTCGATGAGGGTGCCGACGACCTGCCCGGTGACCGTGTACGCGCCCGACGGGGATCGCCAGCGGGCGTCGACCCCGCCCACGTAGGCGTCGTGGAAGCAGCGCGCGCCCGGCGCGGTGGTGACCGGATTGAGGCTGTAGCCGACCGGGCAGAGCTGGCCGAGCCCGGCGAGGACCGGATAGGCGGCGCCGGACTCGACGCGCTCGGTCGCGGTGAAGATCAGGCCCACGTGCGCGTTGGCGCCCACCTCGCGCTTGAGGCGGAGCACCGCGTAGGCGGTGAGGGGATCGACCAGCCGGCTCACCTGGGCGCCGCCGGGCTCCTGCACCGAGACCCTCTGCTGCCCCGTCATCGCCACCAGCTCGCCGTAGGTCCAGCCCGCGCCGAGGTCGCCGGCGAGCTTGGCCGCGCCGTAGATGGTCGAGGGGGTGGGGGTGTTGACGAGCTGCTCGGTGCCCGGGGTGCCGGTGGTGGTCGGCCCCGCCAGCGTCGGCGCGTCCGGCGCGTGGCCGATGCGGCGCGTGTAGAGGAGCTGGAGCGGGGTGGCGAAGGTCTCCACGCCCTCGAGGAAGAAGGGCCGCTTCTCCGGGAAGTAGAGCTCGTAGGTGGTGAGGTTGAGGATGACCTGATCGGCCTCCACCTGGCCGAAGTCGGGGAGGATGGTGGCGTCGAGCGTGAGCGACTGGCTGACGTGCCACTTGATGTCCATGCCCGCGGCGATCCCCAGGGTGGTGCCGCGGGCCAGCGTGGTCGCCTGGGGGTCGTGGTGCCCGACCGAGCCGACGATGAACGGGCGGAGCTCGATCGGCGCCCGGGAGATCAGCCCGCTGAGGTTGTCGAGGCGCCCGTAGTGGGAGACCTCTCCGGCGGCGTCGAGGGGGATGTGGGCCCACTCGTCGGTCTCCTTCCGGGCGGAGACGTAGCGCCTCACCTGGAGCCCCCAGGTCTGCACGGCGCGCGCCGGGAAGCGCAGCGCCCGGAGCGGGATGCGCAGCTCCGCGGACCAGCCGGTGGGGGTGCGGGCGGTGGCGCCCTCCCAGTTCTCGTCCCAGTCCTGGTTGAAGTCGGTGTCGTTGAAGTGGAGCCCGTCGGAGAGCACGCCGGCCACGTTGATGGAGAACTCGAAGGCGCTCTTGCCGTCGCCCCGCGCGTCGAGGATCACCGTCACCGAGTCGGACTCGGCCCGGCGGTCGCGCCGGGTCAGCCGCGAGACCACCTCGGCGCTCTGGGGGCAGTCGATGCCCACGTACACGTTGTCGTCGTCGTAGAGGATGCGCACCACGGTGCGATCCCCCGGCGCCTTGCCGTCCAGCGGCGACTTCTGGGTGAACGCGTCGCTCGCCGGGGCCGCCTGCCAGGCGGCCTCGTCGAGGCGCCCGTCGAGCACCGGTGGCTTCTCGGCGCGGGCGGCGGCGAGGTGCGGGACGGCGGCGAGCGCCAGGAGGACCGGTAAGGGGGGCATGGAAGGCGCGCATCATAGTGTGGCAAAGAGGAGCGGGCCAGCCGGGGCGCGCTCGGCTATGTTGCGCGCCCATGCGCGTCGCCCTGATCTACCCGCCGAGCTGCGACCCCACCGCCCCCTACCTGTCGGTGCCCACGCTCGCCGCGTGGCTCCGCAAGCACGGCGTCTCCGTCCTCCCCATCGACGCCAACCTGGAGTCCTGCGAGCACCTGCTCCGCCGCGAGACGCTCGCGGACCTGGGCGCCCGCATCGAGCAGCGCCTCGCCCGGCTGGAGCAGAAGCCCTCGCTCTCGCACGCCGATCAGCTCGTCTACACCCAGCTCTGGCGCGCCCGCGGGGACGCCGCCGCGGTGCCCGACGCCATCGAGGACGCCCTCGCCGTGCTCCGCGACCGCACCGGCGAGCGCTTCTACGACCCCGCCGCCTACGAGCCCGCCATCGCCACCGTCGACGCGGCGCTGCGCGTGGTGAGCGCCGCCTGCGCGCCGCTGGCGGTCGACATGGTGGCCTACCGCACCCCGTTCTCCCTGCTCACCGCCGACGAGATCGCCCGCGACGCGCAGGCCGACCGCGACCCCTTCCACGACTACTTCGTCGCGCTCGCCGGTCGCCTCCGCGCCGAGGGCGTCGGGGTGGTGGGCATCTCGGTGGCGTTCCCCGGGCAGATCCAGCCGGCGTACTCGCTCGCCTACGTGCTCCGCGAGCACCTCCCCGGCGTCCACGTCACCGTGGGGGGCCCGGCGCTGACCCAGATCCTCCTCCGCCTCCAGGGCGAGCGGCTGGAGAAGGCGCTCGGCCCCTTCCACTCCGCGGTGGTCTTCGAGGGCGAGGTCGCCCTCCTCGAGCTGGTCCGCAAGCTCGAGCGCGGGGAGGACCCGTGCGCCGAGGGACGCCTCATCCGCGGCCAGATGATCGAGGACATGACGCTGCTGCCGCCGCCCGACTTCGACGGCCTCCCCCTCGACCGCTACCTCGCGCCCGAGCTGGTCCTCCCCTACGACCCCACTCGCGGCTGCTACTGGGGCGTCTGCACCTTCTGCCACTACGGCCTCGCCGAGGTGGGGACCGCTCGCTACCGCGAGCGCACCACCGAGACCATCGTCGACCACCTCGAGGCCCTCTCGAAGAAGCACGGCAACGGCATCTTCTACCTCTCGCAGGACGTCTTCTCCCCCCGCATCGCCGCCCAGATCGCCCGTGCCATCCGCGCCCGCGGGCTCAACCTCCGCTGGGGCACCGACATGCGCCCGGAGCGCTCGCTCACCCCGGAGCGCTGCGAGGAGCTGGTGGCGGGCGGCGCCCTCAGCGCGGCGCTCGGCGTCGAGTCGGCGGCGCCCCGCGTGCTCTCGCTCATCGACAAGGGCATCCCCCCCGAGGACATCCGCGAGGTCATCCAGAACCTGGCGCGCGCCGGCGTCGCGGTGGAGGCGATGTGCTTCTCCGACTTCCCCACCGAGACCTACCGCGAGGCCATGGAGACGGTGCGCTTCATTCGCGGCGTCGAGGACGACCTCTCCCTCTTCATCCTCGGGCGCTTCGATCTCACCCACGGCTCCCTGGTCGCGCAGAAGCCGGGAGAGTTCGGCATCAAGGAGGTCTGGCAGGTGGCCGGCGACGAGCTGGGCACCGGGCTGTTCTTCGCCGAGCGGCAGAAGACCAAGCGCCCCGAGCAGCAGGAGAAGCTCGAGGCTGCGGTGACCGAGCTCTCCGGCCACTGGCGGCTGCACCGCTACCCGTGGGCCGGCGCGCTCTCCACCGCGCACTCCATGCTCTACTACCGCAAGCACGGCCGCGACGTGTTCCGCCGCCTCGGCGCCGTCCCCGCCCCGGCCATCCCCGGCGCCCACCCGCAGGTGATGGGGGCCCGCTACGACGTGGCCCAGATCGCCGACGTCTCCGCCGAGAACGAGGCCGCCATCTGGGCCGAGCTCGTCCACGTCCGCCGCGAGGTCGGCCGCGAAGCCTACCGCTCCCTCGCCGACGGCGTGCCCCGCGCCCGACCCCTGACGCGCCGCTTCCGCGTGCTCGCCGGCCACGAGCCGGAGCCGGTGGGGCGCGATCAAGCGGGCGGGCGCCCCCAGCGCGACCTCAAGGGCGGCCGCCGCCCCTCGCACGCCGGCAACGCGACCAAGCCCTGACTCCCAGCCCAACGCGAAACTTCCCCCGGGCGAGGAAAACGGGGGTTTGGGGGCAGAGCTCGGCGCTGCGCCGAGCGGAGCCCCCATCGAGACTGCTTGTCGGATCCCCTCCGCCGGGAGTACAAGGAAGGCCGCGCGTGGCTCGCCTTCATGCCTTCGGGCCGTATCAACTTGTCGAGCGCATCGGCGTGGGGGCGATGGGCGAGGTCTATCGCGCCGTGGCCCGCAGTGACGGCCGGGTGGTCGCGCTCAAGCGCCTGATGACGAGCACCAGCGGCAACGCCGACGCGGTGGCCATGCTCAAGTCGGAGGCGGACCTCTCGCGGGTCCTCGATCACCCGGGCATCTCCAAGGTGGCGGACGTCGGCCAGGTCGAGGGCGTCCACTACATCGCCTACGACTACGTCCACGGGCGCGACCTGCGGGCCATCCAGGGGCGTGCGCGCGCCCCTGGGCGGGGGGCGCCTCCGTCCTCGGGGCGCCGGTCCTCGCACGACGGCGAGCTCCACCCCATCGACCTCGCCGTCGCGATCCACATCGTCCTGCGGGTCGCCGAGGCGCTCGGGCACGCCCACGCCCGCTGCGGCGCCGACGGGCGCCTCCTCCGCCTCGTCCACCGCGACGTCAGCCCGAGCAACGTGCTCGTCTCCTTCGACGGGGCGGTCAAGCTGCTCGACTTCGGCATCGCGCGCGCGGCGGGGGCGCTGGTGCGCACCGACGCCGGGCAGGTCAAGGGCACCGTCGGGTACATGTCGCCCGAGCAGGTGCGGGGCGAACCGCTGGACGCGCGCTCCGACATCTACTCGCTCGGCATCTGTTTCTGGGAGCTCTGCACCGGCCGTCGCCTCGTCGACTCCGTGGAGGTCGCCGCGCGGATCGTCGCGGGAGAGGTCCCCTCGCCCCGCTCCGCGGGGGCCAAGATCTCGGTCGAGCTCGAGCGCGTGCTCCTCAAGGCTCTCGCGAAACCGCCGGACCAGCGGTACGCTGGAGCCAACGAATTCCACGCCGATCTCTCCCGGCAAGCCGGCGCCGAGGACCTGCTCGCTGACTCTGTTCGCGTCGCGCGTTATGTGCGAAGCCTGTTCCCCGAAGCCGCGGCGGAGGAAGCCGCATCTCGTGAGGAGTCTCTAGACATGGCGGATAACAAGGGCGGCAGCGATCTCGATGTGTTCGAAGGGCTCGCCAAGAAGGCGACGCGCCCTGCGGCCCCGGGTTTGACCCCGCCTCCGCCGTCGCAGGCTCGCAAGGCCACGCTGCTCGGCGGCCTGGGCCCGCTCCCGCCTCCCGCGGGCCCTGCGGGCGCCAAGTCGGGCGCGGGCGGTCCTCTTTCGGTTCCCGGCTCCGCGCCGCCGCCGGCGCCCCCTCCCCCTCCGATGCCGATCCCGGCGTCGAAGCCGGCCGGATCGCTGCCGCCTCCGATCGCGCCGCCGACCAAGTCCGGCACGCTCCCCGGCCTCTCGGCTCCCCCGGGACCGCTTCCGCCGCCCTCGCGCCTCCCTCCGCCGCTCGGCGCGCCTCCGCCTCCCGCCGCGGCCGCCCCCGCCGCGCTGGCCCCGCCGTCGATGCCCTCGATGCCCTCGATGCCGGCAATGCCCTCGATGCCGGCGATGCCCTCGACGCCCGCGATCGCGGCTCCTTCTCCGCACGCGCCTCCTCGCCCGCCTGCTCCTCCGCCCGCTCCCGCGTCGGCGGCGCTCCCCGGTCTCCCGGCTCCCCCGGCGCCGCCCTTCCTGGCCCCGCCCAGCATCGCGCCCGCCCCGTTGCCGCTGCCGGCGCCGCCTCCGGCGGCAGGCAAGGCCCTCCCTCCGCCCGCTCCGCTCCCTCCGCCGGCCGCTCCCCCCAAGGAAAAGGCCCCGGTCAAGGCCGCGGTCGACATGGACTGGGACGACGAAGAGGAGTCCACCCACGTCTACGACAAGGCCGACGGCGAGCTGCCCCCCATGCCGTCGCGAGGCGCCAAGGTCGGCTCGGCCGCCGCGCTCCTCGCCGGCTCCGGCGGGGCCGCGCGCTCCGTCGCGCCCGCGGCCGGGCTCCCGGCGCCCAGCGTCCCTCCGCCTCCGCCGCCGGTGCCGATGGCGCATCCGGAGATCTCGTCCCGCCGCGACGACCCCACCGCCATCCGTCCCCGCCCCGTCATCCCGGCGCCGCCCGTCCAGGCCCAGGCCAACCATGCTGGAGGTCATGCCGGAGGCCAGGCGAGCGGCAGCCGCGTCGGGGTCATCGTCGGTGGCCTCGCGCTCGTGCTGGCGCTCGGCGCGCTCGGCTACTCGCTGATGCCCAAGAAGGGCTCCATCAAGATCATGGTCGCCGCCAAGAGCGGCGCGACCGTCGGCGCGGTCGACGTCTACATCGACGGCGTCAAGAAGTGCGAGGCCACGCCCTGCGTCGTCGCCGACCTCGAGCTCGGCCCCAAGAACATCAAGGTCATCTCCCCCGGCTACCGCCCGGCCGAGTCCACCGAGGTGATCGAGGCCAACACCAAGCGCGACGTCACCGTCCCCCTCGAGGCCAACGGATCCACGCCGGCCTCCCCCCAGATGGTCGCCCAGGACGCGTCCGGCAACCCGACGCTCAAGATCGGCGGCACCGAGGCCGAGAAGTCCGTGCACGTGTTCGTCAACGGCGCCGACAAGGGCACGCTCCCCCTCGAGGTCAAGGACCTCCCGGCCGGCAACTACAAGGTCCGCTTCGACGGCGGCGACCGCTACGAGAAGGTCGAGAAATCGATCGATCTCGTCGCCGGCCAGGTCAACGATCTCGGCGAGATCAAGCTCAAGGTCCTCAAGGGCCAGGTCATCCTCGACCTGGTGACCCCCGGCGTCAGCGTCACCCTCGTCCGCCACGGCGACAAGAAGACCGAGAAGAAGGTCACCGACGCCGTCCTCAAGAACACCCCGGTCCGCCTCGAGATCGACAGCTCGGAGAACTGGCGGCTCGTCGCCACCAAGAAGGGCTACGACGACTTCACCCAGGACCTCACCTTCGAGGACGGCCAGGGCGACAAGACCGTCAAGATCGAGCTCTACGAGATCGGCAAGCCCCCGCCGCCGCCGGTCCCCGGCCCGCTCCCCGGCCCCGCGCCCGACCGGACCCCGCCCCCCGACAAGACCCCGCCCCCCGACAAGGCGGCCTCCGGCACCGGCACGCTCAACATCAACTCCATCCCGGTGTCCAAGGTCATCCTCGACGGCAAGCCCCTCGGCAGCACCCCCAAGGTCGGCGTGAGCGTGCCCGCCGGCTCCCACACGGTCACCTTCATCCACCCGGATCTCGGCAAGCAGTCCGTCACCGTGCAGGTGAAGAACGGCGAGACCAAGACCGCCGCAGTCAAGTTCAAGCAACCGTGAGCAAGAGCCCACGCCAACCAGGGTTGGCGTGGGTCTTCAATCCCGGGCGCTCTCGCGGTCCCCGGTGGTAGCGTGCGCCAATGGCGCGCCCTATCCTCCGCATGGCTGCCCTCCTCCTCGCCCCCGCGCTCCTCGCCGCGTGCGCCGGTGCGCAGGCCTCCCCCGTCCTCCCGTCCCCGACCCCGCCGGGCGCGGTGCGCTTCATCGTCGGCGGCGACTCGCGCAACGACAGCGCGCACGTGGTCCCGTGGGCCTTCCGGGGGGCCAAGGTGCGCGAGGCGCGCGCCTTCCTCTTCCTCGGGGACATGGAGCTCTCGCCGGAGATGGACGAGCACTTCTCCAAGGAGCTGCCGCTCCTCGATCCCATCCCGTTCTATCCGGTGATCGGCAACCACGAGGCGCTCGTCTTCGGCCGCTTCGCGGTGAGCACCAAGGCGCACGAGCGCGAGTTCCAGAAGAGCTTCCTCGATCAGAAGCGCACCCCGGTGCAGAGCCGCTACGAGGACAAGGTGGTCTACTCCGTCGACCTCGACGGCGGCGTCCACTTCGTCGCGCTCGACAACGTGAGCCAGAAGGGCTTCGGCGAGGGGCAGCTCCGCTGGGTCGCGGGCGATCTCGAGCAGGCGAGCAAGCGCCCGGGCACCCGCCACCTCATCGTCGGCATGCACAAGGCGCTGGCCAGGAACGGCGTCACCACCCACTCGATGGAAGAGGACGGCCCCGCCGCCGTCGCCGACTCCGACGCCATGCTGGCCACGCTGGTGAAGTTCCACGTCGACCTCATCCTGGCGAGCCACGAGCACCAGTATTCGCACTTCGTCCAGGCGGGGATCGAGAGCTACCTCACCGGCGGCCTGGGCGCCCCGCTGAAGGTGGAGAGCGGGCCGGAGCACGCCTATCACCACTTCCTCCAGCTCGACGTCACCGACCACGCCATCGCCGTCAGCGTGGTCCGCTTCGACGGGGCGCCGAGCACCACGACCAAGGAAGAGGTGGAGTGATCCGGGCGACGAGGCGGTGAACGAGCCCGGCCCGTTCACCGCTCCCCGCGACGGATCACGGGAACGTCACCAGCACCGGCGGTGACCAGTCGCTCTGCAGCTGGCCCTGTCGCAGCGCGTAGCGCACCCAGATCGACGTGCCCGACGCGCCGGTGAGCTTGCGCGTCTTGCCCCCGCCCACCGCCGTCGTCCACGTGGTGATGGGGTTGGGGCTCGTCTCCACCAGGTAGGCGCGCCGCGGCCCGGTCTCCTGGGCGACGGTCTTGGCCTTGCCGCTGCCCTTCTTGCCGTAGACGAGGTTGAACGCCGGGTAGACCAGCGGCGGCGCCGGAGGCTTGCCGGTGTAGGCCTTGAACCCGGTGTCCGTCACCTGCTTCTCCGTGGTGGCGTCGTTCTCGATGAGGTTCGCGACCAGGCGGATCGCCTTGTCGTTCGCGACCCGAGCGTCGCCCGCCGCCGCCACGTCCGACGCGTGCTGCTGGGCGCTGGCGGACGCCGTCTGGCCGGCCTTCTTGTAGGTCCCGTACGTCGTGACGACGTTGGTGAGCCCGGTCTGGATGGCCGGATTGGCCAGGGCGAGCGCGCTCACCGGCCCGAGCTTCTGCAGGGCGCCGACGAGGTCGTCGCGATCCTTCTCCTCGGCGTCGAGCCCGGTGGTGCTCAGGAGCACGTGAACGATATCCGACTTGGTCTTCGCCATGGCTGCCTCCCTTCACGATCGGTGCACGAGCGCCGCGTCGACGCGCTGAAGAGCGCCACGGAGCCGGAGACCACGGCGGCGCCGCCGGCTGGCCGCGCCCCCATCGTGCCTCTCTCATCCCCTCTGCCGGGAGTATGACGGTGACAGATGGCCTTGCAAGCATCGTAGTCAATGAATTTCGAATTTGGTGGCGTCGAGGTGGGATAGCGTCCGCATCCGTATCGACAGCTCGGGAATCGTCCGGAAGAAAACGCGTTGGGATCGTGCTCTGTCGAGCGCTCGCGGGAGCGGGGAGAGACGGCCCGAAGCCTCCCGCGCGCTCCCGCGGACGGGGCGCCGGCGTTGCGGCTGCGCGCGCGGCGCTGCAGCAGGGCTGGCGAGGCTGCGCAACGTCTCGCCGCACCGAGGATCTTCCGTCCGCCCTGCTGCCGGGCCGCGCGCGGTGCAGCAGCTCCGGCGGCGCGGAGGAAGGGCGTGTGGCGGAGAGGACTGGCACACTCGGGAGAGCACCGGTGGGCCGGGGAGAGTACGGCCGATCCGCGGGGAGCACGGCCGATCCGCGGAGAGTACGGCCGATCCGCGGAGAGCACGGGCGTGCGGCGCTGAGCACGGCCGATCCGCGGAGAGCACGGCCGATCCGCGGAGAGCACCGCCGATCCGCGGAGAGCACGGCCGATCCGCGGAGAGCACGGCCCGGCGGTTCCGCTGCCGGGCGCGCGCGCCGTTGCACCGGAAGCGGCCTCCGGTCAGCAACGGAGCGCGATCCATCGTACTCGCCGCGCGCCCGGCAACCGGACGGCGCGCGGAGCTGCAGGACCGACGGTTCTGCTGCAGGACCGCGCGCTCGGCTGCCGGGCGACGAGACCGGTTCACCGGAGAATGCGGAACGTACGCTGGAGGAGGAATCCTCTCCGCTCCGCCGAGCGATCCATCCTCCGCCCGCGCGGTTCATCCTCCGAGCGCGCGGTTCTGCTGCCGGACGCGCGTTCCTGCTGCCGGATGCGCGGTTCTGCAGCAGATCGACCCTTCGGTGTCACGTGCGTCGCCCCCCGCTCCTCCTCTATAGAGAGAGGATGGTCTGGAAGAGCAGGCTCCTCGGCTGGCTGCGCTCGCCGCGCCATGCCCCTCGCCCGCCGCCCTCACCTCCCGCCCCGCCTTCGCTCCCCGCCGTCCCGCCCCCGCGCTCCCTCTACCGCGTGGGCACCCCCGCGCCCGGCGACGCCAACCTGCCCTGGCCGCCCAGCCCGCGCTTCGCCGGCTGGACGGTGGTGGCGGTGATGGACAGCAACGAGAGCGGCTACGCTCGGTATCTCGTCGACCCTCCCGGCGCCTCCGGCCCCCGCTGCGCGCTCGCGTGCTTCGCGCCGGACCGTGCCGATCCGTTCTTCCCCATGCGCTTCGACGAGCTCGGCGTCGCCCGGCTCCTCGCGCACCCCAACCTGGAGCGGGTCGTCGACCGGGGCGGCGGCGACGGCATCTACTGGCACCTCACCGAGCGCCCGGCCGGCCCCACCGCGCGCGCGCTCCACCCGCGCTGGCCCTTCGAGCTGCCCGATCTCGATGTCGTCCTCGCCGCCTTCGCCGACTTCGCCGAGGGGCTCCACGCCGCCCACACCCTCGTTCACCGCGGGATCGTGCTCGAGCTCTGCCACCGCACGCTCACCGAGGACGCGCTGCTCCTCGGCGCCGACGGGGTGGGCCGCGTCGTCGACTGGGGCCTGACGGAGATGATCCGCTGCGCCGCGCCCGACGGCGGCGGGCACGCCCAGCTCGGCTATCTCGCCCCTGAGCAGGTGCGCGGCGCCGCGGTCGACGGACGGGCCGACGTCCACGCGCTCGGCGCGATGCTCCACACGCTCACCACCGGAGACCGCCTCTTCGAGGGCGACACCGAGGTCGAGACGCTGGAGAACCTCCTCCACGCCAGGCCCACGCCGCCCTCCTGGATCGTGCCCGGGTACCCGCCGGCGCTGGAGGACCTCGTGCTCGGCGCCCTCGCCAAGGATCCCGCCGATCGCCCCGCCGCCGGCGCGCTCGCGGCGGGCCTGCGCGACCTGCTCGCGGCGCGGGGCGTCACCGATCCGGCGGCGCGCCTCGCGGCGTACGTGCGGGTCGCGGAGCGCCCTTCGCTCACCCCTTGACCTGATTCTCCCCCCTCTTCCCCTGCGCAAACTCCACCACGTACCCGTCCGGATCGAGCGCGCTCATCGACCGCTCCCACGGCTCGTCGTGGGGCGGCTCGTGGAACTCCACCCCTCGCGCCTTGAGCTCCTCATAGAGCCCGTCCAGATCGTCGCTGGAGAGCTCCACGTGGATCGCCTTCTTCTGCGCCGCGCTCGTCTCCTCCACGCCCTCCTTGGCCTGGAGGGCCTGGGAGATGAGCCCGATGGTCCCGCCGCCGACCCGGATCATCCCGAAGGCCGGCGCCGCGTTGATCTTGACCTCGAGCCCGAGCGTGCCGCCGTAGAACGCGAGCGACCGCTCGACGCTCGCGACGGTGAGCGTCAGACCCTCGAACCGGACCTTCGCCATCAGGGGACCCATCATGGCCCCGACTCTACCAGCATCGCCGGCGAGCGAGGAGGCTTCAGGGCTGCGCGAGGAGCGCGTCGATCGGCCCGGTGACCGTCTCCGGCTGCGGCGCGCGGGCGCCGTCCACCACGTGCGGCTGGGTGCCCGTCTTCCCGATCATGATCGTCGGCGTCCCGAGGACCGAGAACCGATTGGCGAAGCTGCGCACCTGCGCGAGCGCGTCGGTCACGTCGCTGGAGTCACGGTCCGCCAGCGCCTGGTTGACGTCGAGGCCGGGCACCGCGGAGCCGATGCGGCGGAGGAGGTCGTCGCCCACCACGCCCGTGGCGTCGTGGAAGAACACCTCGGTGAACTCGAACATGTGGCCCTGGAGCCCGGCGGCCGCCGCCATGCGCGCGGCCTGCACGGAAGCCTGGCCGAGGATGGGCAGGTTGCCGAAGACGACCCGGACGCGCCCGGTGCGGACGTAGCGATCGACGAGCACGGGGAGCGTGACCTGGGCGAAGGTGCGGCAGTGCGAGCAGCGGAGATCGGAGAACTCGATGAGCGTCACCGGCGCGGCGGGATCCCCGAGGGCGTTGCCCTCTTGCGGGATCCCGGCGAAGAGCTGAACGGCATCGGCCGCGCTGCTCACCTCGGCGGTGGGCTCGTCCGCGCCGCTGCCGGCGCACGCGGCCAGCAAGGCGGCAGCGAGCGCGGCGAAGAGCGGGCGGGCCCGGGCGAGAAGAGGGTTGAGCAATCGAGCGTGCACGGATCCAGCGGTCATGTTCGGCACAGGGCGTCCTCCGGACCCGAGCCCGAGCAGGATCCGCACCGCGGCCCGCTGGACGGACGAGCGAGCTCGGGCGCGGGCTGGGGGCGTGGACGGAGGTGAATGTCCGCCGCGACGAGGCAACCAACCGGACTCAGGCCTTGCCGTAGACCCCCCCACCCACCTGCCCGTGACCCGGGTAAACGGAGCGAGATGACGCGAACCCGGATTTTCTTGTGCAGCGTGGCGGGGGTGACGGCGAGCTTGCTGGCCTTCGGGGCGGTCGGCGCGAGCTGCACCAGCGGGGCGCCGGGGATTTCGCTGAACCCGGCGCTGGAGGAGCCGCTCGGGGTCGATGCGTCCGTCGGGACCGGGGGCGGCGCGTCCAGCGACGGAGGCAGCGACGCCTCCGTCGACGGCGCGGCGGCGCCGGGCACGACGTGCAGCAGCGACGCGGACTGCGCGAGCGGCTCCTGCGCCGGTGGGCACTGCTGCGCGACCGACTGCCATCTCCATTGCGACTCTTCCTGCAACACGTACCTCGCCGGGACCTGCGACGCGACGGGCTTTTGCAACCGGGGGGCCATCCTCCCCCAACCCGACCGTCACTGTGACAACTGCAACGGCTTCGGTGGCAGCGGCGTCCTCCTCTTCAATGGGCCCCAGGCCTCGTGCTCCTACGGCTGCGGCATGATTTGCCCCTCGAACGACGGAGCCGCGTGCGAGCAGGTTCCGCCCGGCGGCACCACCTCCATGGGCACCGGCACCGGCTTCTGCTCGTGCGGAGCATGCGTCGTCACCGCCCAGCCGAACGGCTTCGAGAAGTGCCTCTCCGACGCCCAGTGTCAGAGCGGGTTCTGTACGTCGAACACCCCTCTCCCTGGGACCCCGGTGTGCTGCGACACCGCCTGCACCGGACCGTGCGAGATCTGCTCCGAGGGCACGCCGGTCCCTTCGTTCGGCGTGTGCACGCCGCTGAGCGGTACGAGCTGCCCGGGTGGCACCTGCCAGGCCGGTGTCTGCACCTCGCCCGACGGTGGGGTCGTCAGCGGGACGGGCGGCGCGGGCACCAGCAGCAGCTCGTCGACGAGCAGCAGCACGACGGCCTCGAGCGCGTGCGGGGCGGGCACGTCGAGCAGCACCACGAGCAGTGGGACGGGGGGCGCGGTCGCCAGCAGCAGCAGCAGCAGCGGGGTGACGAGCACCGGGACCGGGGGCGCGGCCACGGGCACGACGAGCAGCGGGACGATGACCACCAGCACCGGGGTGGGTGGCTCGGTCACTGCCACGACGTCGACGACCACCAGCACGACCACGAGCGGGGCGACCAGCAGCGGGGGCGGTCACCCTGGCACCGGTGGAGCGGACGCGGGCGCCGTCGTCACCAGCAGCTCCTGCGCCGCGACCCAGGCACCGACGAGCGCGAGCCCCTGGGCGGGCCTCTTGCTGGCGCTGCTCTTCCGGCGCCGGCCGCGGCGGTGAACGTGCGCGTGCCCCGGCGACCAACCACACTCAGGCCTTGCCATAGATCCCCCACCCATCTGCCCGTGACCCGGGTAAACGGAGCGAGATGACGCGATCCCGGATTTTCTTGTGCAGCGTGGCGGGGGTGACGGCGAGCTTGCTCGTCTTCGGGGCGGTCGGCGCGAGCTGCACCAGCGGCGCGCCGGGGATTTCGCTGAACCCGGCGCTGGAGGAGACGCTGGGGGTCGATGCGTCCATCGAGGGAGGCGGAGGCTCGTCCGGCGCGGGAGGGAGCGGTGCGCTCGGCGACGGGGGCATCGACGCCTCCCCTGCACCCCCCGGCACGACGTGCAGCAGCGACGGGGAGTGCGCGAGCGGGTTCTGCGTCACCGGGTACTGCTGTCCGTTCGACTGTACGTACCACTGCGCGGGCTCCTGGGAGTACCTCCCCGGGACGTGCAATGCCGCAGGCGAGTGCCTCCAGGAAGATCAGTATATCGGCGACCTCTGGTGTGCTACTTGCGGCATCGACGGTTCTACTTCCGCCGAGTACCTTGGCTACACCGACTACAACTGCAATCGCATCTGTCCCAATGCGCCCGCCGAATGGCCGTGCCTGACCCCTGGCGCGTGGGAGTACTACAATGGCGCTTGCTCCGGCGGATACTGTGTTCCCGTCGCCGAGCCGAACGGCTTCACTGGGTGCGTGTCCGGGGCCAACTGCCAGAGTGGGATCTGCAATGTCGATCCGGAATCCGGCTACGGCGCCATCTGCTGCGCGACGCCCTGCGAGGGGGTTTGCAACACCTGCGGCGGAGGACCGGCTTCGGCCAGGGGCGTGTGCGGGCCGAGCACCGGCGGGAGCTGCCTGGGGGGAACCTGCGAGTGCGGGGTCTGCGTGCCGGCCGACGCGGGCACCGATAGCGGGACGGGTGGTTCGAGCAGCGCGGGCACGTGCGGGGCTGGCACGTCCAGCAGCACCAGCGGGGGGACGAGCAGCGGCGTAGGTGGCGCGGGCGCGACGAGCAGTGGGATGACCAGCAGTACGACGACCACCGGGACCGGTGGCGCGGCGACGACGAGCAGCGGGGCGACCAGTAGTACGACCACCACTGGGACGGGCGGCGCGGGCACGACCAGCAGCGGAGCCACGACCACCACCAGCGCTGGAGTCGGCGGCTCGGTCGCCACCACGACGACCTCGACGACCAACAGCGGAACCGGGAGCTCGGTGGCCACCACCACCACGAGCGCGACGACCAGCAGCGGAGTCGCCAGCACCACCGGCGCCGCCGGTCACCCCGGCAGCGGCGGAGCCGACACCGGCGCCGTCGTCACCAGCACCTCCTGCGCCCTGACCCCGGGACCGACCACCGTCGGCCCCTGGGCGGGCCTCTTGCTGGGGCTTCTGCTCAGGCGCCGGCAGCGGCGCTGAGCTGGGCGGGCGCCGCGACCGGGCGCGCCTGCAGGTGCTTCTTGAAGAACGCCGCCAGCGCCGGATAGAGCACCTTGGGCGCCTTGCCGCCGACGACCGCGCCGACGTGGCCGCCGGCCACGGTGAGCACCTCCTTGTCGGAGGATCCGCAGCAGTCGTTGAGGGCCGTCGCCGCCGCGGGCGGGCAGATGGCGTCGCGGTCGGCGACCACGGTCATCACCGGGCAGCGGATGGCGCCCAGCTCGACGCGCTCCCCGCGCACGTGGTGCTGGCCCTGGACCAGCAGGTTCTGCTGGTAGAGCTCGCCGATGTAGGTGCCGTAGGCGGCGCCGGGGAAGGGGATGTTGTCCCCGGCCCAGGCCTCCAGCGCGTCGAACGACTCGCGCGCGGCGGGGTCGAGCCCGCGGTCGAGGAGGCCGACCATCTTGGCGAGCCCGGCCGTCGGGCGCAGCGCGGTGAAGCCGTCCTGCATCTGGCGAGGGCTCATGTTGCCCGCCGCCGCGATGGCCGCGACGTCGAAGAAGCGCTTGTCGACCATCTCGCCGAGGAAGCCGGCCTTCGAGAAGTCGATGGGTCCGGCCAGGTTGACCAGCGCGGCGACCTGATCCGCGTGGAGCGCGCTCCAGATGGCGGAGAGCGTGCCTCCCATGCAGTAGCCGAGGATGCCCACCCGGGGCGCCCCCGTGGCGCGCCGCACGGCGCGCACGGCGCGGCTGAGCCGGTCGAGCACGTCGGGCCAGGTGAGGTAGCGGTCCTCGTCCTCGGGGATGCCCCAGTCGAGGCAGAAGGTGTCGAGGCCGGCCCGGCTGAGCGCGTCGGCCATGCTCGCCCCGCGGCGCAGGTCGAGCACGTACCAGCGGTTGATCATCGAGGGGACGAGGAGCAGGGGCAGGCCCTCATGCGTCTCGGCGGCGGATCGACGAAAGCGATAGAGCGACGCGGTCCCGTCGCGCTGGAGGGTGTCCTTCGGCGTGGGCGCGAGCTCCATGGTCAGCCTCGAGCCTGGGGGTCGGGGGGCGCCGCTGCCAGCGAGGCGCGCTGCGGGGTGAGGAGCTCGGCGGTCTTGCGGGTGGCCTCCAGGCTGAGCTTGAGCCAGTCGGCCTGGAGCTGGCCGAGGTAGTTGATGCTCGCCAGGGACAGCTTGGCCATCTCCTCGACGGCGCTGCGGTTCCGCTCCAGCGCGCGCTCCTGCACCCGGCCCACCGCGGCGGAGGCGAGCTCCACCCGAGCGACGGTGTCGCCGAGGATCTTCTGCCACGCGCCGCGGACGGCTTCTCGCACCTGCGAAGTCTTGGTCTCGCTCATCTTCGTCCCCTCTTTTCGTGGATCTCGGGCCGATTCATCGGCCATTGATACGCGCGAGGGTAGGAGTCGAGAGCGGGCTCGTCAAGCCGGAATGTTGCGGTGCAACATCACTCCGTCTTGCGACGGCGCTTCAGCGAGCGCTTGAGCTCTTCCAGCTCCCGGCGGAGATCGGCGACGTCGCTGCCGACCGGCGGGGGCAGGGGGCTGGGCGGGGGAGGGGGGTGCGGGGTGGACCCCGGCGGGGGAGGGGCTTGCGGGGGAGGTTGCGCGGCGTCCCCGCCGGTCCAGTTGCTGAAGGCGCCGGCGCCGCCGAGGAGCAGGCGCGCCAGGGCGTTGGTGGCGGTGAAGGGCACGTTGGCGAAGGGGTTGTACGGCGAGATCGCCGCGGCGCCCTGCTTGGCCTGGAAGTACAGCTCCAGCGCGGTGGAGAGGAAGCGCCCGAAGAACTCCGCCAGGGCGTCGTCGCCCATGCG
>Ga0302279_10002535_pt1 | contig 23946 bp, 16 predicted proteins | sample III_Bog_N3_3_FD_194541 | JGI IMG/M metagenome (GOLD analysis project Ga0302279, IMG submission 194541) | Peat permafrost microbial communities from Stordalen Mire near Abisko, Sweden - III_Bog_N3_3 | ecosystem: Environmental > Terrestrial > Soil > Wetlands > Peat | place: Sweden: Abisko... | reverse complement strand
CAAGATCCCGTTCTGCCCGAAGATGTCGCCGAGCGACTCGCTCTGGCAGTTGATCTGCTCGGCCTCGGCGATGGTGAGGCCCGGCCATGAGTCGCCGCCAGCGAGGTCCAGCCCAGCCACGTAGCGCGGCGGAACGAGCGGCTCCCTCACCATCGTTGCCCAGCGCTTGGCCTCCTGGGCGCCCGTGCAGATGACCTCTGCGTTGGTACCGGCGCCTCCCGAGCTAGCCCCCGCGCCGTAACCCTGCGCGGCGCCGAACACCGACGCGTCGGCGCCGCTGTTGTTCCAGAGATTGGCCGCGTTGGCCGGTGCCGGGGTAAACGTCTGGTTGGGGCCGTCCTCGCACGCAAGAAGAGCGAATGAAGAAAACGCAGACAGTGCGGAGAGAATGAAAATTGACCTGCGCATAGAGGCTCCTAGATGCGTGAGGCTTGAGGACGAGGACGAGGCACGAGGCGTAGAGCCTGGCGCCGAAGCAACGATCGGACCGTTCTTTGAACGGACGGAAACTTGAGTTATTTCAGTGAGTCACAGACCCGGTGGCGTTCGGCCGTCAGGGAGCTGACGGCCTCCCCATCTCCCCGTTTGCGCTCCACTGCCACCCGATGAGCGCAAGCCTCGCCTTCCCCAAAAGAGGTTGCGGGCGCCCTCTCCTACATGGATGTGGCCGGTTTGTCTACGCCGGAGAGCAGCACTGAACGATTCACGCTGCGGGCAGGCGGGGCCGGCCGGGGTGTGATCGTTATCGGGGCGTCATTGGCGCGCAGGCCCCTCGTCCGGGGCCTCGGCCGCGTCGTAGCTCAGAGGAGCAGCGTCGTAGTTGGCGGCACCGTCGGGGACCGGCGGAGCGGGCCCGCTATCGTTCACCAACGCCATGGGTCTACAAAGGTTGACCGAGGGGGCGGCGGCGCCGCTCCCTATGTGGGTCGTGCGGCAGGCGAAGCCTGCCGGGCAGGGCTGGGTAGCCGAGCAGTACTCGGTGCAGGACCCGCCGGCGGATCCTGTCTGATCGCACGCGAGCCCGTCAGCGCACGTGGCACGCCCCACCGTCTGGTCGCATGCGGCGCCGACCCCACCCGCGGGATCGCTCGGGAGACATCGCAGGTCCGGCACCGAGTCGGCGGGCCAGCAGGTGGTGCCAGCGGCGCATGCCAGAGGGTCACCGCCGCAGGCGGCGGCCGCTCCGGCGGGGGTGGATGATGTGGAGCACGCCATGACGGAAAGCATTCCGCCCAGTGCCACCAGCGCACGCCATCCCCGCCTCATGGGATCAGCCTCTCACGGCGAGAGCTGCTCGGCCTCAGCGTAGTAGTCGAACATGTACTTGAGCTGGAGCGCGTCGGCGAAGGCGGGACCGGTGTTGCCGTCGTCCTTCTCGAAGATTACGTCCGTCGTGTAGTTGTACATCGTGACGTACGTCGCGACGTTGCGGTCCTGGTCGCACGCGAGCCACTCGTTCCGGTCCTGGAGGTAGACCCAGATCCACCGGCGTCCGTCCGGCCCGAGGAACCGGTTGTACGAATCGGAGTAGAACGTGTCGGTCGGGTAGGCACGCGGCGTCGTCGGGTCGTAGTTGCAGGCCGCAACGGTTCCCGTGCAGTCGATGTTGACGCCACCAGGCACGTTCACCTGGAAGTTGTTCTCGACGGCGATGTTCTGGAAGAACGCGAGGAAGTCCTGAAGGCGGCCGAACTGGTAGCCGCCAGCCCACTCCGCGGCCTCCGGTCGCGCCGGTGAGGCATTGGACCCGAGGTAGTCAGGGTTGTGGGTGTCGAACGTGAACTGCGCCACCGCGAGCGGCTTGGCGTAGTAGAAGGCGTCGAAGGACCCGCCGAGCATCGACTGGATCGCCTGCTCGGCCGCCGTCTGGTAGCTCGAGCCGATGGCTGTCTGGTCGACGTAGAAAGACGTTCCAAACGCGGCATAGGACGCGATGTACTGACCGGCCGACTGCGTCTGATCGTAGTTGTCCACCGGCCAGAGAGCCGAGAAGCTCTGGATCGCGTCGAGCTTGTCGAGGAAGATGCCCTGCTGCGTCACGTCACCGAAGTAGTTGTCGAAGACGGTGATGTACGGGCGGGCACCAGCGCTCTGCTGGACGATAGCCTCGTGGAACGCGGCTCCGAGCTCGCCGGCGGCGGCCATCTCGTTGCCGAACTTGGCCGTCAGCTGGTCGTAGTAGAACTGCGCCGAGGGCGCGCTCGAGGGGGGCGTGACGCCGATCTGCTCGAAGCGCTGCGTGAGCTCGCTGCTGCTCATGTCGTACGCCCAGAGGGAGAGGAAGCGCCGGAGCTCCGTGACGAAGTTCATGGGCGTGTCGCCGTAGTTCGAGTCGTCCCAGATCTTTCGGTACTGGCGGAAGTTTCGCCACTGGTACTGCCACTCGTACGAGTCGATCTCGTTCGCCGTGATCTCGCTCGGCGTGGTGCCGAGGTCACCTGCGCGGCACAGCGGCGTGTACTTGGTGTGCTTCTCGTTGCAGTAGAGGTACTGGATCTCGTTGCCCATCGAGTCGAACCCGTGGGGGTCGAACCAGGGGTAGGAGGCCGAGATTTGACCGGAGACACCCTTCGGGGTGGGCATGCCGGACGGGGCCACGGGAACGTTCTTGCCGTTGTTGTTGGCGTAGATCCACGAGATGGCGCCCTGGTCGTACGGCGCCCAGCCCGCGTTCCAGAAGATGCGGTCAACCGCCGCGTTGTACTCCATGACCGACGACGCGTAGAGCGGGTAGCGGGTCGAGCCGTCCGCGTTCTTCGCGTTGGCGACGGGCGACGCCGGGAAGTTAGGCATGTCGACCGAGGCCATGAAGTTGTGCTCGAGGCCCATCGCGTGACCGAACTCGTGCCAGAAGACCTGGCTCCAGTAGGTGTTGATGAGATCCGTCACCCACTCGTCCTTCGTCTCCCAGTGGAAGCCGGTCGAGTCCTCGATGCAGTGGCGAGCGTCCTTCTGGATGGCGCTGATCATCGCGAAACTGTCGGGCGTGTCCGCGTGGGTCAGAGGATGACCAACACCCGGCATGAACGGCATCTCCGCCTTCGCGTAGTTGAGCGCGTGGTGGTTCAGCGTCAGCGCCTTGTAGTTCTGCATGAACGTCACGGCGTCCTGCTCGCCCGTCGTGCCGCCGACATCGAACGGCTCGTAGCCCGTGTCGAGCTGCGACTCGAGCTGGTGGAGCTGGGCCTCCTGGCCGAGCATCTGCCAGAGCGCGGCCGACTGCGACGATCCCGTGTTCGACGATCCGCTCTCCGGAGTCACGAAGGGGTTGGTCGCGGGGTCGGCGAAGACGATGTACGGGAGGTAGGCGTAGTAGGCGTTGTAAAAGTCGGTGTCCGGAGTCCCCTGGGGGGTCACGTGGTTGACCGCGAAGTCCGCGGGGCCGAGAGGGCCGTATTCCGTCGCGGGCTTGTAGAGGTAGCTCTGGATCTTCTGGAAGAGCGTCGAGTTGCCGTTGTGATTGAGCACCGCCGTCAACGGAATGATGGGGACGGTGTTGTTCAGATCGGCGGCCGACGAGCAGGCCAGCGGGTTGCCGTTCGCGTCGAGCGGCGGGGTCGGCCACGGCGTCTGATCGAACGGAGTGCCTGCGCTCGCCCCGATGGACTGGAGGTAAGCGTCGATCCGCGTGACGTAGTAGTCCTTGATGGCGAAGTTCTCGAAGACGATGTCCGTCGAGAGGTTCTCGCCCGAGCGCGGGTCGATGATCTCGCTGGTGACGCCGGCGAAGAACTCCTGCTGGTCCTCGCTCTCGAGCCAGCGCAGCATGTTCCAGCGCACGTCGCCAAAGGTGCGGTTGATCGCGGTGCCGTCAGCCAACGGTACGTTGTACTGCTGGAACGACACCTGCGCGGCGGCGCCAGAGTCCTTGAGGAGCTGGTTCGTCGCGTCCTCGATCGTCTGAACGCAGTTGCCGGGCGTGTTGGGCGCAGTGCAGGTCGGGAACGGGCTCGTCCCCGTCGGCAGCACGGCCGTGTTGTTGGTGAAGTACGGCATGTACTGGGCCGGGAAGCCCGCCTCGAAGTACCAGACGATCGGCTTCGTAGGATCGTACCGGACGACATACTGGTTCGACGCGAGCAGGCCCGTGTTCGGGTCGCGGGCGATCGAGTCGACCGCGATGGCCCCGTACTTTTTCTGGATCGGGTCCTTCTCCGCGACGATGAGGGGAACGTAGCTAGGCGTCGTTGCGCCAAAGCTGCCGACCTGGCGAGCCATCGAATACTTGAGGTTCACGGTCTCGTTCGTGCGCCCGAGGCGAGCGGCGTCCACGCCGTTTGCGCCAAAGCCCTCGTTGCACGTCGCCGCGTTGTCCGTCGACGGAGCAATGGGCAGCGTGACCTGGACCGACCACTCCATGTAGTCGTGGACCTCGTCGACGATGAACGAGTTCGGCACGAGGGTGACGGAGATGTTGGGCGTATCTGTGCAGTTCGCGATGTTCAGGTTGAAGAACGTGCCGAGCGGCGCGAGGTCGCTCATGTCGTTCTTGTCGAAGTTGACCTTGACCCACTGGCGGACCTGCCAGTCGAGCTCCTGGTTCTCCGAGTAGAAGTTCGTCTTCTCGCCGTCGAGGTTGACCTGGTACTTCAGGTCGACGTTCGTGATGGGCCAGGCGTTCATCACCTCGCCGACCTGACCGACGGTCGGATCCGAGCTGATCTCGCGGTTCGAGACCATCTGGAGCTTGTCCGACGTCACGACGAAGTGGATCAGATCGCCGTTGCTGTGCGACCCGGCGAAGAGGCCGAAGATTGACGAATCGCCGAAGGGATTCGGCGCCGAGGCGTCCGTGATGGTTGCCTTGAGCACCCAGCCGTTGTCGGGGTTCGTGGCGTCACCCGGGCGGATGATGAAGTCCTTGCGGAGGTACTGGTTCTCGTTGAAAACGCCGTTACGAGCGGGGCGATCGGCCACGCAGCCGTTCGTCGCAGCGATACCGGTCGCCAGCGCGCCGAGGACGAAAAGTCTTCGAAAGTAGGTGCTCATGATGAAACCTTTCGCGCTCACGGCTGGGCGGGCGCGCCGACGCCCGGAGTGAAGAGGGTAAGGTCCGTGACACGACCCGTGCCTGCCCCCTGGTCGATGCCGAGGCGTACCCCGTTGGTCAGCGACGTGATGTAGTCGGGGTAGTTGTCGTAGGGGCTGTAGCGGACGATGATCGTGCAGTTGTCCTGCGCGGTCGGGTGGTCCCCGATCCACGTGAGGATGTCCTGGGCGGACGTGTACATGTGCGCGAGGAGGATGTCTCCGGGCCGGGGGGTGCCCGCGCGGTTCCCCTGCGTCACGGTGTCGTAGCAAAGGAACGCATCCCCCAGGAAGTCCTGGGTCTCGTAGGCGAGGATGTTGACCCCGGTGCCGGTGCTCGGTCCGCCGTCGGGAGCGGTGCCGGCGATGGGGAGGTAATCCATGACCGGCACGACCACCTGACCGGAGAAGTCGAGCTGCGCCGTCTGGACGAAGATGTCTTCCTGCCCCGTCGTCGCCACCGGGAAACCCACGCCGTTCTGCAAGGGCTTCCACGGAACGAGGACCTTGATCGGCGCGAGGGGCGTCGACGTCGGATCGTACGGGTTGGTGTAGTTCGGGATGACTGCCTCGGCCTCCTCCTCGAACGTCTGCTGCTCGACGGTGATGTCGTCGTTGACGAGCTGGATGTTGGCACTGCCGAGGGCGAACGGGGTCGGGTTCCAGATACCGCAGTAGCCGGACAGAATGGGCTCGCCGTTTGCGCGGGTGAGAATCTTGCCGGTGTTGTCCGTCGGAGCTTGGTACTTGCAGTCCGGGTCGAGGTGGGTCGCGCAGTACCACGCCGTCTTCATGACCATGGCGGGCGGCGTCTCGGGGAAGCACGGGTCGAAGGCCGTCGCGGTTCCCACCGGGATCGGATTGCCCATGCTATCGCTAGGCGCCGACCAGGGGCCGGCGGCGATCGCCGGGCTTCCCGCGATGTTCGAGATGAACATGTCGGCGTTCTTGCGGGGCTGGCCCCACTCGTCCTTCACGACCTGGTTGCTGCTGTTGCGGAGCAGCCCCCACGAGGCCTGGCCGGCGGCCTTGCCGTCGGCGTTGCCCATCGCGATGAAGAGCGCGCGCTCTTCGCGATCGAGCCGGCGGTAGTAGTGAACCTCCTGGAGGTTCGACCCGATGAGCAACATGCTGATGTTGAGCGCCGTGGGGTCGTGCGTCAGGTCCGCGTAGTCGTACTGCGCGAACTCGCTTCGGTTGGCGTTGCCGCCGAACGAGTCGAAGAAGAGGTCGTCCGTGTTCAGCACGAAGTTGCCGAAGTACGGCACGGGATCCGACGGCGTCACCGACTGGCCAAGGTGCAGCGCAGCGCCGGACTCCAGGTACTTCGCGTACGCCTCTGTGAAGAACTGGAAGAAGTAGCGGTAGTCGCCGGTTCCAGGCGGCAGGTTGTTGGCCTGACCGGCCCCCATGATTTGCAGGACCTGGGCGTAGGACGACCCGAGGAGATCATTGCCTTGCCCATAGAGCGAAGGAGCGCCGCAGAAGTTGTAGATGCCGGGGTCCATGCAGATGAGGGCGTAGGGCGTACCGGGACGGAGGCCGTTGTCGGAGAAGCTTCCGAACGCGTACCCGACGTCCCACACGTTGTCGGGATCGGTCTGCGTCGGGTCGGTCGCGCTGACCGGCGTTCCGTCGCTGCCCTTCGTGTTGGGGTAGGCCTCGCTGAGCCAGCCCTCGAAGCCGGTGCAGCCGGCGGGCGCCCGCCACGTGGTCGCGTCCTGGCCCGCAGGGAAATTGTACGCCCAGCTGCAGCCCATCGTGGTGCCGCAAGCGCCGTAGGCGAGGCCGTTGCAGGCCGCCGCTCCCTGGCAGGACATCGGGAACAGGCAGGCCGGATCGTGGAGCGGACGCGGCGTCGTTCCGTGGATGGCCGCGTACTTCGTCGACAGATCCTGCTGGACCAGGCGGCCGTACTCGCGCCACACCGCGCCGGAGCCGTGATCGTCGCGATCGTAGACACCCAGCGGGCAAGTATTACCCGTCGGCATGTCGCAGTAGCGATCGTTCAGGATGGGACCGTTGGCGCGCACATCCAGCGTGAAGTCCACGGCCAAGGCGTCGGGCTGCGGCGTCTCGTTGTCGTGGATGATGTCGAACTGGCGCGATCCGCCAATGTCAAGCTGCGGCGGACGGTAGTTCTGGTTGATTCCGACGACGGAGAACGTGAAGTTCTGATCGTCGTGGGCGAGGTTACCGAGCACCTTGGCGGTCGCCTCCTGGTTGGTCGCCGAGCTCATGAAGACGTTGATGCAGTCCGACGTGAGGCTGCCGAACGTGCCGCCGAGCGTGAGCTCGCAGTCCTTCGGGGGCGACAGATCGCCGATCGGGTTCAGCGAGCCCGTGGGGCCGACCGAGTCCATCTTCAGGAACGAGACCGCGGGGGAGTAAGGCGCGTACTTGATGTCGAAGAAGTACGCGTCGTTCGGCGTGCTTCCGGACGGCTGCGGCTGCACGGGCGGGTCCATGTCCCAGTACATGGAGATGGTGCGAAACCCGAGGATAGGGTGGATGCCGTCGTTGCCCGTGGGGAACGAAGGGCAGCGGCCCGAGCTCACGCAGAAGACGCCGGCCGGAAGGTTGTCGTAGAGGTCGGGCGCGAAGTAGCTCGTGAGGCCGCGGTACAGCTCGTCCGCCTCGGCGTCGAACGCGGGGCCAGGGGTCGAGTAGCCGTTCCAGTCGAGCGTGAAGACGGCGCCATCCTTCGTGATGGGCTTGCCCAGCTGCCAGTGGAACGCGTGCATCTTGCCGTCGCCGTTGGGCGCGGGCGGCTCGGTGTACGTCCAGTTCATCGACCCGACGTAGCCGGGGTTGATCTGGTTGAAGTAGTCCTTGTGGGTGGGCACTGCCCACTCCATCGTGAACTCGTTGTTGTTGCCCCACGCGGTGACCAGCGAGCCGCCGATGTCGCCGCCGTTGCCGCCGGCCCCGAGGTTTGCACCCTGGCAGAGACGGGTAGGCGGGTTCGTCGCGCCCATCACGGGCATCAGCGCGCCGTTGATGCCCTCCGACGCCTGTTCCACGGTCAGGACGGCGTAGTCGATGCCTGAGATGTCGATGCCGGCCATGTGGTAGGGCGGCACGATCGGCTGGGCCACCATCCGCGCCCACTGGGACTGGAGCTCCGAGCCGCTGCAGATCTCGGTCTTCGAGGAGCCGCCGTAGGTCGCGTCGAACGAAGCGCCGCCGCCGTCGTCCACGGCAGCAGGGGTATCGCCGTTGTTCCAGATGCTGCCCGCGTTGGGCGGGGCCGGCGAGAACGTCTGGTTCGGGCCGTCCTCGCATGCAGTTGCGAATACGAGCGCCGGGACCACTGTTGCTAGAAGGACGAGAGACCTACGCATCGAGCGCTCCTATTCAGGCTGTACGTCGGGTGGCCCCAACAAGCGGGCGAGACGGGGCAAGTCTCGGGCCGCGTGAAAATTGCGAGCATTTAGTGGCTTGCCGGCCTACGAGCACACAACCGTCACCCCGCTGACGCTGCCGACGCACGACGAAACGCTGGGCAGCCACCATGTGCTGCCGTGCCCTACTACCGTTGCGCTCGCCCAACAACCGGAAACGCCCCTTGGAGGCCGCGAACGTCACACGATTGATGACGGAACAACACGAGGGCGTCTCCACCGTAAATTTCTAGCTCGCTGCGGGACGCCGGCGTTTTGTACAGTCACCCCATGCACAGAGCGGGGCAGACCCTCCGGTCGGCGTGGGCAGCGAGCGTGGGGCTCCTCCTCGTGTCGTGCTCCCGGCCGGCGCGGGAGCGGCCTCTCATCGATGCGGGCACCACGGCGACGACGCTGCACGACTCCGGCAGCGTCGGCGCGACGGCGGATGCGGACGAGGCGCCGGACGCGGACGTCGGGAAGATGCAGTTCAATCTCGGCCCCCTTCCTCCGGACGCCCCGTTCGAGGGGATGATGGTCGTCGAGGCTCGGCTGACGACGCAACCGGCGCAGATCTACGTCTTCACCGTGAAGGGAAAGAAGGCGCGATGGGACCTGTTCGGCGAGGGCGGCAAGGGCGCCGTCAGCGCGTTTCGGGTGTACGACGGCGCGACGCACAAGTTTTATACGACCGCCCCGACCCTCAAGTCGATCCTCGTCACGGACGAAGCCTCGATCGCTCCCGACGCGGGCGCAGCCGACGGCGGATACCGATGGAGCACCTTTGCGGCAGGGCCCACGGGAGTCGTCGCCGGAGTGAGCTGCGATCGCCAGGAGACGCGGGACGACGCGTTCGACTACGTCGTCTGCTCGGCGCCCGGCCTCGTCCCCTTCCCCATGCAGCTGCTCGCGGGCGCCATCGGGCAGGTCACTCCGTTCAACGGATCCCTGATGGCGAAAGGCAGGGTTCCCCTGCACGTGACCAAGCGAAAGTCCCACGCGGTCGGCGTGAAGGCCATGGTGGGCTGGCTCGAGGTGAAGCAGATCGAGCGCGGGCGCGTCCCCGAGGGCGCGTTCGACCTGCCGAAGCTACCCGAGGTGCCCGCGGCCAACCTCGACTACGGTCGCCCGATCAAGCGGTGACGGCGATGAAGCTTCCCCGCGCCCGCGCCATCCTCTTCGACCTCGACGGCACCCTGGTCGACTCCCGGAAGGACATCGCCGCGGCCTGCAACCACGCGCTCGCGGCCGTCGGCCGTCCTCCGCTCGACGAGGCAACCATCGCCGGCTTCGTGGGCGACGGGGCGCGGATGCTCCTCTCCCGGGCGCTCCAGACGGGGGCCGGGGCCGAGCCCATCCTCGACGAGGCGCTCGCCCGGTTCCAGGCCTTCTACGCGCGGCACGCGGCCGACCACACCACCTGGATGCCCGGCGCGCTCGATGCGCTGGAAGCGCTCACGGACCGAGCGCTCGCGCTCGTGACCAACAAGCCTCGCGAGGCGACCCTGGCGGTGCTCGAGGCGCTCGGCCAGGGCGCCCGGTTCGGCGCCATCGTCGCGGGCGGCGACGGGCCGCTGAAGCCCGATCCCCGGGCGGTCCACGCGGCCCTCGGCCCACTCCACGTGCTCCCCGCCGAGGCGTGGATGGTCGGTGACGGGCGGCAGGACATCGAGGCCGGCCGCGCGGCCGGCTGCTCCACCGTCGCCGTCCGCGGCGGCTTCGGCACGGCCGAGCAGCTCGCAGCAGCGCGCCCCGACTGCACGCTCGACTCGCTCGTCGGTCTCGTCGCCCTCGTCCGCGCCAGCGACGCTTAGACGACTTTTTTCCTTGAAGGAGGTCGGTGTATTTCGTTCGAGACCAAGCGAGGGATACTTCTCGTACCTTGAGCGAGGCCGACGACGCCATCGCGCAGGGATCGGACGAAAGACACCGGCCTCCTAGGCGGCGTCGCGCAGCGGCTCGACGTGCGGGGCGCGGAGGATGGTCCCCACGGTCTCGGCGTCCTCGATGGCCGCGAGCACGGGGCGTAGCCGGTCTCCCGTGTGCTCGCCGAAGGCACCGCTCGCGGCCAGCGCGCGCGCCTGCGGTCCGTCGAGCACGAGGAAGACGTCGTGGAGCCGCTTGACCGGGGCCGCGATCACGTACGCGATGCGATCGCGATCGAGGTGCAGCTCCTCGTGGCCGCGCCGGATGAGGACGCGCGTACCCGTCACGAGGTAGCGAGTCTGCCGCGCGAGGCGTCCGGGCCGGAGGCAGGCGACGTACGCGATCCCCGAGGCGAGGGCGAGCATCAGCAGCACCGTCAGTGCGACGGCGCCGATGAGCACCGCGCTCGAGGCGACGGGCAGCGCGTGCGTACGGACCATGCGCTGGATCGCAGGAGTTGCTCCCGTGACGACGCGGATGGCGGCCGCGAGGAGGAATGCGGCGACCGACGCCGTGGCCGCGCGGCGGAGCGTCCACGGGGACGCGAGCGGGGTTCCGCTCCAGAGGACGCGCTCGTCCTCGTCGAGCCGCTGCGCGAGCGGTCGGTCGCCGTCGCCCAGGGGCATGCCGGGCGTCAGGCCCCGCACGATGGCCCAGAGGCGATCGGGGCCGACGACGTCCGAGAGGGTGAGGCTCAGCGTGCGGCGAAGAGCCCCCGTCGGGACCGCGCGCACGAGGACGAGATCGCCCGTGCCCGGAGCCCGCGGGTTCCACCGGATGAGGGCATAGCTGATGGCGGCGCGGTCGATCGTCCGGCGGATGGGACCGCGACGCCAGATGACGTGCTTGTCCGTGATGAGGTACTCGACGCCGGCCTCCCAGAGGAGCGGCCCACGCCACGCCGCGAGGGCGAGCGTCGCGCACCACGCGGCGAAGGCGAGCATGCCACCTACATGGGCGTGGATGGCGGTAGCCGCGACGACCGCGAAGGCTACCGAGACGACCGAGAGGATGGCGAGGACCGCGGCGATGGTGCGGTAGCGCGCGGGCAAGAAGCCGCCCTTGGGACGCCCCTGCCACAGAATGGATTCGCCGAAGAGCGAGTCACGCGACATTCGCTGGAGACCTCTCCCCTTCCTAGAGCGTGCGGCCACTCGCCAGGAGTGTCCAGAGCCGAACGACGTCGCACAGCCCGGGCCACGTGGGTGAGCCGACTTTGCGGGCGACGGCGCTCACCTGAGAGACAGACGAGCCTCGAAGCGAAACCTTTGGAGAAAACGTCCGACCCTGGCGCTTCAGGTGGGCAACGGACGCGCTGCGTTGCGCGGCGTCGCGCCGCGTGCGTGGGCCGAGCGGGCGAGAACGTCGCAAAGCGCCGGAAAGTCGAGCTTGGCCACGGCCGCGGCCTCGGGGTAGAGGCTCGTCGCCGTCATCCCGGGGAGGGTGTTGACCTCGAGCAGGGTCACCGCATCGGGTTTGCCTTCGTCTCCGACGACGAAGTCCACGCGGGAGAGGTCGCGGCAGCCGAGCGCAGAGTGAGCGGCGAGCGCGATCTCCTGCACCCGGGCCGTCAACGGCTCGCCGAGCGCGGCAGGGCACGTGTGAACGCTGCGGCCGGGCGCGTAGCGTGCCTCGTAGGTGTAGAAGGCGTCGTTCGGCGAGACGATCTCGGTCGGAGGGAGGGCCATCGCCGGGCCGTGGCCCGACGCGTCGAGGACGCCGCACGTGACCTCGCGACCGCGCGCGAAGTGCTCGACCAGGGCGTACTCGTCCATGGCCCACACGGCGTCGATCGCGCGGGCGACGTCCGCGAGCGAGCTCGCCTCGTCGAAGCGCCCGACGCCGATCGCGGAGCCGGCCGCCGACGGCTTCACGACGAGGCGCGCCCCGACCTGGCGCCGCGCGAGCGTCGCCGAGGCGAGGGCGTCTCCTCCTCCCCGTCGGACGGCCATCCCCTTGGCGACGGGAAGCCCCCGCTCCGCGAAGAGGATGCGGGCCGTCCGCTTGTCCATCGCGAGCGCGCTCGCGAGGACGCCCGAGCCGACGTAGGGGACGGCCAGGACCTCGAGGAGGCCCTGGAGCGAGCCGTCTTCCCCGACCGCCCCGTGGGTCACGGGAAAGACCAGATCGTAGCCTCCCGTGCGGATCGACTCGGCCAGCCAGCCATCGAGCTCCAGGCGAACCACGGAGTGCCCTGCCGCGGCGAGCGCCCGCGCAACCCCCTCGGCCGACGAGCGGCTCACGGACGCCTCGCTCGAGGGCCCTCCCTGTACGACCGCGATGGACAGGCGCGCCATGGGTTTCCTCTAGACCGTCTGCGATTTGGGCGGCTGACCCGACAGGTCCACGAGCTCGATCCCGAGCCGCTGCGAGAACTCGAACACCCGGGCGTCCCGGTAGAACTCTCCGAACACGATGCGGACGATGCCGGCGTTCGCGATGAGGCGGAAGCAGCCCCAGCAGGGCGAGGCCGTCACGTAGATCCCGGCCCCCTCGATGCGCACGCCGCTCTTGGCGGCCTGGACGATGGCGTTCGCCTCGGCGTGGACGGTGCGGACGCAGTGCCCGTCCTCCATGAGGTGGCCCTCCTCGTCGCAGTGCGGGAGGCCGCGGATGGATCCATTGTAGCCGGTCGCGAGGATGATCTTGTCCCGCACGACGACGGCGCCCACGAACTTGCGATCGCACGTCGAGCGGGTGGCGACCTCGCGCGCGATGTTCATGAAGTATTCGTCCCAGGAGGCGCGCTTTCGGGTCATCGGGGGCAGCGTCGCGACTCCGTCCCCGCGCGTCAAGCGGCCGCTGGTATGCTCGCTTCATCATGCGGGGTCTTCGCGCCGGCGCGCTCGTCTTGCTCTTCGCAGCTTCCGCGGGCGCGCGCGGCGCCAAACCCAAGCCCGACAAGCCCGAGCAGGTGGCCCCGCCGGTGGCCGACCTCGACACGGCCGAGAAGCAGTACGGCGACCTCGACTACGAGGAGGCCAACCGCACGGCCGACCGCGTGCTCCAGCAGCGGGGCCTGTCGCACGATCAGCTCGTACGCGGCTACCGCATCCTCGCGCTCACCGCCGCCATCCTCGATCACCCGCTCGACGCGCGGGACGCCTTCACGCGCCTGCTCACGTACAACCCGGACTTCGTCGTCGACCCGAACCTGGGGCCGAAGGTGACGACGCCATTCGTCGAGGCGCGCGGCTTCTGGCGCGGGCAGACGGGCAAGCCCGGCATCGAGGTCCTCGCGACGGCGCACACGGGAGAAGCTCCGACGCTCCGGGTGACGACGCGCGATCCGACGCACGTGGTCGAGGGGATGCTGGTCGGCTACCGCTGGGGCGCGAACAGCGCCTACACGTCGCGGTCCACGACCGTCGGCGAGGGCGTCATCCTCGAGGTGCCGACGCCGCCGCCCGGGGCAGCGAGGCTCGATTACTACGTCCAGGCGTTCGACCACCGCGACAACGTCGTGTTCGAGGTCGGTAACCCGGCCGCGCCACGCAGCGTCACGGTCGAAGCGCCGCCTCCCCTGCCCCCGCCGCCACCTGCGCCCGAGAAGCGATCGATCCTGGCGAGCCCCGTCTTCTGGGGCGTGGTCGTCGGCGTCCTCGCGGCCGGCGGCGCGGGCGCCTACTTCCTGACCCGTCCACGAGACCCGACGAGCGCCTCGCTGGGCGGCGGCATCGCGTGCGGCGGCGCGCCTTGCCCCTGACAGACTCCCGCTTTCCCGCACCCGCACCCGCACCCGCTCCCGCACCCGCACCCTCTCGAGCAGGAGCAGGAGCAGGAGCAGGAGCCGGGCCCTTCCTGCGAGCCCCTGCGGCGCCTTGGTGCGTAAGGAGGCCGTTCTGGTTCATCCGGACGGGGCCCTCGCCAGGGAGGAGGCCGCCGTCCTTGACGAGGACCGTCATCCTCGTCGGGGAGGAGGCCGCCTTCTTTGACAAGGACGGGCTGGTCACATCGGACGCGACGCTCCCGTGGCGTTCCCTGGGGCTCAGCGGTAGCTGCGCGGGTCACGCTTTGGAGGAGAAGGCTCACGCGGCGGCGGTCGCGGTTGAGCCGCGGCCTGGGAGGAGGTCGTTGCGAGGGAAGCGCTCGGCGGAGGACGCACGGGCGCAGGCGCCGACGGGGTTGCAGGGGAGACCACGGGGCCAGGCGCCGCGGGGGTTGCAGGGGAGACCACGGCGGCTGCCGTCGCCGAGGCAGGCGCTTGCGCCGATTCAGAGGTCATGACCGCAGGGGGCGGTGGAGGGATCGCTTCGAGCACGGGGAGCGCCGGCGAGGACGGTGGCGCGGCGCTCGGACGGACGGCCCACAGAGCGAGCGTCGACGCCACGACGAGGACGCCGAGCCCGGCAGCGGCGCGCCGCGAGAGAAGCCACGACGGGCTGCCAGTGCCCTGCGCGGGACGATGAGTGACCTCGGGAGGGATGCTCTCCTTCGCGGTCGGGACCGGGGGCTCCGGCGGGAGAGCGACGTCGCGCGCACCCACGCGCGAGCTCGCCGCGGCGAGCATCGCATCGATGCGGTCGGCCGTCCCTCGCAGCGCCGCGGAGGAGAACGGCTCGAGGGCGCGCGCGAGCTCCGCCACGCTGGAGAAGCGGTCCGCTGGGTCCTTCTGCAGGCAACGCGTGATTGCATCGGCGAGCGGCCCCGGCAGGGCTGGCCGACGCTCCTGCACCGGGGTCGGGGTAGAGTTGAGCACCAGCATGCAGACCTGGATCGGGTTGTCGCCCCGGAACGGGAGCTCGTCCGCGGCGAGCTGGTAGAGACAGACCCCGAGCCCCCACACGTCCGCGCGCACGTCGACGCTCTTCGGATCGATGAGCTGCTCGGGAGCGGCGTAGCTCGGTGAACCGAGGAAGGCCCCCGTCGTCGTCAGGCCCGCCGCGCGCGCGGCGTAGATCTTCGAGATCCCGAAGTCTAGGACCTTCAGGTGCGGTCTGCCGTCCGCCCGGCGTGTCACGAACATGTTGGCGGGCTTCAGATCGCGGTGAACGATCCCGTGCGCGTGCGCGTCCGCGACGGCCTCGCAGGCCTGGAGCGCGTAGTCGCACACCTCGTCTACGGGGAGCGCCTTGCCCTCGGCGAGGACGGCTTGAAGGGTCCGTCCGTCCAGCAGCTCCATCACCAGAAATGGCGTCCCCGACTCGAGGTGGCCGACGTCGAGGACGCGCGCGACGTGATCATTCCTCAGCCGCGAGGACGCGCGCGCCTCCCGGAGGAAACGGTCGACCGCCGCCCTGTCGTCGTGGGCGCGCAGAAACTTCAGCGCGACCGGCTCGCCCCCATCGAGCGGGACGGCAGCCATCACCATCCCCATTCCTCCGGACCCGAGCACACCACGAATCCGGTAGCGACCCGCCACGACGTCGCCGTCGCGAAAGGGCGCTCCCTCGTCCCCCGCGCCGCCTGCGGGGCGTTCGGCGTGGGGGTCGGACATGCATGGAGTCTCTCGATCCCACGCCGACGCGTCAAGGTGAGCGCAACCGAGCCTTCGACTCAAGGGCAGTCGTCGGATGCGTCGCACGTCGAGACGGCCCTCGGCAGGGGGACGGGAGGGCCGACGCGCGCTTCGACCGCGTGGAAGCCCATCGCGACCGACAGGCCGTCGCAGGCGGCGCCCGTGTTGTCCAGGAGCGGGTCGCCCATGACGTCTGCCGCGTGGCAGATGGCTGGCTTCACGTCGTTGAGGTACGTGGCGTCGTCCCCGCAAAGGTACGCCCCTGGCATCGCAGGGTCCTCGATCCCCGAGACGAACGACAGGATGTTGCGAAGCTGGCAGCGACCGACGAGCTGGCCATCGAGGGTATGCCCGGCCGCAGAGGTGCCGATCCGGGCGACGAGGATGACGTTTTCGATCTGGAAGGTCCCGACGCCAAGGTCCAGCGCGATCTCCGGGAGCTCCGCGACGAGGACGCCGTTCGTGACGTATGCCTGCGACGCGAAGTAGCGCGGCTCGTACACGCCGCTGCTGTCGGGCCCGGCGTCCTTGTAGCCGCTCTCCGAGGCGGGATCGACGCTCCAGACGTCGGTGCCATCCCACCGGGGCGCGCCGCCGCTGCCCCCGTCCGGCGCCACGATGCCGCTCGCGACGTAACCCGTCACGCCCAGCTGAACGTCGTCGGGGCCTTCGTCGTAGTCGACGACCCCGATGAGGAACGACAGTCGGCCGGTCGCCACCAGGTGGTCGAAGCGGGCCTCGAAGGCGCCAGGGAACAGCGCGTCGAAGAGCTGCACCAGCCTCGTCAGCGCGACGTCTCGGCCGTCGACCCCGTCGCAGTTGGGGGTGGCCCCGACGCACGAGGCCGGACCGTCGTCGCCCGGCCCCTCGCAGGTGCAATCCTGGTCGAGGTTCAGACCGAGGGGCTCTCCCCCGTCCGGCGGATCCTCGAAGGTGACGGTCTGCATCGCGACGAAGAACGAGCCGCTGACGGCCGACGGGGTGCTCTGGGCCGGCGCGGCAGGTGGCGCCGCTCCCATGCATGCCGGCGTCGCGTCGGGACGTCCGGCGTCCCCCGCGGGGGGCCCTCCGGTATCGGGCAACGGTGGCGGGGTCGTCGCGTCGACTGACTCCGGCGCGACCGAGAGCGAGGTGATCCCCCAGAGCTCGCCGCACGCTGCGAGGGCGCCGACGCCGACGAGCACCGCGGCGAGCCGCGACATGGGGCGGAGCATCGGGCTTCAGTCCAGGAGCAGGGGCAAGGAAGCGACGAGGAGACCGCCTCGCGGGACGGGGGCCCCCAGCATCCCGACCCGCGAGACGTTGCGGCGACCGAGCAAGAGCATGACGAGGCCCGTCGCGGCCATGGCTGCGCCGCCGACGACGCCGACGGTCGCGATGGTCGCATTGCGCTGCGCCACCTCCTCGCGCGGCGCAAGGTCGTTCGCGGTCTTTTGATCGGGGCAACGGCCCGAGGGGCACTCGGACGTCACCTCGGACCAGACGGACCGGGACTCGAACGCGAGGTAGGTACCTGCGCCGAGCACGGCGACGCCAGCGCCTCCGACGATCCATCCCCACGGCGCTCCTCTTGGGCTCGCGGTCACGGTCGCCGCCGGCGCGGACGCGGCGAGGGCGGCCTGCGGAGGCTGGAGGATGACCAGGGGCGGCGCGATCTCCGGCGCGACGGGCTCGCGCTCGAGCGGCGGAAGGTCGACCGAGACGACGACGGGGCCGGGCCCGACGGTGACCTCCGTTCCCCACGGTGTGTACCCCGGACCCGCGACGTGGACCCGGTGAACGCCGGGATCGACGGGCGCGGCGATGGGCAGATCCCCGAGGGCCACGGTCGCGCCGTCGCGCTGCACGACGGCATCCGGGGGGAGCGTACCTGCAGGCGCACGAAGAACGAGCATGGACAGCCGCTGCTCAAGCGCTGCGGCCGCCCGCTTCGCCAGCGATTCGCGCTCGGCGTCGGCGTGGGTGGCCGCGAGGACCGCCGCAGCGCGGTAGCGCTGCCACGCCGTCGCCGTCGCTCCGGCGCGCTCGGCGCAGTCTGCCAGGTTGAGGAGCGTGCCGACGGCGGGCTCCAGGGCCTCGCTCGCATCGAACTTGACGCACGCCTCGTCGTACCGGCCCAGGCTCTGGAGCGCACGGCCCTCCGCGAACAGTCGGTCGGCGAGGGTCCCGTCGGCCCACGACGCGGGCGACCACCCCACGACGGCGGCGCACACGAGCGCGAGCCTCGCCCGGCCAGTCGACGAGCTCGGGGCTCCCCTCATCGGCTTCTCGTTCGCAGGATCTGAAAGTACCGGCGAGCGATCCCGGAGGCCGCTGCGGCGCGGGAGACGTTGCCGTCATGCTTGGCGAGGACCCGTTCGACGAAGAAGCGCTCGAACTCGGACACCACGCGGGCGCGCGCCTCCGAGAACGAGAGGTCGAGGTCGAGGACCCGCTCGAAGGACTTCGAGTCGAGCGCAGCGGCGACCGGGGCGGCCCGGGGCTCGGCGTCGACGTCTCCCAGCGCGACCTTGCGGGCGACGACGTTGAAGAGCTCGCGCACGTTTCCCGGCCAGGCGTAGCCCTCGAACGCCGCGGTCAGGTTCGGGGGCGGCGGCCTCCCCTCCGCGAGCTGCCGCCAGAAGTGGTCCGCGAGCAAGCTCAGGTCGTCCTGCCTCTGCCGCAAGGGAGGAAGCTCTATGCGCGCCGTGCCGAGCCGAAAGAAGAGGTCCTCCCGGAAGCGCCCGAGCTCGACCTCGTGGTCCACGTTGCGGCGGCTGGTGGCGATCACGCGCGCCGGGGCGGGCACCCAGCCATCGCCACCCACGCGGCAGATCTCGCCCCGCTCGAGCACGCGCAGGAGCTTCGCCTGCACGACGAGCGGGAGCTCCGTGATCTCGTCGATGAGGAGTGTGCCCGATCCCGCCTCCTCGAAGACCCCCTTGCGCGGCTCGCCGTTCGACCCGCCCCTCCGCTGCTCCTCGCCGAACAGGGCCACCTCGACGTTGCGACTGTCGATCGCCGCGCAGTCGAAGACCACGAACGGGTGGTTCTTGCGCGGCCCCATCTCATGGAGCGACTCGGCGAGCAGCTCCTTGCCGGTGCCGGTGGCGCCCTCGACGATCAGCGGAATCGACGAGGCGGCGAGCTTTGCGCACAGCGGGTAGAGCCGACGCATCGCGACGCTCGCGCCGAGGAGGCGACCGAAGCTCTCGGTCGGCCAGAGCGACGCGGTGGCGACACCTTCGGCGAGGTCCACCCGGAGCGAGCTCGCGCCCAGGCGGATGACCTCACCCCCCGTGAGGACGGCGTCAGCGATCCGGATCGAGCCAACCTGGGTCCCGTTCGTCGACCCGAGATCGACCACCTGCACGCCAAGCGCGGTCGCCGAGAGCGAGAGATGGCGGCGCGACACCTGCGGGTCGATCAGCACGAGGTCGCAGGCGGGGCCGGTCCCGACGAGGAGCGGCGCCGGGCTCGTCGCCGAGACGACGAGCTCCTTGCCTCGGTCCGGCCCGTCGATCGCGATGACCCGGCACGGTCGCACGGTGGTCGACCGCCGCTCGAGGTGAGCGCGGACGGTCGACTGCCCGCCGCGAGGCGCAGCGCCCTTCGGATCGGTCACCCATCCAGAATACCACGAGCGCACCGCGTGCAGGGCGGTGCGCTCCTCCCGATCGCTGCTTCGCTAGCACCCCCCCGCGCAGCTCTGCGAGAGCGACGTGCACTTCGTGGTGGGCAGCGGGTTCTGGAAGTCCGTGAGCTCGAGCGGGATCGTGACCAGCGTGTTGGTCGACGACAGCGTCTGCGCCGCGCACCCGATGAGAAAATCGCCGTACTGCGTGCGTGTCGCGACAGCCAGGAACGCGTACTGCCCGAAGCTCATGTCCGGTAACGGCGCGGCGCCGCTCTGCAACGAGCACGGGGTCTGCTGCGCCGTCTGCGCGAGGGGCGTCGGCAGCGGCGAGCCTGTCTTTCGCTCCTCGACGAGGGCGGCGCACGTGTCGGCCGAGCCGTCGTACGGGAAGACGAAGACCTGGACGCCGTCGCTCGCGATGGCGTCCAGCGTGGACGGGAAGTCGAGCGTGTAGGTTCCCTTCGCGGGAGACACGGATCCGCAGGCTGCGATCGCGAGGGCCAGGGCGGCAAGCTGGGTCAGCGCGAGGGGGCCGCGGGAACGGCGATCAGGTTGGCGATGCGGCGTCACGTCAGTTCTCGAGCTGGGCGGCCGTGATGCGATCGTAGGTCGAGTACTGGCCTTGCACGACCTCCCACACGATGAAGCCGCCCACGACGTCCCCCGACGGCGTGAAGTCCACGTTGCCGGACGCGCCCTGGTAGTTGATGTCCTGGCCCTGCGCGACCGCGGCGATCGCCTCGGGGATCTGCGACGGCCCGAAGACCTGAGGGGTGGCCGTGAGCCCATGGGAGACCGCGAACATCCCGTCGCGGACCTTGGTGGGATCGCTGAAGCCGCCCGCGTGCTCGATCGCGAGGGCGAGCAGGATCGCGGCGTCGTACTCGTTGGCCGTGTACGGATCGAGATCCGTCTGGTCCGAGGCCAGGCCGATCTGGGTGATGTAGAGGTTCTGGAGCGAGGCGTACTCGGGGATCGGCGGGGCAGTATCTGCGGTCGTGCCGTAGACGCCCTCGACCACCGAGGGCGACGTCGGATCGTTCGGGTTCTGGCGGCCGTCGACGATGAAGGTCGGGTCGAAGCAACCGTCGGTCCCGATGATGAAGAAGTGCGACCAGTCGTGCGACGTGTCGGCCTGGATGGCGGTCTTGAGGTCGCGCACGAGCTGGGCGCCCGTCGGCGAGAAGACGACCATGGCCATGCAGTCGGGCTGGGCGGTGACGATCTGGGCCGCCTGCGTGGCGTAGCTCCCGAGCGTGGAGGCCGGCACGCCGATCGAGGCGACGATCGAGCCCCCCGCGGCCATCATCCGCGGCTCGATGATGGCGTCCATCGGCATCCCGTAGCTGTCCTGGTTGTAGACGATCGCCATCTTCTTGCAGCCCGGGACGCCTGCGTCGGGATTCGGCCCCGCGACGGCGAACTGGACGACTGCCCTACCCTGGTAGCTGTCGTTCGGCACCGTCCGGAAGAACCACCCGGGGCTCGCGGCCGTCTGGCTCTGGGTGAGCAGGATGGAGGTCGCCGTGGCCGACACCTCGACGGTCTGCGCCGCCGCCAGGACCGGCATCACGACCATGACCTCGGAGCTCGCCCCCGGCCCCAGGATTCCCTGGGCGCCGGCCTCGAGGAGATCGCCCACGGCGGTGGGGGCGAACGTCGGGCTGCTCTGGTCGTCCTGGATTACGAACTGCACCTGGCGACCGAGGATCCCGCCGGCCGCGTTGATCTGCTGCGTCGCCACCGCGAGCGCGCCCTTCAGCGCGCGGGTGTTGCCGGAGAGACCGCCCGTGATCCCCATCGAGGCGCCGAGGATGACGGGAGGACCAGCCGGGTTCATTCCCCCGTCGCCGCCGCCATCGGCCGCGGGGTTGCACGCGGGCTGGAGCAGCGTCGGGACGCTGACGCCAAGGAGGACGAGCGCGACCGCGCACCAACGCTCCAGGCGCATGCCCATCCGGGCATCGTACTACAGTCTCACTTCAAGCCGAGGCGGTGGCTTGCGGTGTCGCCCGACTTGATGGTGACGGAGTAGGTCTGCTTGATCCCCTGGTCCGGGTTCTCGAGCGTCAGCGTGTGCGGGCCGGCCGTCAGCGAGATGTGCACGAGCGGCGTCGTTCCTAGCGCGCGGCCGTTCTCGCTCACCTTCGTCCACGGGTACGTGTCGAACGTGAGGTAGCCAGGCTCTTCCGCGGGTGGGGCGGGCGCGGGAGGGGGAGGCTGGGGCCTGCTCGTCGTGGGGACGTGCCTCGGGTGCGGGTCGGTCGTCCTGGCGATCGGTTGGATCGGAGCAGGGGGCGGCGCGGGAGCGGGAACGGCAGCGGACGCGGGGATGGGCGGAGTCACGGGGAGCGGCGGAGGGACCGTGGCGGCGACAGGGTCCGGCGATGGCACTGCGGTGGCGGCGGCGGTGGTCGCTGTCACGACGGAGGAAGGAGAGCCATCCTTCCTCACGCCGAGCGCGACGAGCGCAAGGATGCCGATGGTGGCGGCGAAGAGGAGCCACAGCGCGAGGCTGCGCTTCCGGCCGGGCGCCGTCGCGTCCGCGGGAGCGATCCGGGGCGGCGGGAAGGTGGCGAACCCCGGGCTCGGCGGCGCGAGGTTTGCCACGACGCCGCTGCCGCTGCCGTTGCTGGGGTTGAGCAGGGGGAGCTGGTCTGTGGACGTCACCGCCGGGCCCTGCTTGATCGAGTCGCGGGCGAGGGCGGTATGCTCGTCCGTGCGAAGCGGTACCTGCGTGACGCCCTCCATGTGCCGCTTGATCTGGCGCTGGATGTCGTCCCGCACCTTCTGGAACATGTCGCTCACGAGGTGCCCGATGTCGTCGGCGCGCGGCCCCGGACCGGAGCGCGCGATGTAGTCGTCGAGCGAGTCGCGCATCTCCTTCGCGCTCTGGAAGCGGTCCGCCGGATCCTTCTGGAGAGCGCGCGCGAGGATGGAAGCGAGCTCGGGGTCGACGTCGGGCCGCAGCGTGCGCACCGAGGGGATCGGCGTCATGAGGAGCCGGTGGAGCGTCGCGGCCGCCGAGTCCCCGGACATGAGGCGCTGCTTGGTCAGCAGCTCCCAGAGGACGATGCCCATGGCGAACACGTCCGCCCGCGCGTCGATGGGGCCGCCTCCCGCTTGCTCGGGCGACATGTACGCGACCTTGCCCTTCAAGACCCCCACCTCGGTCTCGACCGTGCTCAGCGCGGCTTTCGCGATGCCGAAGTCGACCACCTTCACGACGCCGTCGTACGTGACGAAGATGTTGTGGGGGCTCACGTCACGGTGGATGATCCGGAGCGGCGTGCCGTCGTAGTCCTTGAGCTCGTGGGCGTGGTGAAGCCCCGCGAGCGCGTCGGAGCTGATGCGCGCGCACAGGAGCTGGTCGAACGGCTCGCCCCGCTTGTGGCTCTCCTTGATGATCTTGTTGAGGGACTGACCCTCGAGGTACTCCATCGCGATGAAGTAGGCTTCGTCCTCGGCGCCGACCTCGTACGTGTGAACGACGTTCGGGTGGTTCAGGCGCGCCGCGAGCCGCGCCTCGTCGAGGAACATCGTCCGGAACTGCATGTCGTCCGCAAGCGAGCCCCGCAGCCGCTTGACGACGACGAGCTTGTTGAAACCCATGGGTCCACGGGACAGGGCGAGGAACACGTCGGCCATGCCTCCCCGGCCCAGGATCGCGAGCAGCTGGTACTTCCCGACCGAGGGCGACGCGCCCGGGATGGTGCCGGACGACGGCGAACCGCCCGCTGCGTCCTCGACCCCCGCGCTGCCCATGACGCTCGAGTATCCCGCGCACCCTCCGCGGAATCAAGGAGACGGCGAAATCGATGCCAGTCGGGCGCTCGTAGTACGGAATTCGACCTGTCGAATTCTCTGTGCCGAGGTCCTAGTTGTTCGGAGCGGGCTGCGTCACCGGCGCCGTGGCCGTCCCCGCCTCTGCGGACCAGACGAAGTTGTCGATGAGCGCGGTCGAGTCGAGCAGGCCGTCGCTCGAGTCCCACACCGCGAAGAGGAGCGTCACGTCCTTGCCCTTCAGGGAGGCGGGCACGGGGGCCGTCGTCTGCAGCCAGCCGGTGGCGGCGTGATCCTCGTCCATCGTGGTGTCGATGCCGAAGCCCGTGGCCATGAGCGACGTGGCGCCGAGCGGGCACGTGAAGTTCTTGCCGCCGGCGTTCTGCGGATCGCAGACCTGGAGGAGGCTGTTGTTGACGCTGATGGGGTTTCCCGCCTGGTCGAAGGCGATGTTGGCGTCGGGGAGGCTCGCCGGCTGCGGGGTCATCATCACGACGAACGAGTCGTTGTAGGTGCTGCAGATGTAGTCCGGGAACTCGTAGGTGAAGAAGTTGATGTTGAACGAGAAGCTCTGCGCGTTCGTCGGGACGCGGATGACGACCTGGAGGGCCGCGCCATCGTGCGGCTGGCCGGTGATGACGCCGGGGCAGGCGGGCGTGTTCTTCGGGTACGGCGGGGGCGAGCCCGTCGTGTAGCCCTTGTCGAAGCCGCCGACGTCCTGGTAGCCGGGGTCCGTCGGCTGCCGCGCTGTA
>Ga0302279_10002530_pt1 | contig 23985 bp, 21 predicted proteins | sample III_Bog_N3_3_FD_194541 | JGI IMG/M metagenome (GOLD analysis project Ga0302279, IMG submission 194541) | Peat permafrost microbial communities from Stordalen Mire near Abisko, Sweden - III_Bog_N3_3 | ecosystem: Environmental > Terrestrial > Soil > Wetlands > Peat | place: Sweden: Abisko... | reverse complement strand
GTGTCGAATTTCCAGATCTTCCGCAAAGCCACCCGGACTGACATTCAGTCCCTGGAGTCCCTGCGCGGGAAGAAGGTGGGCGTCGAAAGCGGCGGCTTCCCGGCCCAGCAACTGGGAGGGACCGGCGAGTTCCAGTTGGTCGCGGTCCCCTCGTGGAAGGCGGCGTTCACCTTGCTCAGTACGGACCAGATCGACGCGATTATCGTCGATCGATGGGTCGGCGAGTATGAGTTGGCCGTCAACCGATTTGAGGGAATAACCGCCATCGATCCGCCTGTGGTCCAAAACTATTCGCGGATCGCCGTCAAGAAAGGAAACAAGCAACTACTTGATGCCATAAATATTGGCCTTGAATCTATAAAACGGGACGGCACCTATCAGCGTGTCATAGATAAGTGGAAATCGAAGGAGGTTGTGTATTTCACAAAGCAGTCTGTGAATCGGCTAATAGTCTTTGTGATTGTCGCTTGCGGGGTCATCCTGATCGGCATCTCTGTTCGTATCTTCACTCACGCCCGCACGCTCAGGAAGATCAACTTCAAACTGGCCGACGAGAACGCCGCTCGTCGGGCCGCGGAAATCGAACTGGCAACCAGCCATCGCGATCTGGAACGCGTGGTGGAACTGCGCACGACGGAACTGAGCCGCTCGCAGGAGCGGTTGAGGCTGTTCATCGATCGTGCGCCGGCGGCCATTGCCATGTTCGACGGCGAGATGCGCTATCTCGCGGTGAGCCGCCGCTACCTCGAAGATTACGGCCTCGGCGACATGGCGGGGCCCGAGGCGCTGGTCGGCCGCAGCCATTACGAGGTCTTCCCGGAGATGCCGGCCCGCTGGCGCGAGGTCCACCGCCGGGTGCTGGCGGGCGAGACCCTCGCCGCCGAGGACGAGCCGTTTCTGCGCCAGGACGGCCACACCGACTGGGTGCGCTGGCAGATGGTGCCGTGGTACCGGTCCGATGGCACGGTCGGCGGTGCCCTGCTGTTCAGCGAGGTGGTGACCGCGCGCAAACAGGCCGAGGAGGCGCTCCGCGAGAGCGAGGCGCGGTTGCGCGACCTCAACCGCGACCTGGAGGAACGCGTCCGCGAAGAGGTGTCCGCGCGCGAGGAGGCGCAGACGCGCGCGGCCCATGCCCAGCGTATGCAGGCGCTCGGACAGCTTGCCGGCGGCATCGCGCACGACTTCAACAACATCCTCCAGGCGGTCCAGGGCGGCACCACGCTGATCGCGAATCGTTCGGCCGACCCCGCCAGTGTGAAGAAATTCGCCGCTATGGTGCTCGGCGCAGCGGAACGCGGCGCCGCCATCACCTACCGGCTGCTCGCCTTCGCCCGGCGCGGCGAACTGCGCGCCGAGCGGATCGACCCTGCCGGTCTGCTGGATGGCCTGCGCGATGTCCTGGCCCAAACCCTCGGCCGCCCCATCACCGTTCACATCAAAAACGACGCAACCAGACTGCCCGCCGTGATGGCCGACCGGGGCCAGTTGGAAACCGTGCTCGTCAACCTCGCCACCAACGCCCGCGATGCCATGCCGGGCGGCGGCACGCTCACCTTTGCCGCCGTCGCGGAGGATGTCTCGGCCGGCCAGCTTCACCCCGCCCGCCTCGAACCCGGGCAGTATGTCCGCGTGTCCGTCACGGACACCGGGACCGGCATGGACCGGGCGACGCTGGCACGGGCCATGGAGCCGTTCTTCACCACCAAGCCGCCGGACAAGGGCACCGGCCTTGGCCTACCCATGGCGAAAGGCTTTGCCGAGCAGAGCGGCGGCGCCCTGGCCATCGACAGCGCGCCTGGGCGGGGGACGACCGTTACGCTTTGGCTGCCGATCGCCGATGAGCTTCGGCAGGCAGCGCAGGTGCAGCCCCGGTTGGCCCCGGTCGCGGGTCTCGCCCGCCGAGTCCTGGTGGTGGAAGACGAGGACATGGTCCGTGAGACACTCGTCGCGACCCTGGAGGATGCCGGCTTCGTCGTGCTCGCCGCCGGAAGCGGGGCGGAGGCCCTGGCGCTACTGGAGGCGGAAGAACCCGTGGATGCGCTGGTGTCGGACATGTCCATGCCCGGCATGGACGGGCTTGCGCTCATCCGGCAGGTGCACGTGCTGCGTCCCGGTCTGCCTGCAATTCTGCTGACCGGCTTTGCGGGGGAAGCCAGGGAGTTCGCCACCGGCACGGCGTCCCGCCTCTCGCTCATGCGCAAGCCGGTCAGCGTCGCCCAACTCATCGACCGGATCGAGGCATCATTGACTGCCAGGACACAGGAAAGCGGGACCGCGGATTAGCTGGAACGGCGGTCTTCCTCGTCCCGGCGGCCCGGCATGGGTGTGCGCCAATAGTCCGCGAAGGATCGGCGGTTGCCGAAACCCTTGCCGGACGCCGGCGTCCGCTTCGGCCCATCGCTCGCCCAGCTGCCATTCCGCACTCGGCCAAACCCGGTCGCTGGCTCCCGCCCAGGGATCGACCCGATGCGGACGCCGTCCGGCGGAGCGCTGTTCAACGACAATCAGGATGGTTTTTGCAACCGTCCTGATTGTAGCGCTACCGGCCGCCTTGCGTTGGAATCCGCGAAGCGCCCGAACGCCGACGCAGCCATCAGCATGGCCATCGGTATCCCACCGCGCCCGGTGGTCCTCCGCGAGGCCGGATAGCATCCGCCGGGGCCGGGACAGCCGCGATTCCCGGCCCGCCCGGCGCGACCGCCCAAGCTTCCGCGCCTGAATCGGCACCGTCCCTACGCCCGACAACTGTAATTGTCGGGCGTATAGCCGAGTAGGCCCGGGGAATTTTACCCCGAGCCGCTCACAGAACCGTACGTTAACCTCTCGATTCATCCGGCTCGTGCCACTCACCGAAGCCTGCCGTCTTGAGACTGCCCAGAATCTGGGGGGGTACCCTAGCCGGTCATTCCGGCAGGCCAGGCAAGCAAGACCAAGGGAACCGCGGGTAACCGGGCCCGCGGCGGTATAGCGCGACAGCTCGGATGGCCGGTCGCACCGGATTTGAAGATGCTCAACTGCGCCGCGGTCAATCTGATCTGCGCCGGCTCGCATCAACTGCATTCTCATCTCCGGCAGCAAGTTTCCACAATGCGTAAAGCGCGCGCTACCGTCGTGCATTAAAGCGGCGCTGACCGCATGCACATCGGCTTCGCGTCCGATGCCACCTCAGCGGCGGCGGTGCAGGTCTTGATCGAGCGGCGGGCGGCCCGCTCGGCTGCCTGATCGGGCCGCGCTGCCGCGCCGGCGGTCACAGCTTCGGTCCCCGGTTACAGCCGGACTGCCGATGCGCGCGACCCTTTGGCGGCGGCGCAGGCTGCGGCCGGGTTCGCCGGTGCGGTCCGCGAGGTCGGACGGCGCCGGTCCGTCTGCCAGGCGAAGTACAGCAGCGCCGCCACGCCGGCGGCGATGACCAGCGGTTCAAGCCACCAGGCCGGCCACATCTGTATTGCCGTGTCCGTCGCCCAGGAAAGAAACAGGCCAAGGCAGAAGACCTGCAGGCTCTGCCGTCCGGCGGCGGCAAGCCAGCGCAGCGGCTTGCACTCCATCCACGCCGCATGCCGCGGCACGCAATGGGACACCAGCCAGGCCAGCGCCAGCGCATGCACAACGACCGCCAGGCCCAGACCCCGCCGGTCGAATACGGGCAAATCCGGCGACACGGGAATGGCCCAGGGCAGCACGCCATACCAGCCGAGCCGGAGCGCAACGCCTGCCACAATAATCATCACCGCCGCTTCCGTAAGCCAAGGCATGACAGGCAGCTTCCGTCCGGTCAGCAGGACCCGCCGGCCAAGAAAGGCACCGAGCAGGAACAGCATCTGCCACGCGAACGGATTGAATCCCGTGCCGGCATGGCCATCGAGGAACGGCGGCTGCAGGCCGGCGAACTGCACGCCGGCGTAAAGCGCGAACGGTGCCAGCAACGCGAAGGGACCCAGCGCCCGTTCCAGCGCGGCGAACCCGGGCAGCAGCAGCATGCCCCAGACGAACAGCGGCAGGATATCCATGAAGCTCGGCAGGTAGAGCATGGCCAGGGCAGCCGGTATCGCGTGCACCGGGTCGCGCAGCATGACGTCCCAGCCAAGCCGTTCGATCTCGCCCGGCCGCAAGCCGCTACGGTCGGCCAGAACGACCATTGCGCCGAACATCGTGAACAGGACCAACTGCGTGCGGTAGAGAAGCAACGCCCGCCGCAGCATGTCCCGCGCCGCGTCAACCCAGCCCAGCCTGGCAGCGCGCCGCGCGAACACGCTTCCCAGCACATAGCCCGACAGGAACACGAATTGCTCGGAGCTGTCCGACAGACCCCAGGCGCCATAGACCAGCCAGCCATGCAGCCAGGTCGTCGCGGCGTGGCTGACGAAGATCGTCACCTGCAGCCAGCCGCGCACGATGTCCAGCCGCGTGTCGCGCGCCGGCGGATCGGGGACCGATGCGGCCGGAGGGCGCGGCGGCGCCAAGACCTGTGCGGATGCCACGTCAGCTACAAACGGCAACAACGCTGTCATACGCTGGACATTGATGTTGCGACTGCGATGACCATCACGCCTCATCGCGCACCGGGCGAGAAGAAGCCCGGCGAGCACAGGCGCGCGTTCGTCGCGCGCATCCCGCTACGAGCCGGCAGCCGGGCGAGCCGTGGATTGCTACGCCCCAGCAAGAGCGCCACTTATTGCCTACTGGCAGAACCCGATGAGCGTAGGACCAAGCTGATTCTTGTGCCATGCCATCCATCGCGCGTGGAATTTCGATATTGGCCAGCCTTTCGGCAATGGTGCCGTTTATCAGGTCCCGCGCCGCATGGCGCGGAACCGAGATCGCTGATATCGGATGCATGCATCGCAGCCCGCCTATACCCCATTCTGAGTCAATCGCTTGTCGAGGATGGCATCTTCGTGCCGCCGATCACGCCCGGGTCAACGCCAGTCCATTCCCCGCAAACCCGCAGCCCGGTCGATCGTCCGCGACGCTTGCGGATTTCTCTATATTTCATATTTCCGTCAATTGACATAGATCAAGGTGCCCCGCCGCTCCCGGCGTCATGAGGTCATGCGGACCATCACCGGCGGGCTTCATGACAAGTAGAAACGGCATCGAGGTCGCAGCCCAGCGCGACACCAGCACCGCCTTTCCGGCCGAGGTCGCCCGATGTCACAAGGCAAATCGGAATAGGGCATTGGTGGTCACGGTTGCGGCAGGCGATCCTGGCAAGGCTCCGCCAGCAAAACAGCTTGCGTGACAACGGCGTCCGTGCCGTTCGGACAATGACGGCGTCGGCTGCTGGGGAACCGTGCGGGAGGATCGGCGGTGTTGCATGATGCCGTTGTCGGCACAGCGGTCTATGCGTCAGCATGGTTCGTGTTCGGCGCAGCGCATTCCCTGCTGGCACGCGAGGTGCCGAAGCAGACTCTGCGTCACCGCTGCGGACGCGCCATGCGGTTGATTTGGAACCTGATCGCGCTGGTTCAGTTTGCCCTGGTGATCATGGTCGGCCGAACCGTGGTGCCGGACATCGCCTGGCCGCACCCGACAGCGGTGCTTGCAGTGCAGGTTGTGCTCGGCACGCTTGGTGCGGCAGTACTGCTCGCTTGCGGCCGGAGCTACGACCTATGGCGTTTCGCCGGAATCACACAGATCCGGCATGCTGGAGAAGATGACGAAGATCCATTCTCGGCGCGCGGCCCGTTGGCTTATATCCGCCATCCGCTCTACGCCGGCTCGGCCCTGGTGCTCCTGGCATTGGTGCGCGACCTGCGCTCGGCGGAGACGGCTGTTTTCGCCATTCTCTACATCCTTATCGGCCTGCGCTTTGAGGGAGCCGCGCTGCTGCGGCGCCTCGGCCCGGCCTATGCCGCCTACCGCTCCCGAGTTCCTGCGCTGTTGCCATGGCGCGGACGTGCGTGGCCGCGCGGCGCCTCTGACGGCGATGTCTGATCCCCGAAAGGAACTTTTCATGCCTCTATCACCGCGCAGCGTCGCGCATGCCCTCTGTCGGGCCGTCGGCCTCCTTGGTTTGGCTGCCGGCAGTGCACGAGCGGCTGAGCCGTTGGTATCGGCCGCCTGGCTCGCCACACAAGCCACCAACCGGCATGTGATGGTGCTGGATATCCGCCCGGCCGACGAACATCTGGCCGGCCACATTCCGGGCGCCGTTTCGGCCGACTTCGCAACCACCGGATGGATGGTTCCCGGACCCGGCGGCGCCGCCGGTGCGCTGCCACCGGTGGAACGAATCGCCGCGACGATCGGCGCGCTCGGTGTAGGTGATGCCGATCAGGCGGTGATCGTTGCCGACCAGTTCCCGGCCGCGGCGCGGGTTTACTGGACCTTCAAGGTGCTCGGCCACACTGAGGTTTCCATCCTTGACGGCGGCTGGCACGGCTGGACCGGGCCGGTCGAGCACGGACCGGCGATGCGCAAGCCCGCGGTCTTCACCCCGCATTACAACGCCGAGTTGCGCGCCGAACTGCCAGAAGTCCAGGCGGCGGTCGCCGGCAGCGGCGCCGCGCTGGTGGACGCACGCCCAATGTCGCAGTGGAGCGGCGCCGCCAAGTCGCCGGTCGTACGCGCCGGAGGCCATCTTCCCGGCGCGCTTTCGCTGGACCAGGGCATGGCGCTGACGGCGGACGGACGCCTGAAGTCCCGCAACGAACTGGCGGTGTTGTTCGCGCCGGCCAGCGCCAAACCCGCGATCGTCTATTGCAACGCCGGCTATCTTTCCGCGACTGACTGGTTCGTGCTCTCCGAGGTGCTGCAGCGTCCGGGCATGAAGCTGTACGACGGGTCGATGTCGGAATGGACAGCCGACCCGTCCCGCCCGGTCGCGCGGTGAACGAACCCGCTGCCAGGTTGCCCGTGCAGCCGGATGCTTTGGTTCGGGCCGCCGCCGTGTCCTTGCTCCTGGCGGCTGGCTTGCCGCTGGTGCGGAATGGCGCCTGGTCCTTCGTGGCGCTGCTGGGCGTGGCGGTGACGCTGGGCGGGGTCTTTCAGGCTACCGCTTTCGGCTATGCGTCCGCTTTCCGGGCCTGGATGACGCGCGGCGACGGGTCCGGCTTGGCGGCGGGGCTGCTGGTCGCGGCGGTGGCGGCGCTGGTGATCGTGCCGGTATCGACGCTCGCCGACGGCTATGGCGGGTATGTCCAGCCGCTCGGCCTGCCCGTGGTGATCGGGGCAGCGCTGTTCGGACTTGGCATGCAGTTGGGCAACGGCTGTGCCTCCGGCGCGCTGTATGGGGCCGGCGGCGGGTCGCGGCGGATGTGGGTGGTGCTGCCGTTCTTCTGCGCCGGCGGCCTGCTCGGCAGCCTGATCCTGCCGGCCGCACTCCAGCTGCCGACGCTGCCGCCGGTGGGTCTTGGCAAGGTGCTGGGGCCATGGGGCGGACTGGCGGCAACCCTGGCACTGGCGGGCGCACTGGCGGCGCTGCTGCTGCGTCGAGGCCCCTGGCCCAGCGCAGTGCAGGTGCGGCCGGCGGTGGCGATCGGCACCCTGGCGGCTCTCGCGTTCCTGCTTTCCGGGTATCCCTGGGGCGTGACGACCGGGCTGACGCTGTGGGGCGCCAAAGTTGCAAGTGCCGTCGGCGCTGATCTCACCGGGAGCACCTATTGGTCGCGGGACGGGCCGCGGCAGGATCTGGCCGGATCGGTGCTGCGCCAAGCGTCATCGCTGATGGATATCGGGTTCATTCTTGGCGCGACGCTCGCGGCTGCGTGGCGGGGAGGGTTCCGGGGGCACGCCTGGCCATCGCGGCGTGGCCTCGCCGCAGCGGCGGCCGGGGGCTTGCTGATGGGGATCGGCGCAAGGCTGGCGTTTGGCTGCAACATCGGGGCGATGGTGGGCGGCATTTCGTCGGGCAGCCTGCATGGGTTCCTGTGGTTTTTCGCCGCTCTCCCCGGATGCTGGCTCGGCATCCGGCTGCGACCCTGGTTCATGGAACGCTCCAGCGTTTCTGTCGCGGGGACCGTACCTGGCTTTGGCTCGCCCTGAGAATTTCATACTTGCGTGAATGGACAAATTGCCTCAGTTGCGGCAGCGACGGGCAACGGGCCCGACACTGGGGACGAGGTTGCACATGCAAGAACGAATGGCGAAGGTCGGTGCACTGGCGATGCTGGCGGTGGTGGCAGGAAGCAGCCTCGGCGCCGCGCCGGCCCAGGCGCAGCCGGACGATTTGACGGCGCGCAGCCGGGCACTGGCGGCAGAGTTCCAGGACAATCTGCGCGGCCAGCACGTGGGAGCGCTGAAGACCGGCGGACCGCTGCTGGCGCTCGATGTCTGTCAGAAGGCGGCCCCGGCGATCGCCCAGGAGGTCGGCGCCCGCGCCGGTGCCAGGGTCTGGCGCACCAGCATGAAGGCCCGCAATCCGCGCGGCGCACCCGATGCCTGGGAGCGCACGACGCTGGAGCAGTTCGCCGCACGGCGCGCCGCCGGCGAGGACCCCGCCACCATCGAGGCTTCCACCCGCACCGCCACCGGCTTTCGCTACCTGAAGGCCATTCCGATGGCAGCTGAGCCATGCGGGCAATGTCACGGCACCCACATCGCACCCGAGGTCGCCGCGAAGATCGCCGCGCTCTATCCGCAGGACCACGCCACCGGATTCGTGCCGGGCGAGTTGCGCGGCGCCGTCTCGATCACCTGGCCGGCCCAACGCTGAGCGAGCAGGCGCGCGGTCCGGTGTCCCGGATCGCGCGCCGTACCGCCCGACCTGGCTTACGGGCTGCGCGGCGGTGCGCCACCGCCCATCCCACGGCCCATGCCACCACCCATGCCCCGGCCCATCCCCGGCCCCATGCCCGCGGCCGGTCCGATCAGCCCGGGCAGCGACGTGGCGGCCTTGGTCCGCTGCTCCGGCGTGAGTTCCGGCAGCAGCTTCTCGGCCGCCTCATGCACGATCCGGTGCGCCTCGTCGCGGGAAGCGAACATGCCGTTCATCATGTCCTGGCGCTCCTGCCAGGTGGCGGTCTGCATCTTTTCGAAGACGCTGGCGTGCATCGCCTGCATCTGCATGGCCATCCCCTGCACCGTCTCGGCATACTCGCCCCAGGGCTTCTCCTGGGCCGGCGTGATTGCGAGTTCGGTCTTCAACCCGGCGAGGTAGGTGGCCGGATCGTTCATTCCGCGGCCGAAGCCAGGGCCGCGACCGGCACCCGGGCCGGCACCGCCCATCATGCCCGGACCCATCGGCTGGGCAGCCGCAACCCCGGCCAGCATCGCGCCGGCCGCGCCGAGAACGAATCGTCGGTTCATTGCTTGCATGGAACTCTCCGTTTCTGTCACGCGGTTCGGGCGACCCCGTTGCCAGGGAGGAGCGCCCGAACCGCGATCCGCCCTTCCCGGCAATACTCGCCCTTCGCCGTGCCTGCCGCAGGTCTTGGCCGGGCGTCTCTTGGCTCGGTGTCGAGGGCTCGCATTCGATTATTACCCGGCTGCGGCAAATCGCACCCTTCGGTTTGCTACCCCGATCCGGAAGAGCGGTGTGTGCAGCGCTGGAAGGCTGGCAGATGTCGATCCTGCGAAGCTGTCCGTAACGCATTGTATACGGCGAGAATGTCTGGTCGCCGAGTGCTTTGCAATGCGCGGTCGTAAAGCGCGACATTCTCGATTTCGCCCTGGACGCTGGCGACGCAAGCCGCGTGAACGCTCGAAAAACGAGGCGCTTTTCCTGCCCGGCAATTGGCGGGTGGCGAAATGCTATATTTTTCGAACAAATTGAGAAGCGCCACAGCGTGGCGCGCCTCTGCCATGACAATATTGATGAACGGCCGTACCTCGCCGAAATCGCGGATAACCTGCGCATAGGTTTCCTGCGACTTATATTCGTCATCAAGTGTCTCGGAGAGGGCGTTGATTTCAACGCCGTTGAGCATCTGACTGGAAATCAGGACGGATACTCCTTCAAGATGCGCCCGCCCCTTCGGACAAGCAACATGCACTATATATACTTCTCCAGACACACATAACTTCGGAAACTACTCAGCCCGATCGGTGCTGCGAACGGCGCCAGCAGCAGATGGCCGAGCCGGCCGGCCGACAGGACGACCGCACCGACCATCACCCCAGCCATCCGGCGATGGCATCCAGCTTCGGCAGGCCGCCCGCGTGCACCACCTTGCCATCCACCACGATCCCGGGCGTGGAGGCGATGCCCCAGGCAGCGATCGCCGCGTAGTCGGTGACCTTCTCCAGGCGGATGGTGACGCCGAGGCGCGCTGCCTCCTGCTCCAGCATGGCAGCGGTCTGCTCGCAGCGTTTGCAGCCCGAGCCAAGCACCTTCACGTCCTTCATCGTCATTCTCCGGCTTACAGGGGCAGCGCGTTGAACAGGTAGCCCACCGCGACGATGCCGATGCCGACCACGCCGACGAACACCGCGATCAGCCGAAGCGTCAGCACCTTGCGCAGGATGATCATTTCGGGAAGCGACAGCGCGGTGACGGCCATCATGAAGGCGAGCACAGTGCCGAGCGCGGCCCCCTTGCCGAGCAGCGCCTCGACTACCGGCACGATGCCCGCTGCATTCGAATACATCGGGATGCCAACAGCGACTGCCGCCGGCACCGACCACCAGGACTCCGCGCCCATGATGCTCGCAAGCGCGCCGGTGGGCACGAAGCCATGTATGAGGGCGCCGGCGGCAATGCCCGCCAGCATCCAGGGCCAGACCCGGCCGACGATGTCGCGCATCGCCTCCAGCCCGGCGCGCACGCGGTCGGCGACCGTAAGTGCGACGGGCGGCAGTGCCGCCGCGCCGGTGCGCAGGTCACGCACCCATGCCTCCAGCCAGTGCTCCAGGTGGAGGCGTCCGATTACCCAGCCCGCCGATATCGCGACGCCAAGTCCTACGCCGAGATAAAGCAATGCGACCTGCCATCCGACCAGGGCGAACAGCAGGCCGAGGGCGATCTCGTTGACCATCGGCGCCGCGATGAGGAATGAAAAAGTCACTCCGAGCGGAACGCCGGCGCTGACGAAGCCGATGAACAGCGGCACGGCGGAGCAGGAGCAGAACGGCGTCACCACACCGAGCGATGCGGCCAGCACGTTGCCAACGCCCTCGCGCCGCCCGGCGAGCATTGCCCGCGTGCGCTCCGGCGAGAAGAAGCTGCGCACCACGCCCATGCCGAAGACGACGAGCGTCAGCAGCAGCAGTACCTTGGGCGCGTCATAGAGAAAAAACCGCGCCGCCTCCGCCATGCGGGAGCCGGGTGCCAGCGGCAGCAGGTCCGCCGCCCAGTTGGAGGCCGGCACGAGCTGGCTATAGATCAGGCCCCACGCGAGCAGCCCCGCTCCGGTGCCCACCAGCCAAGGCCAGGCAGGCGGCTCGTCGGCCAGCCCCACCAGGGGGGGCACCTCGGGAATTGCCGATTGAGGACACATACCAACCTCTCGGGTGTGGTTTGGTGCTTGGCAAGCGCGCACCGGCATGACCGGCCGGATAATGCCCGCGTGATAAGATATATCTTTAGTAGAACGCCCGGCCTGGAGCCATGCCAAGATTCCTGAACAGCATTGCGGCCGGACAGACCCCGGTGATCCCGGCCTGCAGCAGGTTCAGCCCCACGAACCCGGTCAGCAGCAGAAACCACGGGCTGACCCAGACGGTCAGCGCCAAGCTGACCAGCACCATCCCCCCGGCGAAAGACAACACGGTGCGATCGATGTTCATGTCACGGTCTCCCTTGCATGCGCGGCAAGATTGGCTTCGGTCCAGGAGACGATTGCAGCCGCCCCGCGGGCGCCGGTGCTCTGCGCCAGCACGGCGCCGTCGCGGAACAGGACCAGTGCGGGGATGCCGCGTAGGCCGAGCCGCGCGACCATCGCCTGCGCAGCATCGGCGTTGAGCTTCAGGAGCCGCACGCCTGGCTCCAGTTGCGCGGCGGCGCTGACGAATTCCGGCGCCATACTGCGGCACGGGCCACACCAGGGCGCCCACACATCGAGCAGCACCGGGATGTCGCTGTTGTGAAGGTGTCGTTCGAGTTCCTGCTCATCGACGTCGGCCGGCTTGCCGGCGAACAGCCGAGCGCGGCAGGTGCCGCACACCGCCTGTCCGGTGGGGCGGTCGCGCCCGACGCGGTTCACCGCGCCGCAGGCGGGGCAGACGGTTCGGAAGGGGGATGCCATGGAATTTCCATCAACGGCAGGGCTTGATCACTACCTCATATTTGCGTATTAACGCAACTATGAAAATGCAGATCGCGCTATTGTGGTTGGCCCTCCTGCTGAACGTCCCGCCCGTCCTCGCGCAGGCCGCGCCGGCGGAGTTCGTCGTGCGCGCCGAGCCGATCGCCGACGAGAAAGCGGCGTTCGCGACGGTCGAGAGCCTCAACGTGGTGCCGGCCCGGGCGCGCATCGGTGGCACCGTGGCCACACTCACCGTACGCGACGGCGATGGCGTGCAGCAGGGCCAGGTGATCGCCGTGGTCGGCGATCCCAAGCTCGCGTTGCAGATGGCGGCGCTGGATGCACAGATAGCCGGCGCGCAGTCGCAACTGGCGCAGGCGCAGTCCGATCTCTCCCGCGCCGAGACGCTATTCCGTCAGGGCTCCGGCCCACGCGTGACGCTCGACCAGGCGCACACCGCCGTTGATGTCGCCACCAGCACGCTGCGCGCCCGTACCGCCGAGCGCGCGGTGATCCGCCAGCAGATGACCGAGGGCGAGGTGCTCGCCCCGGCCACTGGTCGTGTGCTGGACGTGCCGGTGACGCGCGGCACCGTGGTGCTGGGCGGCGACACGCTGGCCACCGTCGCCGAGCGCGCCTACGTGTTGCGGCTGCGGGTGCCGGAGCGGCACGCCGCCTTCCTGAAGGCCGGCGACCCGGTGCGCATCGACACCGCCGATCTCGGCGGCCACGGGCCGGGCTTCGGCCGTACCACCCTTGTCTATCCACGCATCGAGGAAGGCCGCGTAGTGGCCGATGCGGTGGTGCCCGATCTGCCCGACGCCTTCGTCGGCGCGCGCCTGCGGGTGTGGATCGCCGCCGGCACCCGCGCGGGGCTGGTCGTGCCCGACCAGTTCCTGGTCACCCGTTTCGGGCTGGATACGGTGCGGCTGCGTCGTGACGGCGGCATGGCGGAGGTGCCGGTGCAGCGCGGCCAGCCGCATCCGACGCCGCAACTGGCGGACGGCATCGAAATCCTCTCGGGCCTGCGCGACGGCGACGTGCTGGTGAAGCCATGACCCTCGGCCTGTCCGGCCGGCTGACGCGCGCTACGATCGCCTCGAAGCTGACGCCGCTTTTTCTGCTCGCCGGGCTGGCCGCCGGGCTGATCGCACTGATGGCCATTCCGCGCGAGGAAGAGCCGCAGATCAGCGTGCCGATGGTGGACATCGCGGTGAGTGCCGACGGGCTGCGCGCCGCGGATGCCGCCGAGTTGGTCACCAAGCCGCTGGAGATCATCGTCAAGGCGATCAAGGGCGTCGAGCACGTTTACAGCCAGACACAGGATGACCGGGTGATGGTGACGGCGCGGTTTCGCGTCGGCACCAGCCAGGACGAGGCGGTGCTGCGCGTGCATGACCGCATCCGCGCCAATCTCGACCGCATCCCGCCGGGCATCCCCGAGCCGCTCGTGCAGGGCCGCGGCATCGACGACGTGGCGATCGTCACGCTCACTCTCTCGCCGCGGCCGGAGGCCGCAGCGCGCTGGAGCGGCCCGGACCTGCACCACCTGGCGATGAAGCTGCAGGCCGAGCTCGCCAAGGTCGAGGATGTCGGGACTTCCTACATTGTCGGCACCGGGCTGGACGAGATCCGGGTCGAGCCGGACCCGGAAAAGCTCTCGCTGTTCGGGGTGACGCTGCAGCAACTGGTGGCGAAGGTGCGCGACGCCAACCGCTCCTTTGTCGCCGGGCATGTGCGCGCGGACGGTGCCATCGCCACCGTCACCGCCGGGCAGACGTTGCAGGGCGTGCCGGATATCGGCCTGCTGCTGCTCACCGCGCGCGATGGGCGGCCGGTCTATGTGCGCGGCGTGGCGCGCGTGGTGGTGGGACCGGGCAGCGGCGAGGCGCGCGTGTGGTCGGTGACGCGCGGCCCGGACGATCCGCTGCGCGCGCCGGCGGCGACGCTGGCGCTGGCCAAGCGGGCGGGCGCCAACGCGGTGGTGGTGTCGCAGGCGATCCTGGACCGGCTGGCGACGTTGCGCGGGCGGCTGCTGCCGGACGACATCGCGGTGGAGGTGACCCGCGACTATGGGCGCAGCGCCAGCGACAAGGCCGACGAGTTGCTGTTCCATCTCGGCCTGGCAACGCTGTCGATCGTCGCGCTGATCGGGCTGGCGATCGGCTGGCGCGAGGCGGTGGTAACGCTGGTGGTGATTCCCACCACCATCCTGCTGACGCTGCTGGCCGCCCACCTGATGGGCTATACGATCAACCGGGTCAGCCTGTTCGCGCTGATCTTCTCCATCGGCATCCTGGTCGATGACGCCATCGTGGTGGTGGAGAACATCGCCCGCCACTGGGGCATGGACGACGGGCGCAGCCGCATGCAGGCGGCAATCGAGGCAGTCGCCGAGGTCGGCAACCCGACGGTGATCGCCACGCTGACCGTGGTCGCGGCATTGTTGCCCATGCTGTTCGTGTCCGGGCTGATGGGGCCGTACATGGCGCCGATCCCGGCGGTTGCCGCGGCGGCCATGCTGTTTTCCTTCGTCGTCGCGATGGTGGTCGCGCCCTGGCTGATGCTGAAGCTGGCGCCGCGCGAAGGCAGCCGCGTGCGGCATGGCGAAGGGCGGCTCGGGTGGCTGTATCGGCGCGTCGCCGGGCCGCTGCTGGCGAGCCGGTTTCGCGCGTGGGTGTTCCTGCTCGGCGTGGGCGGGGCCACGCTGGCGGCCTGTGCGCTGTTCTACACGCAGGACGTTACCGTCAAGCTGCTGCCCTTCGACAACAAGCCGGAGTTGCAGGTAGTGCTGAACCTGGCCGCCGGCGCCAGCCTGGAAGACACCGAGCAGGCATTGTTCGCCGCATCCGGCATTGCCTTCGCCCTGCCGGAGGTACGGACGGTACAGGCGCAGGCCGGCACCGCCGCGCCGTTCAACTTCAACGGCCTGGTGCGGCATTCCTATCTGCGCAGCCTGCCGGAGCAGGGCGACTTGCAGATCAACCTGGCGCCACGATCGGAGCGTTCACGGGCGAGCCACGCGATCGCGCTCGACCTGCGCCAGCGCCTGCGTGCCCTGAAGCTGCCGGTCGGGGCAACATTTCAGGTGGTGGAAGTGCCGCCCGGTCCGCCGGTGCTGGCCACATTGCTTGCGGAAATCTACGGTCCCGATGCCGCGACACGCCGCGCCGTGGCGGAGGAAACGAAAAAGCTGTTCCGCGCCGTACCGTTCATCGCCGATGTGGACGACAGCTATGGCCTTCCGCGCCCGCGGCTGCGCATCGCCGTCGACCAGGACGCCATCGAACATTTCCGCGTCGAGCAGAGCGACGTGTACGACACGGTGCAGACGCTGTTCGGTGGCCTGCGGGTGGGCACCTCGCATCGCGGCGCGGAGCGTGACCCGATCGACATCGTCATCGGCCTGCCGAAATCCGCTCTGGCCTGGGGCGAGCGTCTGGCGGCGACGCCGGTGCCGGCGAACACGCTGCCGGGCAGCCGGACCGTGGTGGAACTCGGCCAGGTCGTGCATGGCGCCAGCGAGGCCGGCTCGCCGGTGCTGTTCCGCAGGGACGGGCGCTACGCCGACCTCATCACGGCGGAACTAGCCGGCACCTTCGAGGCACCGATCTACGGCATGCTGGCGGTGGACAAGCTGGTCGCGGCGCATGACTGGGGCAATCTGCCGCGTCCTGACATCCGCCTGCGCGGCCAGCCCGACGACGAGTCCCGGCCGGCGCTGCTGTGGGATGGTGAATGGGAGATCACCTATGTGACCTTCCGCGATATGGGGGCAGCCTTCGGCGTCGCATTGCTGGGCATTTATGTGCTCGTGGTTGGGCAGTTCCGCAGCTTCCTGGTGCCGCTGGTCATTCTGACGCCGGTGCCGCTGACGCTGATCGGCATCGTCGCCGGGCACTGGCTGTTCGGCGCGCCGTTCACCGCGACCTCGATGATCGGCTTCATCGCGCTGGCCGGCATCATCGTGCGCAATTCCATCCTGCTGGTGGATTTCGTGCGCCACGGCGCGGGCGCGGGCAGAACGCTGCGGACGATCCTGCTCGACGCCGGCGCCACCCGGTTCCGGCCGATCCTGCTGACCGCGCTGTCGGCGATGATCGGGGCGGCGACGATCCTGACCGACCCGATCTTCCAGGGCCTGGCGATCTCGCTGCTGTTCGGACTCGCCTCGTCCACCCTGCTCACCGTGCTGGTGGTGCCGGCGATCTACGTCGTGCTGCGCGACGCCAACGCCGTGCCGCACGCGAATTGAAGGAAGCCCGTTGATGTTTTCACGTCTTCGCGCCCTGTTTGGCGGCCCACGCAAGACCGCCGCGACGCATCGCCCGGCCGATCTGCACAGCCTGCTCGCGGCCGATGCGCCACTGCTCGTCGTCGATGTGCGCGAGCGCTCCGAGTTCGGCAGCTTCCATATCCCCGGCGCGGTCAACATCCCGCTCGGCCAGGTGGCCGCGCGGGCAGCGGAGCTTGCCGCCCACAACCGGCCGGTTGTGCTGGTCTGCCTGTCCGATATGCGCTCACGCCGCGCCGCGGCGCAGTTGCTGCATGCCGGTCTGCCTGACCTGGCCATCCTGCACGGCGGGACGGCCGCATGGGTGCGGGAGGGATACCAGATAGAGGCCGGATCGTGACCAATGCCGACCGGCCACCGCAGGGAATCCTGAGCCGCGCGGGCCGAAATCCGCTTAGCAGATGCCCGTGCCGGCGCAGAACATGCCGTGCAGCGTTTCCAGGATGGTACGCACGCGGTCGGAGGCGATGCGGTAGTAGATGGTCGTCGCCTCCCGCCGCGTCGCCACCAGTCCTTCCTCGCGCAGCGTGGCCAGATGGCGCGACAGGTTGGACTGCGTGAGGCCCAGACGGCGGCTGAGTTCACCCGCAGAAATCTCACCCTCGACCAGCGAGCACAGCACCATCAGCCGGTGACGGTTGGCGATCGAGCGCAGAAACGACTCGGCCGCGACCGCATGCGCCTCCAGGTCGCCGGCCGGAGATGCCTCGATCACGTCCTGCTGTGTACCATCGAATTGTTCTCCCTGCGGGCCCCGCTCCGGGCGATGGGCACGAAAAATCATGTGACACGATATTTCATACTGTAGCCATAAAAGAAATTTGGCGCAAGAAAACTCCCGCGGCAAAGTGTTGACTGGAACACGCGGCTGGACGGATTAAGGCCGCAAGCGCTTGGTTCGTGCCGGATACGTGTTTATGCCGCCATACGGATTTTGCCGGGTAGGAGCAACAAGCCATTGCGGGACAACCATTTTCCTGGGAAAAGCCCGGCATAATCAAAGGGTGGCCAGGAACGCCATGACCTCATCGTCGGCACGGTGGCGAGCGGTCATACCAAGCATTCGGCGCCAGCTTCTCGGTCGTCCGCTCCTTGGCCGCCAGGAAACGGTTACCGATTGTGCAGATGCCGCGCCGGGCAAAAGCGCCGCTGATCCGGGCGTGCGACGCGCAATGATCGGACGCACTCGGCAAAATCCGGATGGCAGCATGAACCAGTTGAACGGTGCCCCTGCTGGCTCAACCCGGTGGCGGCGCCTGGATCAGTTCCAGCAAGGCCGCTTCCGCCCGTGAACGATGGCGGTCGCCGTGGCGCAACACAGTGAACCTGCGCTCGGGAAAAGCTAGCGGCAGTTCCACCAGCGAGCCCGACGCGATTCCCGTCGCCGCCACCAGCCGTGAAATGACGGTTGCCCCGGCGCCCGCTTCCACCGCCGCACACACCGCCTCGTTTGACGGCAGTTCCAGGCGCACCTCGAGCCGCCCCGGATCGACCCCGAATCCGGCAAGCGCGTCCTCGAAAACCTGCCGCGTCCCTGAGCCGCGCTCGCGCAGCACCCAGCGCGTCGCCGTCAGCTCAGCGTATTCCAGCCGAGCGCGGGACGCCCAGGGATGGCCTGCTCCTACGACGAGCACGAGCCGGTCGGTCGCCACCGGGACATGGGCCAGGAGCGGGTTGTCGACATCGCCTTCAACAAAGCCGAGATCGGCCGCGCCCTCCAGCACCGCGCGCGCCACCTGTTCGGTGTTGTCGATCACCAGCGACAGGCTCACCAGCGGCCAGGCCTCGCGGAACCGGTGCATCAGCGGCGGCAGCCAGTAGCCGGCGATGGTCTGGCTGGCGTGCAGCGCGAGGTGGCCGCGCCGCAGCCCCTGCAGGTCGTCCAGCGCCTGTTCCGCCTGCGCCAGCCGCGCCAGCACCGCCTTCGCCTCCGGCAGCAGCAGCCGGCCCGCCTCGGTGAGCGCAATGCCCCGGCCGACCCGGTCGAACAGTTTAGTTCCCAGCCCCGTCTCCAGCGCCGCGATCGCCGCGCTGCCCGCCGACTGCGTCATGTTCAGCGCCGCCGCCGCCTGCGTCACATGCAGGCGCTCGGCCACGGCGACGAACACGCGCAGCTGGTCCAGGGTCATGCCCGCCTCAATACACGAACTCGATCAGCGCCAGGCTGAAGCCGGAGATGAACAGCCAGGACGCCGCGCCCAGCGCCAGCGGCCGCAACCCGCGGGCCTTGAGCTTGCGGATGTCGGTCTCCAGCCCCATCGCCGCCAGCGCGACGGTGAGCAGAAAGGTGGTCGCCGGCACCAGCATTTGCTTCGCCGCCGGCGGCGCCACGCCCAGGCTGTTCACCCCGATCAGGGCGATGAAGCCGAACACGAACCACGGCATCGGCGCCCGCGCCCGCACCGGCCCATCCAATGCCCGGTGTGCCGCGATCGCCCCGAGGCCCAGCACCAGCGGCGCCAGCAGCATCACCCGGCTCAGCTTGGCGATGGTGCCGAACTCGCCGGCCTCGCGCCCGTCCTGGAAGGTCGCCGCCACCACCTGGGCGATCTCATGGATGGAGGCGCCGCTCCACAGCCCGAAATGATGCGCGTCCAGGTGCAGCAGACCGGGCAAGGCCGGATAGAGGAACATCGACAGCGAGCCGAACACGGTGACGCAGGCCACCGCATAGGCCACGTCCTCGTCGGGCGCGCGCGTCACCGAGTTGGTGGCGATCACCGCCGAGGCGCCACAGATCGAGGTGCCGGCGGCGATCAGTTCGGCCAGCCGCCGCTCGACGCCGAGGGCGCGTCCCAGCGCCTTGGTGACCAGGAAGGTGGCGAGCAGCGTGCCGGCGATGATCGCCATGCCGGTGCCGCCGACCGCCATCACCTGCTGCGTGGTCAGTTGCAGCCCGAGCAGGATGATGGCCAGCCGCAGCAGCCGCTTGAGGCTGAACACCACGCCCGCGCGTGCCCAGGCGGGCGTGCCGATGCTGTTGTGCAGCGCCGTGCCGAGCAGGATGGCGATGATCATCGGGCTGAAGCTGTCCACCCCGTGAATCCGTCGCAGCGCATAGGCCGCGCCGGCAAGCGCGCCGGTCAGCAGCAGCCCGGGGACGGGGCAGCGCGCCCATACCGGGACGGGTTCGGCCGAACGGGCGGCGGACAGGGCAGCGGCGGCGAGCGGCTTGGACATCGAAGGCTCCGGACCAGAAGCCCGCACGATCCGGCAAAGGCATTCAAAAATCCAACGCATTGAGTTGATCGGTTCGATCGATTTTTCTTATGTATGCGTCCCTACGCAGGGCGGAGGGCGGCAACCGCCTGCCATTCGGTCCGGCGCACCAGAATGCGCTGTTCGCCACCAAGCCCGTTGTCTCATCTGCAGTGCATTCACGGCCTTGCACGCGCTCCGCTGGTGACATCACGTCCCGGCGCCGGACCTGGAAAGTGAACACCCCCGGCGAGCCGCCGCGCATAGGTTGGGTGATGACCACGACCGCTCTGCCGCCTATTGCGCCTGCCATGCCCGCCGCTCCGCCGACCGCATTGAAGGACGATCTGCCTGGCGGCCTGACCAGCAACGAGGCAGGCCTCCGGCTACAGAAATACGGCCCGAACGCGATGCCGGATACGAGCCTGCATCCGGTGCGCCGGGCCTTGTGGAAATTCTGGGCACCGGTTCCGTGGATGCTCGAGGCGGCGATCGTCTTCGAGATCGTGCTCGCGGACTATGTCCAGGCCGGGATCATCGCCGGCCTGCTGCTGTTCAACGCCGGCCTCGGGCTGTTCCAGGAAGGCCGCGCTCAGGCCACCCTGGCTGCCCTGAAGTCGCGGCTCGCGCTGAGTGCGTCCGTCCGGCGTGACGGACGCTGGGCGAGCGTGCCAGCAGCCGGCTTGGTGCCGGGCGACGTGGTGAAACTTTCGCTCGGCGGCGTGGTCGCGGCGGACGTACGCCTGGCCGGCGGCGAGGTACTGCTCGACCAATCCATGCTCACCGGCGAATCGGTCCCGATCGAAGCGGGCCCAGGGCTGCAAACCTATACGGGAGCCCTGGTGCGGCGCGGCGAGGCGGTGGCGATGGTGACTGCCACGGGGAAGCGCACGAAATTCGGCCGAACGGCGGAACTGGTCCGCACCGCCCATGTGGAAAGCTCCCAGCAAAAAACGGTGCTGCACGTGGTGCGCAATCTCGCCGCACTCAACGCCGTCGTGATCATGCTGCTGATATCCTATGCCTCGTTCCTCAGGATGCCGCCCGCGGAGATCATTCCCTTGATCCTGACGGCAGTCCTCGGCGCCATTCCGGTCGCGCTCCCCGCCACATTTACGCTCGCCTCAGCGCTCGGGGCTCGGAACCTGGCAAAGCGGGGCGTGCTCCCAACGCGCCTTGCCGCAGTCGACGAAGCGGGAGAGATGGACGTGTTGTGCGCCGACAAGACCGGCACGTTGACCCGGAACGAACTGACGGTGGCGGCGGTTCGCCCGATGCCCGGCTTCGATGCCGCGCGCGTCCTGGCGCTGGCCGCGCTGGCCAGCTCGGATGGCGGCCAGGACCCGGTGGATGCCGCCATTCGCGCCGCCGCCAGCACCGCAGGCAGCCAGGCCGCACCGGGACTGGTCAGGTTTGTGCCGTTCGATCCAACAACCAAGATGTCAGAAGCCACCGTCGCCGACCCGGGCGGTGGCAGACGACGAGTCGTGAAGGGCGCTTTTGCTGTGGTCGCGACCCTCGCCCGGCCATTGCCGGTCGCCGCCGTCACCGCCAGGGAGCTTGAGGACCAGGGCAACAGAGTGCTCGCGGTGGCGGCCGGACCGGCGGCCGCGATGCAATTGGCCGGTCTGATCGCGCTCAGCGATCCGCCGCGCGCCGATTCCACGGCGCTTGTCATGGAACTGCGCGGCCTGGGCGTGCGCACCGTCATGGTGACTGGCGACGCACCGGCAACGGCCGCCACTGTCGCGCGCGCGGTGGGGCTCGACGGGGCGGTCTGTCCGCCCGGGCCAATTCCGTCCGGCGAGCGTCCGGAGGCGTTTGCGGTGTTCGCTGGCGTTCTTCCGGAGGACAAGTACAGGCTCGTGAAGGCGTTCCAGCAGGCTGGCCACATCGTCGGCATGTGCGGCGACGGTGCAAACGACGCGCCCGCCCTGCGTCAGGCCCAGATCGGCATCGCCGTCTCGACCGCCACCGATGTCGCCAAATCGGCCGCCGGCATGGTGCTGATCGAGCCCGGCCTTGCCGGCATCGTCGCCGCCGTCAAGGAAGGGCGGGAGACCTTCCAGCGCATCCTGACCTATACGCTGAATTCGATCATCAAGAAGATCATGACGGTGCTGTTCCTGGTGGTCGGGCTGATCATGACCGGGCATGCCATCCTGACGCCGCTCCTGATGGTCATCGTGATGATCACCGGCGACTTCCTGGCAATGTCATTGACGACGGACAATGTGCGGCCGTCGCCCCTGCCGAATGCCTGGCGTATCGGCGGCCTGACGATGACGGGTGCCATCTTCGGGATATGCCTGCTGGGCTTCTGCACCGGGGCCGTGGCGGTCGGCAAATTCGAGCTGAACCTTACCCGTGAGGCGTTGCCTACGCTGGCTTTTGCGGCCCTGGTGTTCGGTGATCAGGCGGCGATCTATGCCATCCGCGCAAGGCGCGGTTTTTGGGGCTCCCGCCCGAGCATCTGGCTTGCTGCGTCGTCGGTTGCCGATGTCCTTATCGCCTCGCTCCTGGCCATTGCCGGCGTGGGCATGGCGCCCTTGCCGCCCCTCGTGGTGGGTGGCACGTTTGCCGCCGCGATCACCTTCGCGCTTGTCCTGGTGGTTGTGAAGATACCTGTATTCGCTCGTTTCAGGATTGCGTGATCAAGGGCTTCCAGGTGGCCGCCAACGCCGGATCCTCGTGGGCGCGATCCCCGCCTTGTTCAGTCCGGGACCTGCTTGCGGCCACCAGCCTTGTAGGCTTGCAGGTGGTGGCGCTCGAAGGCACGCTTGACCCAGTGCATGATGCGCAATCGCGGCAGCACGACGTTGAGGTGCGTGTTACGGAATACCAGCACGCCGGCATCCAGCGTATCGACGATGCAGGTCAGTTCGGTACGGAACCGTGCGGCGGCCGGCCGCCCGGCCAACTCGGCGGCAATGTTGCGGGCAGCGGTCACGGCCTGCAGATCGGCTTGGTGGGCCTGCTTGGGCATCCAATCCGGGCCGGGATAACTGCCCGCGTCGCCGGCGACATAAACCTCCTTGCGATCCGGCACGCGGCAGCCGGCATCCGCGACGACGAAGCCACCCGCCGACCGGGGCAGGTCGCTGCCGTCGAGCCACGCCGGCCCGGTCAGCCCGGGCAGGAACAGGATCATGTCCGCATCGGTCGCGCCGCCTTCGGTGACGACCCGGCCCGGCTCGAAACGCACCAGCTTGTGACCGAGATGCGTGCGGATGCCGCGACGCTGCATCTCCGCCAGCAGCCCGGCGACGGCCCGCTTGCCCAGGCGCTGGCCGGGCTCCAGCGAAGGATTGAAAAACACCAGATCGAACGCCTCGCGCCGCCCCTGCCGGCGAAGCAGCGTGTCCAGCCCGAACAGGAACTCGAACATCGGTCCGCCACGAACGGCGCCGGGTTCGGCTGGATTGCTGGCAAAGCCGACGGCAATGGTGCCGCCCGACAGTTCGGCCAGCCGGTCGCGGATCGCTTCGGCGGAGCGCACATCCTGACAAGGCACCAGAGCGTGCTCGATGCCGAGAAGCTTGCGGAGGAATCGCGCGCCGCTTGCCACCACAAGGACGTCGTTGGTCAGCTCGCCCGTGCTGGTGACCACACGGCGGCCACCCTCGGCTACAAGCTGCACGCTGCCTTGGTGCTAGGTGACGCGATGACGGGCGAAGAACCCGTCCAGAGGAACGTGAAGGTCCGCGGCCGTACGCAGGCCCGAGGGAACCCAGATCAGGCTGGGCAAGTAGGTCAGCGAATCATGCGGCGAAACCACCACGATCTCCGCATCGACGTGATGCCGGCGCAGTTCGCGGATGGTCGTGAGGGCAGCGAAGCCGCTGCCGAGAACGGCAATCCGGGTCATGGTGAAAGCCTTTCAGGGATGGCCCGGATAGTCGCGCAGTTACTTAATTGCGTCAATAAACAAATATCAGTGGGCTGATCAGAACTCATCCACCACCCGCGCCGCGGCGTCGATGGCAGCGGCGATGGCGCGGATCTCCGCCTCGTCCGCCTGCCGGCCCTGTAGCCGCCGGCGTACTGCGGCAGACAGGTTCTCCATCGCCCGCACCACCGACGGCGGTGGCCCGCTGCGCAAGGCCGCGCCGCTTTCCAGCCGGGCGAAAATCGCGTCGGCCGCTTGCTGGTTCACCGCCAACGCCAAGCGGCCGTCGGAGGTCAGGGTGTACAGCTTGCGGCCGGTGCGTTCCTCGCTCACCGAGGCTTGGCCCAGTTCCTCGAGCAGCGTGAGGGTGGGATAGACCACGCCAGGACTGGGGCTGTAGCCGCCGCCCACCCGTTCCTCCAGTGCCTTGATGATCTCGTAGCCGTGGCGCGGCCGTTCCGAAAGCAGTTGCATGACCACCA
>Ga0302279_10002517_pt1 | contig 24078 bp, 21 predicted proteins | sample III_Bog_N3_3_FD_194541 | JGI IMG/M metagenome (GOLD analysis project Ga0302279, IMG submission 194541) | Peat permafrost microbial communities from Stordalen Mire near Abisko, Sweden - III_Bog_N3_3 | ecosystem: Environmental > Terrestrial > Soil > Wetlands > Peat | place: Sweden: Abisko... | reverse complement strand
TCACTTCGCAGGAGACGCCGTCTTGTTCGAGAACTTCGGCGGCGGAGAGCGAGATCGGCACCATCGTGCCGCAGGTGACGAGGGTGAGGTTGCGCCCCTCCTTGATCACCTTGGCGACGCCGAAGGGCACGAGGTGTTCGCCGCCGGGGACTTCGCCCTTGGTGGCGAAAAGCGTCTTCGGCTCCATGATCAGGACCGGGTCGTAGCCCCGCAGCGCCGTCTTCATCATGCCCTTGGCGTCGGCGGGGTTGGAGGGCATGGCCACGATCAGGCCCGGCACGTGGGCAAACATCGGATGGTAGGAGCCGCTATGGTGGGGCCCGCCGTTTTTCGGGGCTCCCGTGGGGGCCCGGATGACCATGGGCGCAGTCATCTGGCCGTTGCTCATGTAGCGCAGTTTGGCCGCCTGCAGCACGACCTGGCCGGTGGCGTCGAAGAGCAACTCGATGAACATCATGTCCGCAATCGCCCGGCAGCCCGTGGCCGAAGCGCCAAGGGCGGCGCCGGTGAAGGCGTGTTCGCAAATCGGCGTGTCGATGACCCGGCCGCCGCCGAATTCCTTCCAGAGGCCCTTGGTGTGGGCGAAGCTGCCGCCGCGTTCGCCGATGCCTTCGCCGAACAGCATGATGTTTTCGTCGCGGCGCATCTCCTCGGCGATGCCGTCGCGCACCGCGTCGAGCCAGCCCTGCACCATCGGCTTGGCCGTGGCGTCGGGAGCGGGAATCGGTGGGTTGATCGGGTCGTGCCAGGTATGGAGGTGGGCGGTGGCGGCGTCCGGCAGCGGCGAGGCGCGGGCGAATTCCACCGCCTCGACCATCTCCTTCTGCACTTTGGCATCGATCGCATCGAGCTCGGCCGCGGTCGCGACCTTGAATTCCTCAATCAGGCGGGAACGGAAAGCCGGGATCGGATCGCGTTTCTTCCACTCATCGACCTCCGCCTGAGTCCGGTACACGCCCACCACGGAGTCGCCCTCGTGGTGGCCGACCGTGCGGTAAGTGCGGGCCTCGATCAGCGTCGGCCCCTGGCCCGCCCGGGCGCGGTCCACCGCCTCCTTTGTCGCCTGCCAGACGGCCAGGACGTCGTTGCCGTCCACCGCCACTCCGGGGATGCCGTGGGCGGCGGCCTTGCTGGCGATGTCCGTGTTGAGGGTGGCGATCTTCAGGGGCGTAGCCGTAGCATAGAGGTTGTTTTCGCAGACAAAGACCACGGGGGCATTCTGAATGCCCGCGAAATTCATCGGCTCGTGGAAGGAGCCGAGGTTGGAGCCGCCGTCGCCGAAGAAGGCGACTGCGACCTGTCCGCTTTTCCGGTTGCGGGCGCTCAGGGCCGCGCCCACGGCCGACGGATTGCCGCCGCACACGATCCCGTTGGTGCCGAACAGGCCCACCTTGGCGTCATAAAGGTGCATGCTCCCGCCGCGGCCGGCGCAGCAGCCCGTGGCCTTGCCGAAGAGTTCCGCCATCAAATCACGCGCCGGCATGCCCTTGGCCAGGGCGTGGCCATGCCCGCGGTGGGTGCTGGTCACCCAGTCGGTGTGAGCGAGATGGGCGCACACGCCCACGGCGGTCGCCTCTTCGCCGACGTAAAGATGGAGGAAGCCGATCTCACCGGCGCGGCAGCGCTCCTGCGCGGTCAGTTCGAAGCGCCGGAGCAGCACCATCTGCTCGTACATCCGCAGCAATTCAGACCGGTCCAGCTCCGCTGGAAGTGACGCTTTGGCAATCGATTTAGTCATGGGGAAGGGGAACGGAAGCGAGAATAAGGAAGAGCAAAATAGAGGCCAGATGACAAATCGCCAGGACCTATTCTTTTTTTGAACCAGGGGGGGCGAAATGCCCGAAACCCCGGGGAATGTCAGGCGGCGTCCCGCGGTCGCAGGAGCAGGAGAAACGTGGCGCAAAAGATCAGGCTGAGCGTGCTCCAGTCCAGGACGACGCTGAGATCGACCTGGCGATCGCGCAGGGCTCCGGCGATAAAGACCGCCAGGCCGCCGGCAATCGTGCCGGCCATGTTGAGGATGCCGTAACCCGTCGCCCGGTAGCGGGGATCGGTGATGAGACAGAGAATCGGCATCATGTTGCTATTGGCGAACCCGCCGGCGATGGCGAAGAGGACGAGGCCGGAGATCGCCACCGCCAGGAGGCCCGTATTGGCCATCAGCAGCAGGCCAGGGGCCGCCAGGCAAAGGCCGACGACGGGAACGAAGATCCGGCCGCGGGGATTGCGGCGGCTCCAGCGATCGGCCCAGAAGCCTCCGCCGAGCATGCCGGTCAGGCCGGCGACGCAGGCGTAGTCTTGGGTGGCGATGCCTGCGGCACCCTGCGTGAGATGGAAATGCTCGCGGAAAAAGACCGGCATCCAGCCGGAGACGGCCCAGGACGTGGCCCCGAGGACGCCCCAGAAGCCCACGGCGAGGGCAAAGTTGCGCTGGGCGCAGAGATTGCGCAACGCGGCGCCGAAGCGGACCGGGGCCGGGGACAGGAGGGTCGGGGCGGCGCCTTCCGGCCCGGGCGAGTCCCGGAGCCAGAGAAGGAGCGGGAGACAGTAGGCCACGCCGGCGGCGCCCGCCCAGGTGAAGGCGGCGGTCCACCCGTGGTGTTCGGCCACCCAGCCACCGAATCCGCCGATGGCCGACCCCGCCACCATCCCGGTACTGTGCAGTCCGGTGGCGAGCGAACGGGTCGTGCCCTGATGATATTCGGAAATGAGGGCGAGAGCGGCGGGCAGGTAGCAGGCTTCGCAGACGCCCACGATGGCCCGCATGACGAGGAGCTGGTCAAAGGTGCGGACGAAGGTGGTCAGCCACGTCACCGCCGACCAGATGAAGAGGGTGAGGATGATCACGCGGCTGCGGCCGAAGCGATCGGAGAGGAATCCGGCGATCGGGCTGGACAGGCCGTAGGTCCAGAGGAAGACCGACGTCAGGAGCCCAAACTGCGTCTCGTTGATGGGAAACGCGGCGAGGATCGAGCCATGCATCGTCGTCAGCATGATCCGGTTCATGAAGTTGAAGGACACCACGAACCAAAGCAGGGCGACGATCAGCCAAGCGCGACGGGGCAGGCGGGGAGGGGTGGGGGCCACCGAGATCGTGGTCTCGAACGTGCAATCCCCGGCAAAAAAGTAAAGGCGGATTCCGCCCGCGGTCTCTCAGGCTAGGAGCAACTCGAGGCAGGCGACGTCGTGCGGCGCGCCAGCCCAGCGGGCGTAATCGTGCAATTTGGCGGTCGAGCGCAGGCCGGCGTGCCGGAAAACCTGGAGCTTGGTCCGATCGCTCTCGGCCGCGTAGGCCAGAACGCCGGCCAGCTTGCGCGCGCGGGCCTCGCGCAGCAGGCTATCGGTGAGGAGGGTGGCCCCGGCCTCATAGTGGTCGTGCGCCGCCACCTCCAGCACTGCGCGATGGGAGCGGGCCGGGCCGGCGTCCGGGGTGAGGGTGCCGAAGCCGAGCACGCGATTGGGCGAGCCGCCGGTCAGGGTCAGCATTTTGCCCCCGCGCTGCGCCACCTCATTCCACACCGTGGTGAAGGCGGAGACGCAACGAACGGGGTCGGCCTGGCGCAATGACATCAAGCCGCGAGGGTAGTCGGTGAAAACGCAGGCCAAGGGCTGGGCGAGAAAGGCGGCCAGGCCGGGAAGATCGCCCCACACGGTCTCCCGAACGCCCATCGGCTGGCCCTCGGCGTACCAGCCGGCTTCGGCTTGTTCCGCTCCGGCGGCGACCCGGCGCATCACCGCGCCGCGGATCCGCTGGAAGCCGACCTTTTCATAGACGCAATGCTCCGTCGGCTTGTTGCCGAGATAGGCCACCCGGCAGCCGGCGGCGAAGGCGGAGGCCACCGCCAGCTCGGTCAGCCGGGCGGCGATGCCCTGGCCCCGCTGCTGGGGGCTGGTCAAGACGTCGGCAATGCAGCAGGCCTCGGGGTCGGCCCGGGGGTAATAGACCGAGGCGGTGCCGACGATCTCGCCGCCAGCGCGGGCCAGCGCGAGCTGGATCGTCAGGGTCTCGGCATGGGCGCCGCTGAGGGCGTCGAGCCAGTCGACGTCCGTATGGGGCCACTCCGTCCGCCAGAAGGCGATCAATTCCGGCCACGCGGCCCCGGGCAGCGGATAGGTCACTAGCTCGGTCGTCAGGGCGGTCATGGGCGTCGCCGCCGGGTCAGACGGGCAGGATCGCCCGCTCCAGCGCCCGCTCGTTAAGCATCAGGCCCAGGCCGGGGCGGTCGGGCAGGTGGATCACGCCGCCTTCCGGGATGATGGGCTCGAGGAAAAGCTCGGCGATCTGCTCGATCGGGGCGGTCCCCTCCGTCGAGTACTCATGCGGCCGGGTGCCGTTTTGCACCGTGGCGTAGACGTGGAGGCTGGCGGCGCTGTTGATCCCGGCGTTAGGGCTGTGCGGCATGACCGGCTTGTTCCAGGTCTCGGCCAAGTCGAAGACCCGGCGCATTTCGGTGATGCCGCCGGCGAGCAGAATGTCGGGCTGCAGGATGTCGGGATTGCCCAGGAGCAGGAGATCGCGGAAGCGCCAATGGCCGACCTCTTGTTCGCCACTGGCGACCGGGACTTCCAGGGCGTCGGCGACCTGGCGGAGGCCGGGCAGGTCGGTCGCCGGCAGCGGCTCCTCGAAATGGGCGATCCCGAGCTCCTCGAAGCGATGCCCCTGGCGGATGGCGGTGCTGACCGAATAGCCGTTGTTGGCGTCGAAACTGAGCGGGATCTCCGCCGGCAGCGCTTCCCGGCAGAGCTTGAACATGAGATAGTCTTTCTCCGGATTGGCGTCCTGGCGGAAGGGGCCCCAATCCATCCGGATCTTGAAGGCGCGGAAGCCTTGGTCCCATCCCCGCCGCACGTCGGCCACCATCTGTTCCGGGGTCTTCTTCGAGCCCATGCCCGTGCTCCAGTAGAGCGGAATCGAGGACCGGACCGCCCCGCCGAGGAGGCGGTAGACCGGCAGGCCTGCCGCCTTGCCCAGGATATCCCATAGGGCGACGTCGACTGCGCCCACGGCCTCAATCGGAACCCGCTTCCAGTCCTGCGGGGTGCCCTCGGGAATGCCGTAGACGAGCCGGTCCCAATGCCGGCCCGGCTGCAGGACATCCTGGCCCACCAGCCGGGGGCGGATCACCTGGTCCAACCAGGCGACGAAGACGCGATCATGGCCCCAGCCCGCCTCGGCTAGGCCGACGATACCGTCGTCGGTGAAGATGCGGAGCAAGGTGCGGCCGGTGCGGAGAAAGTCGGCGCGGACGTCGGTGATTTTCATGGGGAGGACTGCAGATGGAGGTTAAACCAGCCGATCATGCGATTGAATAAATCCTCGATGTGGGCGGGCTGGCGCAGGCCGTGGCCCTCGTCGCCGTAGACCACGAGGCTGGTCTTCACGCCCAAGGTCTTGAGCGCATGCCAGTACTCGTAGGATTGGGCCGCCGGGCAGGCCTTGTCCCGGGCTCCGACCAGGATAAGCGTGGGAGTCCGGACATTTTTGATGAAAGTGAGGGGCGAACTGCGCGCGTAGATCGCCGGATCGTCGTAAACCGTGGCTCCGAAATAGGGGAGAAGCCATTGGTCGATCAAGTTTTGCCCATAGTAGCTCTGCCAGTTGGCGATGCCCGCGCCGGACACGGCGGCGCGAAAACGCTGGGTTTGCGTGACCGCCCACATCGTCATGTAGCCCCCGTAACTCCAGCCCGCGATGCCCAGCCGACCGGGGTCGACCGGGGCGATTTGCAGGACGCGGTCGACGCCCGCGAGGATGTCCCGCAGGTCCCCGTGCCCAAAATCTTTCACATTGGCCTGGGTGAACGCCTCCCCCCGGCCGTAGCTTCCCCGGGGATTGGGAAAAAAGACGAAATAGCCCTCCGCCGCCATCACGGTGGGATTGAATCCCGGTTCGGGCCAGGACGGGCAGCGCTGGGCGGCCGGGCCGCCGTGGACCGAAACGATCATGGGAAAGCGCCGGCTCGCGGTGAAATCCCGGGGGTAGAGCAGCCAGCCCTGGATGGAACGGCCGTCGCAAGTCCACTCGACCTTTTCCGTCCGGCCCCAGAGGGGCCGAAGTCCGGGATTGAGCTGAGTCCGCTGCACCCAGGAGCCGACCGGCCCTGCCCAGACTTCCGGCGGCTGGTCCCACGAGGAGAGGATGGCGGCGGAGGTCCGGCCGTCGTCGGCCACGCTCAGGCTCAAGTCATAGGCGCCCGTGCCCAGCGTTTGGTCGCCGCGCCAGAGGGTTTGCGTCTGGCCGCTGGCCACGTCCAGCACGGCCACGGCGGTACCGCCGTCAATCCATTCGGTGAAGAGGAGACGGTCGGGCTCGCGCAGCCACTTCAGCCAGGACGGCGAACTCGGGCGGTCCGGAGTCAAATTGCGGGCCGCCCCGCCCGCCGCCGGGACGCTCCAGATGTCGCCGCCGGTCAGGGCCTGGTCGCTCATGATGCCCTGGATGAATGCCACCGTCCGGCCATCCGGCGACCAGCGAGGAGCGGCGATTTCCCATTCGGGGCGGTAGAGCTCGCGCACCCGTGCGCTCTCCGCGTCGACGGCGTAGAGGCGGGCCAGCCAATAGTTATTGTCGCCGGAGCCGGGGGCCGCGCAGTAGGCGATGGACCGGCTATCGGGGGCCCAGTCGTATTCGTAAACGTACATGTCGGCCGGGGAAATCAGCCGCGAACGGCCGGTGGCGACCTCGACTAGGAGAATGCGCTGCTCGAAGATCTTATCTTCGACTTCGCCGTTGTCCGCGGCCGCGGCCGCCGCGACCCCCGCCCCGGCCTCCTGGCCCTCGATCTGCAGGACCGCGAGCGTCCGGCCATCCGGCGCCCAGTGCGGGCTGGCGAGTTGGCCGGTGAGGTCGGTCAGCCGGCGGGCCGGGCCCCCGCCGGCCGGCTGGACATAGAGCTGCATCTGCTTCGGCTTGTCCCGGTCGGACAGGAAGGCGATCTGGGTGCTGTCCGGCGACCAGCGGATCGCCTTCTCCGCGTGGTGGGCGGTGCCGTCGCCGGCGGTGACACGCCAGGGGGCGGCCGCGCCGGCCTCCCGGACGTGGATGAGGGTATGGATCGCTTCGGTGCGGTCCGGCGGATTGATCGGTTCCACCCAGGCCAGCCGACGGCCGTCGGGGGAGATCGCCGCCTCCTTGGGGCTGCGCAATGCGAACAGCAGGTCGAGAATGGCCTTGGTTCCGGTTGCCACGGAACCCGATGATGTGACGTTTACCGGCACCGGTTGCACGAGAAAAATTCTGGCCGCCGCCATTGCCTGCTGGGGGCGTCGGCTATTGTGTCGCCTGGTCCTTTCGCGATGAAACCAACGATTCTTCTCCTCGGCCTGTTCGCCGCCGCTTCCCTGCCTCTGCCCGCGGCCGCGCCTCGCACCCTCCTCTTCGTCGACGACGGCGACGTGCTTTACCGATCCGGCACCCATCGGGTCTTCCACCCGCCGCAGCGCTACGCCGGCAATCCGGTCATCTCGGATCGCCAGCAGCCCTGGGAGCAGGAGATCGCCTGGATGAGCATCTACCGGCAACCCGCGACCGGAAAATACCAGCTTTGGTACCAGGCCTACGCGGGTGACCTGGCGAAAGACCGGACCAGGCGCTGTGTCGTCGGGTACGCCGAATCCGCCGACGGCCTCGTTTTCACCAAGCCGGATCTGGGTCTCTTCGCGTTCAATGGCAATGCCCACAACTCCATTGTCTTGGTCGCCAACGGCGGCACCCACGACCGCTATGGCGCATCGGTGGTGGTGGACGAAGCCGAGTCCAATCCGGCTCGGCGCTATAAAATGGCCTACTACGACTTTACCCGCGACGACCAAGGAGTGGAACGGCCGGGGCTGGCGGTGGCGTTTTCACCCGATGGCATTCATTGGACCAAGTATCCCCACGGCCCCCTCCTCCGAACTTACTACGGCGCCCGCGGCCTAGCCGTGCCGGAGGAAGGGGTGCCCGGTCCGATCTGGGCATTGCCGATGACCATGTCGGACGCCCTTGACGCCATCATTGATCCGGTGCGGAAGCTGTATGTGATTTACGGCAAGATGTGGATCGACGGCCCCGACGGCACCCTGGGCTGGAAGCATGGGATGGGCCGGATCGTGAGCCGGGATTTCATCCATTGGTCCCAGCCCCAACTGGTTCTGACTCCGGACGACGACGATCCCTCCTATGTCGAATTTCACACCGCTCCCGTCTTCTTTTACAATGACCGGTATTTCGCGATGCTGCAGATCCTCCGCCGGGCCGTGGGCGGGGGCGTGATCGACATCGAGCTGGCGCTCTCCCGCGACGGGTTGGAGTGGAAGCGGCCCTTCCGCCGCGAGCTCTTTCTGCCGCGGGGCGGGGCCGGTAGCTTTGATGGCGGGTCCCTCTTTCCCTGTGCCGATCCGGTGATTCTGCCGGACGAGATCCGGTTCTACTATGGGGCCTATTCCGCCGGGGCCACCGACGCCGCCCTGGTCATCCGGAAAAGCGGCATTGGCTTCGCCCGGCTCCCGCGCGATCGCTTCGCAGGGTTGCAACCCGACGCGGTCAGCGATCAGCCGACCCTGCTTCACCCGTTGTCCGGGATCGGCCAAGTTACGCTCAAGCCCCTCCGAATCGGGCGCGGCACCACCCTGACCCTCAACGCCGCCGCGGCTGCCGGCGCAATCCGGGTGGAAATTCTCGATGAGCGGGGCTACCGGGTCCCCGGGTTCACCCAGGAGGAGGCCGTGCCGGTTCAGGGCGACGGGCTCCGGTTGCCCGTGGCGTGGAAGTCCCATTCGCTCTCCGACCTGCCGCGGGGCCGTTATCTCCTCCGCCTGCACCTCGATCACGCCGAGGTCTTTGCTCTCACTCTCCAGACCGCCACGGCTCAGCCCGAGGAAGAGCCGGCCGTCGGCTTGATCAGATAGAGCAGGAGGGGGCAGATCAAGAGGGCGACGGAGGATACGGCCAGAATGTGGCCAAGGTCAAAATGCAGGTCGCGCAGGGCCCCGGTGGCATAAATCGCCAGACCGCCCGAGAGGGTGCCGACGCAATTGAGGATGCCATAGCCCGTCGCCCGATAGCGCGGATCCGAAATGTCGCAGAGGATCGGCATCAGGTTCGCATCGAAAATTCCCCCGGCCATGCCATAGAGAACCAACCCGAGCAAAGCCAGGCCGAGCAGCACGGTGTGCGCGGCGAGAAAGATGCCGGGAGCGGCGACGAGGAGGCCAATCACCGGCACGAGGATGGTGGCGCGGGCCTGGCGACGCCTCCAGCGGTCGGCCCAATAGCCGCCGAGCAGGAGACCCGGCAGATAGGCGAAATTCATATAGGTCGTGGCCGACATTCCGGCTACGCCCTGGCTGAGGTGAAATCTCTCCTGGAGGAAGGTGGGCATCCAGCCGAAGACGACCCAACCCACGATCCCGGAGAGGATGGAGTACGCCACGACCAGCAAAAAGGAGCCGCGGCTCAGCATGCTCGCGACCGCGTGGGTAAAATTGATCCGGGGCCGGGCGGCCGCCGGCAGGACGGCGCGCGGCGCGTCACGCAAAAACAGGAAAAGGCCGCCGCCGTAGACCATCCCGGTCAGACCGACGATGCGGAACGGAAAGGCCCAGGCATGGCTCTCGGCCAGCCAGCCGCCCAGGCCGGCCAGAGCCGCGCCGGCGGCGATGCCGGTCATGTGCAGGCCGCTGGCGAGCGAGCGGGTGCTGCCGTGGTGGTAGTCGGTGATGAGGGCGCTGGCGGCGGGCAGGTAGCAGACTTCGCCGACCGCCATCAGGGCCCGCATGGCCACCAGCTGGGGCAAGTTGGTGGCGTAGCCCGTGAGGAAGGTGGCGGTCGACCACGCCACCAGGCTGAGCCCGATCACCCGGCTCCGGCTGAAACGATCGGAGAGGAAGCCGGCGAAGGGGCTGAGGCCGCCGTAAACCCAGGCGAAGGCGGAGGTGAGCAGTCCGAATTGTGCCTCGTTCATCGGGATGGCCTGGACGATCGACCCGTGCATGGTCGTGATCATCCCGCGCGCCATCCAGTTGAAGCACGCGACAAACCACAGGAGCCCCACGACCAGCCAGGGCCGGCTGGCCTTCATCCGGCGAGGGGGGCGGGGGGAACGACCCCGAGCGGCCGGGCCATGCCCCCGAGGCGCGCCCAGAGGCGGGTGGGAATGGGAATGCCGTCGCGCTGGCGTTTTTCCTGCATCCGCCACTCCGGCTCCCCGGCCACCAGCACTTCGGTGTAGCCCGGCGCCGGCGCGGAGGATTTGAGCATGCCGGTGAGGCGGGTCATCCGGGTTTGAAATTCGCCGGGAGCGAGGAAGCGGTCCGGGGCGATGGCAAGAAAGGCATGGCTGACCGGCACCGGATCGGAAGCTCCGGTGCGATTCTGCGGCATGTCTTCAGCCATCGGACCGCCGCTCAGGCCGGCGGTGAGAATCTCCACCATCACAGCCAGTCCGCTGCCCTTGTAGCCGCCGACGGCGGTGGGCAGTCCCGCCTGGGCCGCGGCCAAATTGGTGGTGGGTTTGCCCGCCGCATCGATGAAGCCCCACCAGTCCGGAATCGTGTCCCAGCCCAGGTAAGCGGCGTGCTCCAATTTGTTTTTGGCCACGGTGGTCGTGGCCATGTCCAAGAGCCAGCGGCCCGAACCGGTGGCCGGCACGGCGACACAGATCGGATTGGTTCCCAGACGGGGTATCGCCCCCTGCCAGGGGGGCACGTTCGGGCCGGCGTTGCACATCACGATGCCGATTGCCCCGGACCGCGCCATTTTTTCGGCCCAGTAGGCGGCGGCCCCGAAATGATAGGTGTTGCGCGCGGTGACCAGGGCCAGGCCAAAGTCCCGCACCAAACGGATGGCATGATCGGTGCAGCGATCGGCCACGACCTGGCCGAGGCCGTGCTCGCCATCGTAAACCAGGCAGGCGCCGGATTCTGAGTGGATCTTGCCCTCGGTCGCCAGATCGATTCCGCCGCTTTGGATCCGTCCGAGATACATCGTCAGGAGCTGGATGCCGTGGGAATCGACCCCGCGCAGATTGGCGGCCACGAGGGTCTCGGCGATCAGGCCGGCATGGACGGCGGAAGCCCCGGCGGCGCGCAGCAGGCTCCGGGTGAACGCCCGGAGGGCCTCTTCGTTAAAGATCAGGACGTTGGCGGGAGCGGCGGCGGCGGCCATGAAGCCCCACCGTCGAGCATTCCGGGCCCGGGGGCAATCCGAAGTTCAACGCCGGCCCGGCCAATTATTCGATATTGAAGCCGCCGACTCTGCCCCCTTGGACGCTGAGGACAAAGAGTGCGTCGTCCTTGCCGTCCGCGAAGGTCAGTTTCCACAGCGTGACGTGAAAGCCTTCCTTCTTCAGTTCGCCCAGAAAGGCGATCTCATAGCCGCCGTTGAGGCGCGGAGCCAGCTGGGCCCCGTTTTGGGCAAACTGATCCCGCGGCATCTGCCGGAATTGGGCGTCGCCCTCGGCCACGAAGGAGGCGAAGTCGTTGTGGGCGATGGCGGAGAGGAGGCGGACGGCCTGGGCCTTTTCGCCTGCCGGCGCGGCGGCGTGAGCGGCGAAACCCGACAGGGCGAAAAGAGCGGCGAGGAGCGAGCAGCGAAGCAATTTCATAGCCACAAGAGGGCGAAGTTTTTCCTATTTTGCAATTCGTGGCGACAGATGGTTTTAGCCCAGTAGCCGGGTGGGCGGGGAGCCCGCGGGTACGGCATTGCCATCCCGCCATTCCCCCGCCAAGCCAGATACGGCCATGAAAGCATCGGATTACTTCACCCTCCCGGAGTCGCTCGCTCCCTTTGCCGCGTTCTTTCGCGCCGAGGTCGAGCCCTGGGAATGGCTGAAGCAAATCGAACCGGCCTTGGCCTCCTGGCACTTCGACCCCGGCTCGCCCCGGCGGTTTGCGCCCGGCCTCCCCGCCGACATCCCGGCGGGAGTCCACATCGAGGGTCCGGTGTACTTCCATCCCACGGTCAAGTTTCCGTCTTACGCCACGATCTGCGGTCCGGTCTGGATCGGCCCCGACTCGGTCATCCGTCCCGGGGCCGTTATCCGCAGCCATGTCATTACCGGGGCGCACTGCGTCCTTGGCACCAGTTGCGAGTACAAGCACAGCCTCTTGCTCGATCACGTGGAGACGGCCCACTTCAATTACGTGGGCGACTCCGTCCTGGGCAATCGCGCCCATCTCGGGGCCGGGGCGATCTGTTCGAACCTCCGGCTGGATCGCCAGCCCGTGGTCATTCGCGGGCCCGAGGCCAATTACGAGACCGGGCTGCGCAAATTCGGCGCCATCGTAGGCGACGGGGCGGAAGTGGGCTGCAACGCCGTCCTCAACCCCGGGACCCTGCTTGGCCGGCGCTCCCTCGTCATGCCCGCCGTCGCCTTCGGCGGCCTCCTTCCGGAGGCCACGATCGCGAAAATGCGCGCCGGAGTGGTGCAGATTCCCCGCCGCGACTGAAGCGGCCGACCTCTCTCTTATGCGCACTCTCACCGGGATCACTCCCTCGGGCTCTGTCCATATCGGCAATTATTTCGGCGCGATGCGGCCGGCAATTGAGGCCCAGGCGCGGGGCGATTGCTTCTACTTTATCGCCGATTATCATTCGATGACCGGGGGGTTTGACGCAGCCGAGCGCCGGCGGAACACCCTGGGTGTCGCCGTCGACTGGCTGGCCTGCGGCTTGGACCCGCATACCAGCGTCTTTTGGCGGCAAAGCGACGTGCCCGAGGTTTGCGAACTCAACTGGATGATCGGCACCCTCACGCCGATGGGCCTGTTGGAACGGGCGCATAGCTACAAGGACAAGACGGCCAAGGGCCTCTCGCCCAATTTCGGCCTCTTCGCCTATCCCGTCCTGATGGCGGCCGACATTCTCCTCTACGACACCCATGTCGTTCCGGTCGGCCAGGACCAGAAACAGCACCTGGAAATGACCCGCGATATCGCGATCAAGTTCAACCAGACCTACGGCGAAACCTTCGTCATTCCGGAAGCGCAGATTCGCGAGGACGTCGCGGTCGTTCCCGGCCTGGACGGAATGAAGATGAGCAAGAGCTACGGCAACACCCTCGAGTTGTTCGGCGACGAGAAAGTTCTGCGCAAGCGAGTCATGTCGATCGTGATGGACAGCCGAACGCCGGCCGAGCCCAAGCCGGACGCCGATCGCAATCTGGCCATTCAGCTCCTGAAGCTGGTGGCGCCGGCCGACGTGTCGGCCGACTTCGAGCAGCGCCTCCGGACCGGTGGCCTGGGTTACGGCGATCTCAAGAAGGCCCTGTTCGAGCACTACTGGAATTATTTCGCCGCCGCCCGGGCGAAGCGGGTCGAGCTGCTGGCCAATCTTGATTATGTCGAGGGTGCCCTGCACGAAGGCGCGGCGCGGGCGCGGGCCGTCGCGTCGGTGGTGCTGAAACGAGCCCGCAAAGCCTGCGGGCTGGAATAGCGCCTACGTGCGCGGCTGGGTGATCCGGCCGAAGAAAAGCAGGGTGCCGGTCGAATTTTCCCGGATGAAAAAGAGGAAGGGATGGTCGACCCGGAAATCCGCCTTGGGCCGGACGATGACGGCCTGAGCGCTCATCATCACGCCGGTGGCCGCCGCCGCCACGGTGCCTTGCTCGTTCACCTCCACCACCGCCTTGTGCAGGATCTGGGACAGCGAAAACTCTCGCCCGGCCGCGATCCCGGAAAAATCGGCCCGCTGGGGATCAAAGGCCGCCCTCAGTCCCAGTTGGCGCAAAGGAGAAGACAGATCAAGGCCGGTCTCCGCATTGAAGCGGGGGAAGCTGAGCGCTACCTCGTACTGTTCGCCGGCCGCGAGCTGTCGGAGGCCGGTGGTCAGGTCGTCTCCGCCCAATTGCCGCTCGATTTCAGGCAGGCCGTCGACCGCGTCAGGCAGCAGGACGATTAGGGATACGGCCCGCCCGCGATAAGGCATTTCCAGGAGGCGAAATCCCGGCCTTTGCACCAAGTGGTAGACGGCGTGTTGGCTCATCATCGGCACCGGGGCGGATCTTCCCGGCGCGGAATAAAAGGGCGCGGGCTGGGTCCGTTCGCTCCGAAAGGGCGACTCCCATCGACCCTTAAAATAGATGGCGTTGGCGAGCACCACCCGGGTCCCACTGCCGACCGCGTCGGGCGCGACCAGCTTCAGGATTTTGCCCTGGGTCGCTTCTCCCACCCAGCGATTGATATCGTCGCAGGCGGCGCCGGGCCGGTGGATGAAGTCCACCGCTTGGATCTGGGCGTGGTAGCTGTCGCGGGCGAGGCGCAGGTAGGAATCCTGCAGACGAATGCCCTGCTGGTACCAAAGCGAATTTCCGACCGCGAGCGTGGCATCTTCCGGCGAGAGCGCAGCCAATCGCCCGGCCAAATCGGCGAAGCCCTGAGCGGCCTTGGCCGGATCGCCCGGCAGGTGCAAGACGCGCGCCATTTCCGCCGCCGTCTCCCCGCCCGAGCCGGCATAGGCGAGCGAGAGCGCGAGAGAAATGCTGTAGGGGGAAAAGAATAAATTGCCGGTGGGGGGCGCAATTTTGGCGTAAAGCTCGGCCGCGAAAGCGGCATTGCCCGCGACCAGGTTCGCCTCGGCGGCGGGCGGCGGCACCGCAGCGACGCTCAAAATCGGCCCGAGGCAAAGCAGGGCGGCGGAGAACAGTTTCATGGGGTTAAATGACCTCGATCGGCGGCGGCTGCAACTGGCCGATCGCCGCCATGATTCGGTCCGCCGCCCGGGCATATCTTTCCTTGCCATCGGCCGGATGGTCGTAGTCGGCGGGCAAAAGCGCCCGGCCATAGGTCACGGAGACGGGCGTGCCGAGCCGCAGCTTGCCGCCGCGGCCGAGCGCCTCGAAGGAGCCGAAGATGCGCGCGGGCACGACGGGCACGCCGGCGCGGCTCGCGATCAGGCCGATGCCGGGCTTGGGCTTCTGCAGCCGATTGTCGGGGGAGCGGGTGCCCTCGGGGAACAGAATGACCGCCCGGCCATCGGCCAGCACCTGCAGGACCCGCTTGATTGCGCCGACGTCGCCGCCCTCGCGGTCGACCGGAATCGTCCCGACGCCGGAGAGCCACCAGGCCGCCAGCCCGGGCTTCCACAGCGTCTTGCGCGCGAAAAAACTGATTTGCCGAGAAAGAAAAAGCCCGACAATGGGAGCATCGACGTGGCTGACATGGTTGGCGGCGACAATATACCCGCCGGCAATACTGAGGTTTTCCCGGCCGGCGATTTCGCCGCGGAAGGCGATGTCGTAGGCCATCTCGAGCAGGGCATGGGAGAAGCCGTAGAGCGGCTCCATCTCCAGCTGCGCATAGGGCTGCTGGCTCATGCGGCTCCGAGGCGCTCGGCGATGGCCGCCGCCATCCGCGCCACCACCTGCCCCAAATTCAGATGAGTGGAATCGATCGAGATCGCCCCCGCCGGGCAGGCCAGGGGGGCGGTGGAGCGCGAGGAATCCAACCGGTCCCGCTCGGCCACGGCATCGGGCTGGCCCTCTTCCGCCCGCCGGCGGGCCCGCTCGGCCGGATCGGCATAGAGGAAGAAGCGGAAATCGGCGGAGGGAAAGATGACGGAGCCGATGTCGCGGCCGTCCATCACCAGACCGCGGAAGCCGTGATCGCGCGCGACCTGCGCCTGGCCGCGTTCGTAATGCATCAGGGTCGTGCGCAGATCGGGGATGGCGGCAAAATGCGACACGGCGCCGTTGACCGCGGCACTCCGGATTTCGTTACCGATGGGTCGGCCGTCGATCTCCATCGAGGCGGCGCGGCCGGTCACGCGGGTAGTGAGCTTCATTTCCGCCAGGGCCCGGCGCACGCCGGGCAAATCGGCCGGAGCGACCCCGCGGCGGAGGAGCTCGGCGGTCAAGGCCCGGAAATAGGAGCCGGTGTCGGAATGGAGGAGGTGGAAGCGTTCGCTCAGGGCCCGGGCGGTGCTGGACTTGCCGGCGGCGGCCCCGCCGTCGATGGCGACGATCAGGAAGGAGGCGGAGGGAGCCATGGAGGGATCGGGAGGGTCGCGCGGCTTAAGCCAGCGAGGCGCGCCGGACGGCTTCGAGCCGGTCAAAAAAGTCGGGGAAGGTCTTGGCGCAGCAGGCGGGGTCGCGCACGGTGAGCCACGGCCGGCCGTCGCCGTGGAGGTCGTGGCAGCCGAGGATGGCGAAACTCATGGCGAAACGGTGGTCGCCATAGGTTTCGACCATCTGACCGGCGCGGAGGGGGCGGGGATGGATTTCGAGGGCGTCCTCGGATTCGACCACCTCCTGGCCCAGCCGGATCAATTCCCGGGCCATGCCGGCCACCCGGTCGGTCTCCTGCTTGCGGGTATGGGCGATGCCGGAGATCCGGGTCGGTCCCTGCAGCAGCGGGGCGATCGCGGCCAGCGTGAGAAAGGTGTCGGAAAAAACCGAGAAGTCCTCGGTCACGCCGCGCCGGGGTGCCGGGGTTTCATAGGCGACTTCCAAGCCGTCCCCGGCATTGCGCAAAGCCACGCCCACCCGTTCCAAGACCTCGGTGAAGCGGAGGTCGCCCTGGAGGCTGGCCTGCCCGGGGCGGGGCTGGCGCAGGCCCCGCAGGCGCAATTTCCCGCCGTGGACCAGGGGGAGGGCGAGAAAGTAGCTGGCGCTGGTCGCATCGGGCTCGATCGCGTAGGCGGAGCGGCCGCCCGGCAGGGCGTAGCGGCCGGGAGCGACCCGATAGCCGCCGGCCTGGGCGGTCACGTTGGCGCCGAACTGGCCCATCAGCCGCACGGTCATTTCCACGAAGGGTTCGCGCACCGGGGCGGAGAGCTCGACGGTGGTGGCGGCTGCCGCCAGCGGGGCGGCGAGGAGCAGGGCGGAGAGCATTTGGCTGCTTTCGCGGGCGTCGATCGCAACCCGCCCGCCGCTCAGGCCCCGGGCGTGAATCTCCAGGGGAAAGAATCCTTCCGCCTCGGGGCAGCGGACGTCGGCTCCGAGGGCGCGCAGGGCGTCGATCAGGCCCCGCATCGGGCGTTTGCGCATCTGGGGAACGCCATCCAGCCGGAAACGGCCGCGGGGGGCGGCGGCGCAGAGGGCGGTGAGGAAGCGGGCCGCCGTTCCGGCCAAGCCGACAAAGATATCAGCCTCCGTCGCCGGGAGGGCTCCGCCCGCGCCCTCGACCTGAAACCGGGCGGCGGCCGGGTCCGCCGTGACCGCGAAGCCGAGGCGGCGCAGGGCGGCGGCCATGATTTCCGTGTCCTCGCTTGCCAGGGCCCCGGTCAGTTCCACCGCTCCAGGGCACAGCGCCGCCAGCAGCAGCGCGCGATTGGTCAGGCTCTTCGAGCCGGGCACGGCGACTTCGCCGCGGGCCGGGCGGGTGAACGGGGTGATCGGGAGCAGAGCGGGCAGCGGCATGGCCGGGTCAGGTCCGAAACTGGTCGCGGTAGGCTTTGCCCCGGCTCATCCGCGCCGTCACCTCGGTCCAATCGCCCCGGCTCAGGGCGGACTCAAACGCCGCCAGCTCGGCCTGGTACTCGCGCAGCGCCTGCAATACCGGTCCGCGGTTCTCCTCCAGGATCGTCCGCCACAGCTGGGGATCGCTGGCCGCGATTCGGGTGGTGTCGCGCAGGCCGCCGCCGGCAAAATTTTTCCAGGCGGGATCCTTGGTGGCGAGAAACGAGCAGAGGCAGGAAGCGACCGCCTGCGGCAGATGACTGATGTGGGCGACGATCTCGTCATGGCGATCGGGATCGACGGTCACGACCTCGGAGCCGAGCCCGCGCCAGAAGGCGGTGACTCCGGCCACGGCCGCCGGGTCGCTGCCGGGCAGGGGAGTGACAAAGCAGGTGCGCCGTTCAAACAGGGCGGCATTGCCGTGCTCCCAGCCGGTCTTTTCCGAGCCGGCCATGGGATGGGCGCCGATAAAGTGTCCCCCCGGGACGGCCGCCTGGCCTTCCCGGGCAATCCGACCCTTGACGCTGCCGACGTCGGTCACCCAAGCCCCGGGGGGCAGATGGGGCGCGATCTGCCGCGCCAGGGCGATGATGGAGTCGACGGTCGAGGCGATAACGACGAGGTTCGCGCCCCGGCCGGCCGCTGCCAGCGTGTCGACGGCGGTGTCACACCAGGGTTGGCCGGCCAGGGCCTGCCGGGTCTCCGGCCGCCGCGCCCAGATGACGATGCGGCGGGCGAGCCCGCGGGCGCGGGCCGCCTGGGCGACCGAGCCGCCGAGGAGGCCGGGCGCGAGGATGGTCAGTTGTTCGACCATGTTCAGCTTCCCAGTTGAACAATCCGGGCGAAGGCCGCACCGGGGATGGGCATGACGGAAAGCCGGCTGTTGCGGACCAGGTCGATGGCCGAGAGCGTGGGATCGGCCTTCACTTGGGCGAGCGTCACCGGATGCGCCAGGGCCCGGACCGCCTTCAGTTCGACTGCGACCCAGCCCAGCTCGTCCGCCGTGATGTCGGGAAAAGCCGGCTTGGAGACTTCCGCCAGGCCGATGACCGCCTTGGCTTCGCCGCTGGCGTAGAACAAAACCGGGTCGCCCGCCGCCATCGCTTTGAGATTGTTGCGGGCCTGGTAGTTACGCACGCCCTCCCAGGCGGTCCGCTTTTCGCGCGCGAACGTCGCCCAGGAATAGCTATCGGGCTCTTGCTTTACCAGCCAGTGGTTGGTTTTCATCAGCAAAGGAGATAATGCCCCCTTCCGACGCTGAAAAGACCAAAGCCCAACGCCACCGGGCGATTTTGTACACCGTGATGGCGGTTTTTATCGTGCTGCCACTCGTCCTGTACTGTTTTTTTCGCTGACGGCCGTCTGCCAGAGGGCCTGGGCCATGTCGGACCATTCCTGGGCGAGAGGGGTGCTGGGGACGGGTTTGCCGGCGCAAACATACCAGTACCGGGCATTGGACTCGTCGCCTTCCTTCCGGTGCAGATAGGCGTGAACCCAGGCGCCGTCCCGGCTCGGCTCATTTTGGACGCTGGCGTGGGCGCGCGGCCAGTCGCCGTGCGCGTCATGCCAGAGCGCGAGCAAGGCCGGACTGAGCCCCTTGGGCTGCGCGGCCAGGGAATTGGCCGCCGATTCCCGAAATGCCTCAAAGGTCATGGCCCAAAAAGATGGCGACAAGGCGCGGTTTTTCAACCCCGGGGCGAATTATTCCGCCACCGGCGGGTGCAATAGGGCGGCTGAAGCCGGTTCGCCCATATTTTCCGGGGTGACCAAGCTGACCCCGGTGTCCACCTGAGCGGCGACCTTTTCGTGCCGGAGGACCGCCACCATGGTTTTGACCCCGAGATAACCCATCTTGTAGGGGTTCTGTAGAATCAGGCCCTGGACATCGCCGGACTGAAGCCCGGCAATCAGGGTCTTGCCAGCGTCGAAGCCGACGAATTTGACCCGGCCGCCGGCCAGGCCGGCGTCGCGAAGGGCGAGAAGCATGCCGGAGGCCGCGGACTCGTTGGAGGCGAAGACGCCGGTGACCTGGGGGCCGAAGCGATTGAGCAGATTCTCCGCGACACTCTTGGCGGAATCGCGGCTGGCGCCGGCGTATTGCTCGGTGGAGAGGAGGGTGATGCCGGAAAACTCCGCGCGCATCACTTCGAGAAAGCCCTCCTCCCGTTCCACCGTGCTGGCGGATCCGACCGCGTAACGCAACAGGATCGCTTTGCCGCGGCCATTCAGCAATTGGCCCAAGCGGCGGGCGGCCAGGCGCCCGCCTTGGCGGTTGTCGGTGGCGACGAAGCTGGCGGTTTTATTCGAGCGCAGGCTCGAATCGATGATCACGACCGGGATGCCGGCGGCGATCGCCTCCTCGACCGGGGCGACCAGCGCGCGATTGTCGAGCGGGGCGAGGACGATGCCGCTGACCTGCCGGCCGATGAAGTTCTCCACCACCTGGATTTGGCCGTCGCGGTCGTCCTCCCGTAGGGAGCCTTTCCAAATGACGCGGACCGGCGTGCCCGCCGCCGTGAACTCCTTCGCGGCCTGGAGCGCGCCGGCGTGGAGGGATTTCCAGAACTCATAGGTCGTGCCCTTGGGGATGACCGCGATTTGGTACGGCCCGTCCGCGCGGGCCCACGAGCCGGCGGCCAACAGCAGGAGGAAAAGGATCCGTTTCATCAAGGTAGCTAACGAATTAGATTTCCGGGGGCCGGCGTCCGAGCCATTCGGTCGCCTGCTCGAAAGCCCAGCCGATTCGCAAGGCCATTGCCTCGTCCCGGCCCTTGGCGATGATCTGGAGCGAAGTGGGCAGCCCGGTGCGGGTGAAGCCGTTGGGCAGGGCCAGGGCGCAGAGGTCGAGGCCGTTGACCATGCGGGTAAAGCGGGCGGGATGGGATTTCTGGTCGATGGTTTCAAGCGCTAGGGCGGCAAACGGCGTCGTGGGGGTGAGAAAGCCGTCGATCGCGGCAAAGTTGGCGGCGAAGTCCCGTTTCCTTGCCTCCTTTTCCCGCAAGAAGCCGAGGTATTCCCGGGCGGTGCGGCTGCGCGACTGCAGAAAGCGCGGTCGGACATCCTCGTCGGTGGGCAGGTCGGCCCGCTCGACGATTTCGCTCATTTGGGCATAGCCCTCGGTCGTCATGATTTGGCCGCTCAAGAGGCCATAGACCTCGATCGGGCAGGGCAGCGGAGCCTCGATGAGACGGGCGCCGCCCCGGGCCAGGACGGCGGCGGCGTCGTCGTAGGCGGACAGAACCTCCGGATCGACCCCGACCCGCTCGCTGGCCGGAAGAACGGCGAGGGTCAGGCCGGCGACGCCGCGCTTCAGGGCCGGAAACGGATCGCTGGGCGGGGCGAGCAGGGTCTTGGGGTCGAGCGGATCCGGCCCCTGCAGGAGTTGGAGGAGCAGGGCCGCGTCTTCCACCGAACGCGTCATCGGCCCGGGGGTGTCGAGGGAGGGCGCGAGCGGGAGGACGCCATGGGCGCTGATCCGCCCGATCGTCGTCTTTAGACCGACGATGCCGCAAAAGCTCGAGGGCAGGCGGACCGAACCGCCCGTGTCGGTCCCGATGGCGCAGGGCGCCAGCCGGGCGGCCACTGCCACGCCCGAACCGCTGCTGGACCCGCCGGGGCTGCGGGCGTTGTGGGCATCCCAGGGATTCCAGGGCGTGCCCATATGCTGATTGGTGCCCCAGCCGCCGAGCGCGAACTCCACCGTATGGGTCTTGCCCAGGACGATCATGCCCGCACCCACCAGTTTTTGCACGAGGGTGGCGGTCACGGGCGAAACGCGCTCCTGCCACACCTTGGATCCTCCGGTCGTGACCCGGCCTGCGATTTCGATCACGTCTTTGATCGCGATGGGGATCCCGTGAAACGGGCTGGCGCGGTGGCCGGACCGGATCGCCTTTTCCGCCGCTTCGGCGGCCAGGCGCGCGTCGGCCTCGTAGAGGGCGACAAAGGCGTGCAGTTTGGGATCGAGCCGGCGGATGCGTTCCAGATAGGCGTCGACGAGATCGACCGGACCCACCTCGCCGAGGGCGAGGGCGGGAATGAGGCGGTGGAGGGGAAGGTCAGTCAGGGCCATAAGTATTAGACGAGGACCTCGCGATGACCCCGGCGGAGCAGGGCTACGCCAAGGAAAACGACCACCAAGATCGCGGGTAAAATCGCCACGCGGCCGAGGGCGTGCAAGCCGGCGGCCGCCTCGACGGCGGGGGAGTCGGCTGCCTGACCCGCTGCGACTTGGACGGCGATCGCCCGGTCATAGATCCGGCCGATCAAAGGCAGGGCGAAACTGACGGAGAGGGTTCCGACTCCTCCCATGATGGCGAGGCCGAGGGCTCCGGTCTTGGGAAAATGATCGCTGACATAGCCCAGCATCGTCGGCCAAAAGAAGCAGACGCCGAGGGCGAAAACGGTCGCGGCCGCGAAGAGGGCCCCGCCGGAGGCGTGGCTCATCGCGTAAAGCCCGAGTCCGCTGAGGATGGCTCCGCTCAGCAGCATGCCCAGCGGCGACAGGCGGTGGACGAAGAGCCCGGCGTATTGCCGGCCGACCGCCATCAACCCGCTGATCCAGGCCAGGACCAGGACCCCGGGCACCCCGGCATGGGTGAGGATATTAGGTATCCACTGACCCGGCCCGAGTTCGGTCGAGGCGGTCAGGACCATGGCGGCGACCATGAGCAGAAACCACGGATTGAGGCAGGCGCCGAACATCTGGGAGGTGGAAACGCCTTTTTGCACCCGTTCGGTGCGCGGAAACTCCTGGCCCAGCAGCAGGGCCCCATAGATCGCTAGCGGCACCAGCATGGTGGCGAACTGGAGTTTCCAGCCGAAGCCGGCGGCGCTGAGGGCGTAGGCGAGCAGGCCGCCGATGACGATGCCGCCTGGCCACCAGGCGTGGAATTGGTTGAGCCGGGTGGTCCGGTCCTCGGGATAGAGGGTGGCGATGAGGGGATTGCAGGCGGCTTCGACCGAGCCGTTGGCAATGCCGAACACCAGAGTGCCCACATAAAGGCTCCAAAAATTCCAGGCGAAGAGGGTAAGGAGGATGCCGATCAGGTGGCCGGCGAAGGCCACGGCCAGGATGCGGCCGAGGCCGAGGGCGTCGCAGAGCGGGCCGCCGAAGAGCATGGCCAGAGCGAAGCCCCAGAAAGCGGTGCCGTCGACCCAGCCGACTTGCTCCCGGCTGAGGTGAAACTGCATGACCCAGTCGGCGCCGGCGGCGCCGCGCAGGGCGAAACTCATCGCCGTCACCGCCAGGGCGACGCGACTGGCGGTGAAAAGTCGGGCGGGATTCATGGCGCGCGGGCCTTACGGGGTCGGGGGCAAGTGGAGTTCCCGCACCCAAATATTACGAAAGGCGACCGGGCCGCTCCCCGGCGCCTGGGGATGCTCCTGTAAGGAGAGCGGCAGCTTGTCGGGGGTTGGCTCGTAGTGAGGGTAGCCCTTGTTCCGGGTCCAGCCTCCGAGGGCGACGTCCGCCTGAACCGCGACGCCATTGTAGAAGACGGTGACTCGGGCGGGGCTAATCACTACTCCGGTAGCTGCGAAGCGGGCGGCGCGGAAGATAACGTCGTAAGTTTGCCAGACCCCCGGCGGACGGGAGGGATTTACCAACGGAGCGTACTGCTTGTACATCGCGCCGGCCTGGCCGTTGACATAGGTCGGGTTCTCGTACGAATCCATGATCTGGAGCTCGTAGAGCCCCATCAGGAAAACGCCGCTATTGCCGCGGTATTGGCCATTGCCGTGGGCCGGGCTGGGCTCGCGAAACTCGATATGGAGCTGAATGTCACCGAAAGCGCGCTTGGTGCGTATGTCGCCGGCGCCGGGCACGACCACCATGACGCCGTTTTCCAGCTTCCAGCCGGGCGAGCCCGCCTTCTCCGGCTCCCAGGCGTCCAGGTTCTTGCCGTCGAAGAGCACGATCGCATCCGACGGGACGCCGCCTTCCGGGGCCACCACCACCGGCGGCACCGGGGAGTAGACGGCGGTCTTGTCGGGCGGAGGCACGGTTTCATTCAGCGGCGGCTCCGCCCGGAGGAGAGGAATGGCGGCGAGGGCGATAAGGAGGGAGGGGGGGAGGATTTTCATGGAGTAAAGGTTAGAGCAGTCCGACTTGGCGCAGCGCTTCCGGCGGAGGGCCGGTGAAGGTAGACTGGGCGACATTGCCGATATACTTGAGGTCGAGCATGCCTTCTTTGGTCGTATAGAATCCGCCCAGGGTGAGTTCGCGGAAGCGATTAAAAAACTTCGCTGCGTCTTTCCGCTCGGGCTCGGCCGCGGGCTCGTGGCAGATCGGATCGCAGATGGCCGTCTGCTGGCTGTGGATCAGCCCGGCAAAATCCGTCGCGAATCGCCGCTGGGCTTCCCCGTCGATCCAATCCAGTCCACCGAGGATGACCTCACGGTCAGACCCGGGGCCGGACTCCGACCCGATCCAGGCGTAGGGGGCACTGATCCATTCGTCGATGAAGGCCGGCACGCCCACGGCGGAGGCGCTGGGCGACTGCGCATCGGCGGGCAGGATGACATCGCAGAGCGCGGTGGCGCTGCGCCGCTGGGCCGGGGAGAAGGACAGCGGCCAGAGGTCGCCGGGGTGATAGTCCTTGAGGAGGTTGGGATCGCTGCCCTCGCCCACCCAGGCCGGGGCCGGCCCCGGGCCGCCGCGGGCGAGGCCGCGCCGCTCGAGGAGAAAGGCCGAGCCGGCCGC
>Ga0302279_10002512_pt1 | contig 24122 bp, 19 predicted proteins | sample III_Bog_N3_3_FD_194541 | JGI IMG/M metagenome (GOLD analysis project Ga0302279, IMG submission 194541) | Peat permafrost microbial communities from Stordalen Mire near Abisko, Sweden - III_Bog_N3_3 | ecosystem: Environmental > Terrestrial > Soil > Wetlands > Peat | place: Sweden: Abisko... | reverse complement strand
TCAGGATCACCTCCGAGCGTGACCGCCACGGCCGTTCCAACCCTTCGCACATCGATATCGACCTTTGCGGCGCCCACTTCCAGACGTTTGAGCCGAACGCAATCCACGCCGGCCGGCAGGCGCGGCGCATCGAAGCGCACTTCCCGTCGGTGCGCATCGATCGACAGGCCCAGGGCCGCCTGCAGCATCATGAATGTCGACCCCGCGGCCCAGGCTTGGGGCATGCATGCGACGGGATAGGCGATCGGAGGCTCGTCCAATTGGCGTTCGAAGCCGCAGAGCAATTCGGGCATGCGATTCTCAAAGGTTTTCGAGGCCTCGAAGAGATCGCCCATGACCTTGACGACCCCCGCGCGCTCGCCGAACCGGGCCATGCCCGCCAGTCCCAGCGCGGTGTCGTGCGGCCAGATGGACCCGTTGTGATAGGACATGGGGTTGAAGCGCACGGCGCCTGTGGCGACGGTGCGAAGACCCCACCCGCTGTCAAACGCCGGCGACAGCAGATGGCGCGTCACCTTCCGCGCACGATCGGCAGAGGGCAGGCCGACAAAGAGCAGATGCCCGGGGTTCGAGGTCTCCACGCGGCAGAGCGCGCCGTCTCCATCGATGGCGATGGCATAGTTGCCCACGTCGTCCATCCAGAAGCGGGATTCCACGGCCAGACGCATGGCTTCGGCGCGGTTCGTCCAGTGGCTCGCGCCCGCCTCGCCCAGCCGATCGGCCATGGCCGCCATCGCCCGCCAAGCCGCCCAGGCGTAGCCCTGGACCTCCACCAGGGCGATGGGCCCGGTGGCCAGGCGACCATCCTGATGGAATACGGAATCGACGCTGTCCTTCCAGCCCTGGTTCGACAGTCCGGTCTGTTCGGCGCGGGCGTAGTCGATCAGGCCGTCTCCATTGGTGTCGCCATAGAGGTCCAGCCACTCGGTTGCGGCGCAAAGGGCCGGCCATAGCGCAGCGATGAAATCCAGATCGCCGGTCCGGTCGAGGTAGGCGCCGGCCAGAGCCACGAACAGCGGCGTCGTGTCCACGCCACCGTAGTAGAGGCCGAAGGGTATCTCCTTGAGCGCCGCCATTTCGCCCTGGCGGGTCTCGTGCATGATCTTGCCCGGCGTGGCGTCATCGAAAGAAGATGCGTGGGTGGCCTGACGCGAGGCGAGGAATCCGAGGACGCCCCGGGCCAGGGATGGATCCAGCCACAGCATCTGCCAGGCGGTGATGATTCCGTCCCGGCCGAACGGCGTCGAGAACCACGGAATGCCCGCGAAGGGGTAGGCGCCGGTCTCCAACTCGGTGGTGAGCACCGCGACATCCAGCCGGGACTGATCGAGCCAGGTCGCAAAGGCGCTGTCCGACGCCGCGACCTTGGCGCCGCGATCGCGAAACGAAGCGACGGATCGCCGGGCGCCGGCCAGAGCGGCGTCGAAACGTAGACCATCGGGCGGATCCTCCTCCGTCGGCGCCACCTCGACGAAAAGATCGATCCGTTCGTCGGGCATGATGGTGAACATGAAGTCGGCGCGCCCGGCGTGGATTCGCCAGGGGGGCTGGGAGAACGCCACCACAGAGGTGCGTCGGCGGCCGTCCAGTCCGTCATAGGAAAGCAGCATCCCGCGGCCCGTGGGCGCCGGCGCCTGAAGGGACCCGCGCAACGGCCGCCGCAGTCCTCGCACCTCGAACATGTCCCGAAAATCGGCCTCGAATTCATAGGCAATGGGCGCCATCACCTCCTGCAGGCCGAAATTGGTCAGGCGAACACGCTCGAAGAGCCGGCCGTGGCGCAGACAACGTTTGCGCTCGAGATGGATGACGCCCCTGGGCGTGGCGTTTCCGCCGACAGGGGGCAGGGCGCGATTGGCGCCATTCATCGCAAAGGATGCGTTGTCGCGGGATAGGCCGAAGCTGAGTCGGGAAGGCCGTCGCTCGCCGATGAGGAGGCGAAAACGCGAAAGAATGCGCGTGTCGCCGCTGAAAAGACCATCCGCGCCGCCGCGAACGTCACCCCAGCTGTCGGCTACGAGGAAGGTGTCGCCATCCTTCAACGACAGAAGCTGCGACTCCTCGTCGGTGGCGACGGCCTCGTCAAAGTCCGAAGCCTCTGGGCCGGCGAGATCGTCCATGCGGGGGGGTCAGGGTCTCAGGCGATGTTGGCGAGCGGTGGGAGCTTCTCCACCGGCAACGGATCCGATGCAAGCTCCGGTGCATAGGGAAATCGTGCGAGCCTGTCGGCGTAGAGATCAAGGTAGCCCCGGGCCATGGCGGTGGCGGAGAATCGCCTGTCAAAGCGGCGCCGGATTTCGCGGCGGTCCAGCGCCAGGGCGAGCGGTATGGCCGCGACAGCCTCGTCTTCGCCGTTCACAAGAACGCCGGTGACGCCCTCGTCGATCACTTCAGGCGCAGACCCATGGGCGTAGCCGACCACCGGCGTGCCGCAGGCCATGGCCTCGATCATCACGAGGCCAAAGGGCTCGGGCCACTCGATGGGAAAGAGCAGCGCCTCCGCCCCGCCCAGGAAATCGGACTTTTCCGCGTCGCCGATCTCACCGACGAACTCGATCAGCGGATGATCCAGAAGGGGGCGGATTTCGTCCTCGAAATAGACGGCGTCGGCGGCGTCGACTTTTGCTGCGATCTTGAGCGGCATGCCCAGGCGCTTGGCGATAGCGATGGCGCGATCTGGACCCTTCTCCGGCGAGATTCTTCCCAGGAATGCGAGGTAGCCGCGGGGCTTGGCGTTGAAGGTGTAAAGGGCCTCGGGCATGCCGTGATAAACGGTGCCGACCCAGTTGGCGAAGGGCAGGGCCGTGCGCTGGGAATCGGATATCGACACCAGTGGATATTTCGGCCAGCGGCGGTAGACCGCCGGCAGGTCCTTCAAGTCCAGGCGTCCATGCAGAGTGGTCAGAGTCCGGTGCGCGGTGCTCTCGAAGAAGGGGAAGTGGACCATATCCACGTGGAAGTGAATAATATCAAAGCGATCCTGCAGCCGTCGCACTTCGCTGATCATGGTGAGGTGAGCGGCCAGGTCGGATTTGAGCAGCGCCGGATCGAGCCGGATCGCCTGATCGCGCACCGGGACCAGCTCGGCGCGGGTCTGGGCGTCGGCGCTGGAGAAAAGGGTCACCTCGTGCCCCAGCTCCACCAGGGCGTCGGAGAGATGAGCGACCACACGCTCGGTCCCGCCGTAAAGCTTGGGCGGGACGGATTCATAGAGCGGCGCGACCTGGGCGATTTTCATCGGGAGTGTCCTCGACAAGGGTTTTCGCATGAGAGAGGCGGTTCACGCCGTTTTAGTTCCCGCCAGTGCACGGCGAATGGGAGATTGCCGCTGCGACGCACAGGCCATGTCACTTCGCGCCGCGTTCGGCTCAAGGTTTCGGCTGACAAGACGCTCAGGGTCGTTAGGGTGCGCGCCACGAGGACGCCGATCAAGAGCGTTCCCCTTGAGGAGCGCGGATTTGACTGAACTCATCCAGGAGGCGGACCTGACTCCGGCCGCCACCCTGGGCGGCGACAACCGTCTGTCGCTGGGCGCGGCTTGCTGGTCGCTGTTCGAGGGGGCGAGAAACCCCTACGTCGTTCTGATCACCATCTACATCTTCATGCCCTATGTGGCGCAGACGGTGGTGGGCGACGCCGTGAAGGGCCAGGAGATCATCTCGCGCTGGAGCCAGTATTCAGGCTGGGCGGTCATGGCCACGGCGCCGTTCCTGGGGGCGTCCATCGACAAGCTAGGCGGCCGAAAGATCTGGCTGGCCGTGATCGTCGCCCTGATGGTTCCCATGATGGCTGCGCTGTGGTGGACGAAGCCCGATCACTCCGGGCTTTCGGTGACCGCCACCCTGGCGCTCACCACCGCGATCGGCGTCCTCTTCACCTGGTCGGAAGTTCTGCACAATTCCCTGCTGGTGCGGGCGGCGGGGTTGTCGGCGGCGCACAAGGCGTCCGGTCTGGCCCTGGCGTTGGGCAACGGCTTTGCCTTGCTGGCGCTGGGATTCACCGCCTGGGCCTTCGCCCTGCCGGGCCTGCCGCAGACCGCCGACTGGGGCTGGATTCCCAAGGCCCCCTTGTTCGGCCTGAGCCGGGAGCTTCACCAGCCTGAGCGCGTGGTCGCCCTGATGGCCGCCGGCCTTTTCGCGATCGGCGCGATACCTCTGTTCCTCTTCACACCTGATGCGCCCCGGACTGGAATTCCGGTGCTGACGGCCCTGCGCAGCGGCGCCTCAGACCTCTGGGCCATGGTGAAAACCGTGGGCAACTACCGCAACGCCGCGATCTTTTTGGGCGCGCGCATGTTTTACGTCGATGGCATGACCGCGATCCTGATCTATGCCGGAGTTTATGCGACCGGGGTCATGAAGTGGCGCGCTCTGGAGATGCTGTTCTTCGGCATCATCCTGTCGGTCCTGGCCGTGCTCGGCGGATTTGTGGGGCGCTGGCTGGATAATGGCGTGGGACCCAAGCGGGCGGTCCAGATCGAAATCGGCATGTCGCTCCTGGGCATCATCGCCTTTCTGGGCATGTCGCCTGACCAGATTCTCTATTTCTGGCATTGGGACCCGGCCACTCACGCCAACCTTTGGGACGGGCCGTTCTTCCGCACGGTTCCTGAGTGGATCTTCCTTCTGATCGGCTTTTCGAACGCGGTCTTCATCACGGCGCACTACGCCTCCAGCCGCACGCTGCTGACGCGGCTGACTCCGCCGGAGCAGACCGGCGCCTTCTTCGGCGTCTATGCACTTTCAGGAACCGCGACGAGCTGGCTGGGACCGTTCCTGGTCAATCAGGGCACGCGCATCTTCAAGACCCAGCAGGGCGGATTCGCCACCATCATCGCCCTCTTGGGCATCGGCTTTGTTGGACTGCTTTTCGTCAAAGGCGGAGATACGGCGGCCCAACGCCCCGGATAGATCGTCGTGCGCCGCTTGCGGAGGCCTCGTTCGGCGCCTTATGGCGTCGGGACATGAAACAGACCCTAGTCAGAAATCACGGTGTCCCCGCTGGCCTTCTGCTGGCCGTGGCCCTCGCGTCGCCCGCATTCGCCCATGCGGCGGGAAGTGCGGCGATCGTCGTCCGCGACGCCTGGACGCGCCCGGCGAACCTCGGCGTCAACGCGGCGGGCTATCTTTTGATCTCCAACACGGGTCGGACCGCAGATCGCCTGACCGGCGCCTCAAGTCCAAGCGCCGCCACGGTGACGCTCCACCAGAGCCAGACCGTCGGGGGGGTCGCGAGCATGCGCGCCGTGGACGGCGTGCCGATCCGCGCCGGACAGACGGCCATTCTGGCGCCCGGCGGCTTTCACCTCATGCTGGAGGGCCTCCGTCGCCCGTTCAAGGTGGGCGACCGTGTTCCGCTGTCCCTGACCTTCTTCAAGGCCGGCGTTGTGCGGACGGAGCTGACGGTCCGCGTCGCGGCGCCGCAGGCCATGCCGGATATGAAGATGTAGGCGTCCCGCGTTGACTCTCTGATCCGCCGTCGGCCCTATGAAGGTCAAAACACGTGGTCTCGGGAGCAACGCCGTGGTCGTCTGGAACTACGCCAATCTCTGGGAATCCGTGGCTGACGCGGTCCCGGCGCGTCCGGCCCAGATTCGCGGCGACCGCGTGGTCTCCTGGGCCGACTTCGACCGCAGGGCCGACGGCCTGGCGCGGGGTCTACTCGACGCCGGCCTGACTCAGCAGTGCAAGGTCGCGGCCTATCTGTACAACGCGCCGGAATATCTTGAGACCTATTTCGCCGCCTTCAAGGCGGGCCTGGCGCCGGTCAACACCAACTACCGGTATGTGGCCGACGAACTGATCTACCTCTTCGATAACGCCGACGCCGAGGCGGTGGTGTTCCACGCCTCTTTCGCCCCGACCGTGGAGCAGATCCGCAGCGCCTTGCCGAAGGTGAAACTCTGGATCGCCGTGGCGGAGCCCGGCCATCCGACTCCGGATTTCGCGGTGGATTATGAAAGCGTGGCCGACCGGAAATTGGGTCGGGTCGCCGCGCCCTGGGGCCGATCCGGCGACGACCTCCTGATCCTTTACACCGGGGGTACGACCGGCATGCCCAAGGGCGTCATGTGGCGCCAGGAGGACCTCTTCTTCGTGCTGGGCGCAGGTGGCAATGTGCTGCTGGAAATCCCGCCGCTTGAAAGCGTCGCCGAGGCCGGAACGCGCGCCGCGGCGTCCGACCCGGCGGTCAGCATCGCCGCGGCGCCGCTGATGCACGGCACGTCGCAGTTCACCGCCATGGGAGCCCTCACAGTGGGCGGGACGGTCGCCTGTCTTCCCTCGACCAGGTTCGACGCGGTGGAATTCTGGAACGAGGCGGCGCGCCTCAAAGCGGCCTCGGCGGCTATCGTCGGACTCGCGTTCGCCGCGCCCATGCTGGAAGCCCTGGATGCGAATCCGGGCCGTTGGGACCTGTCGAACCTGCGCCGGCTGGGGTCCTCCGGCACGGTGTGGAGCATGGAGAACAAGCAGGGGCTGCTGGCGCACCTGCCCGACTGCGCGATCTTCGACAGTCTTGGCTCCTCCGAGGCGGTAGGGCTTGGGTCGTCCATGTCGGCCGCCGGCGAGACCGCCCGCACGGCAAAGTTCATGGTCGGGCCCAACAGCGCGGTCTTCACCGAGGACGGGCGGCGTGTCAAACCGGGCTCAGGCGAGCGGGGTCTTGTGGCGGTCTCAGGCTTTCTTCCGCTCGGCTACTACAAGGACCCAGAGAAAACCGCCCGAACCTTTCACACCTATGAGGGCCGGCGGTGGTCGGCGCCGGGGGACTTCGCCACGGTCGAGGAAGATGGCAGCCTGACCCTGCTCGGGCGCGGATCGCAGGTGATCAACACTGGCGGCGAGAAGGTCTTTCCCGAAGAGGTGGAGGAGGCGATCAAACGCTATCCCGGCGTGAAGGACGCAGCCGTGGTCGGCGCGCCGGACCCACGGTTCGGAGAACGAATCTGCGCGGTCGTGGAGATGGGCGCCGGCGAGGCGCCAACCCTGGCGGCGCTCTCCGAACACGTGCGGCGCCATCTGGCGGCCTATAAGGCGCCGCGCGCCCTCGTTCTGGCCCCGGTGAGCAGGGCGGCGAATGGGAAGCTGGACTACAAGGCTATGAAGGCGCTGGCGCTCGACGCCCTGGCCGCTTCGGCGTAGCGGCGCCGCTAGAGGCTGAAAGACAAAACCCGCCGCGGGCGGTGCCGCGGCGGGTTTCGCGATCTGTGATCTAGAGGGCGTTTCCTCCCCGAAACGCCGACCATCGAGAGACTCTTTGTCGCGGCCCCTCATATGTCGCCGGTGCAAGAGGCGGCAATTTCCAGTCGCTGTCAACGTCCAAACGGTCGTTTCGAGCAGGATTTCGCGCCAAAGCCGCTCCGCGACGGTCATAATTGGGTGGCCCGGCGCAAAATTCTCTGCTGCACCGCAACATTTCACCCGACCGGCTCAATTCTCGAAAGCGCGGCCTCAAGCCGGTCCGCCGCCGGGCTGGCCTGGCTGAACACATAAGCGGGATGAGTGACGCTCAAGGGTCCGACCCCGGCGGCGCCCAACGCCAGAGCTGCGGCGAAGAGCTCGGACTGAGCGACGAGGACGCCGTGCTGAGAAACCGGTTCATCCGACTGCGCGAAGGGCGCCGCCACGGCGCGCGCGACCTCATGCTGATCGCCCGGCCAGGCCAGACTGGCGATGGTGCGGCCCCGCGCCCGGGCTTCGAGGATCGTCAGAAACCGGCGGCAGCAAGCGAGGCGATCGGGGCCCCACTCGGCCCGGAGGCTTGCGGCCAGGCGCGCCTCGCTGCGCAGGATCAGGCCATCCACAATCACCTTCAGTCCGTTGGCAGCCAGGGTGGCGCCGCTGGTGGTGATATCCACGACAAGTTCGGCCGCGCCGGCCGCGGGCGCGCCCTCAGTGGCTCCGCCGGACTCGACGATGCGATAGTCGCTCACGCCATGCCGGTCGAAAAAGGCGCGGGTCTGGCTCAAATATTTGGTGGCCACGCGCAGGCGTCGCCCGGTTCGGAGCAGGTGATGGTGGGCTACGTCGTCAACGTCGGCCATGGTCTCGACGTCGAGCCAGCTCTTGGGCGCCGCGACCACGAGGTCCGCTCGGCCGAACCCGAGCGCCAGCAGCATGAGGAAGTCGCCGCCTGTGGTGGAAAAGGCCTCGCCCAGCAGATCCTCGCCGGTGACGCCCAGATGCACATCGCCAGCGACCAGGGAGCGAGCGATATCGCCTGCCGAGGCGAGCCGGACCTGGACGTCGCCAAAGCCCTCCAGGGTGGCCTGATACCCCCGCGCGCCGCCAGCGCTTCTGAGCGTCAGCCCGCAGTCCTCCAGCCAGGCCTCCACCTGCTCCTTCAGGCGACCCTTGGACGGGATGGCCAGGATCAAGGAGCCGGTCATGGCGCCGCCTCCCGCCAGGCCCGGCCCGGGCGCACCATGCACCCGACGGCGCCAGTGGCGAGTGGCTGTCCCAGGCGCGAGGCCAGTCCGTCGTATCGGCCGCCCGCCGCCACGGGCTGGTCGTCGCCGAGCGCCGCGCTGCGCACTTCGAACACCATGCCATCGTAGTAGGCGAAGGATCGTCCGAAGGCTGTCGAAAGGCGCAGGCGATCGGGCGGCACACCGTGGTCCGCGAGGGCAGTCAACCGTAGATCCCATGCCTTAAGCGCGGTCGCCAGCGCGGACCCTCGCGCACCGGCCAAACGGGTCACGGCCTCCAATGCGGCGGCGGGCGCGTCATCAATGGCCAGGAAGCGCGCGATCATTCCGCTTTGATCGGGAGTGAGCCTTGGCGCCGCTTCCAGCTCCGCGCGGACGAGCAGTCGGTGCACGATCTGCCCGGCTGATCGTCCGCCTACGGACTCGACCCCGGCCAGGGCCCAGATATCCTCCAGGATGCTCACCGCGTCGGGCTCGGAAAGTCCGGCCAGCAGGTCGGTCAGCCGGCGGCGCCGATCGGGCTCCTCGGTTGGCCCCTCGGTGGCGTCCGCCAGCTCCCGTCGCAGGCGCCATGGGTTGGAGACCGCGCGCTTGATCCGAACCGCCACGGGATCGGGCACGTCCAAGGCGCCCAAAAAGGCCCCGAAGAGAGAGATGTCGCCCAAGTGCAATGTCAGGTCCTGGCGGCCGCCGGCCAGGGAGGAACCCCAGGCCAGAGCCGCCATGGCGGCGTCCGCCGCGGCCGGCTCCGCGGTCTCGTAAGCCTCCAACCCGATCTGCAGAAACTGCTCCGCGCGGGTTGACCCGCCCGGCGCGAGGCGAAACGCGAGTCCCTCATAGCGATACCGGCCGCTGGCCGCGCCGCTCGCCAAATGCGCCTGCATCGCCCCAAGAGTGAAATCCGGCCGCAGACAGGCTTCCTCGCCGCCGGCCTCCTGGACGATGAAGAGCCGGTCGCGCAAGGCTTCGCCGGCGATATCTAGAAAGAGGCTGAGCGGCAGGGTGATCGGCGTGTTGAGTGGTTCGGCGGCAAGGGCCTCGAAGGGCGCCCGCACCGCCGCAAGGACGGCCGGGGGCGCGGCCGCCTCCAGTCTCACCGTGCCGCCTCGACGATGCGCCGGACGGCGTCGACCCATTCGGCGCGGGGCGCCGTGATCTGGCCTGGGCGACCCTCCCGCCAGGCGCGGTTATCCTCCACGCCGGCCGCCATGGCCCGACCCAGGTCCAGATCCTTGATGGTGACCGTGCCGGCCGCGATTTCATCGTCGCCCAGGATAACCGCGGCCGGCGAGAAACGCCGGTCGGCATACTTCATCTGAGCCCTCATGCCCGAGGCGCCCAGATAGACCTCGGCAGGCATGCCGTTGGCCCGAAGCTCACCGGCCAGGGCGAAGTAGTCGGACATGCGCCCGGCGTCGAAGGCGATGATCACCACCGGGCCCCTGACGCGTTCGCCTGCGTCCTTGTTGACGAGGCCGAGGGCGGCCGCCAGGCGGGAGACTCCGAAGGAAAAGCCGGTCGCTGGCGTGGATTCGCCGGTGAACCGCGCGACGAGATCGTCATAGCGACCGCCTCCGCCGATGGCGCCGAAGCGCACGGTCTCGCCTCGCTCATCCACCGTAGTGGCCGTCAGCTCGGCCTCGAAGACGGCGCCGGTGTAATATTCCAGTCCGCGCACTATGGAGGGGTCGAGAACCGCCGCCTCCTCCGCCACGCCCAGCGCGCCAAGCGCCTCTCCGATGCGGGAAAGCTCGGCAAGGCCCTCGTCGCCGGCCGCCGATCCGCCGATCACATTGGAGAGCCGATCCAGAGTCGCAGAGCGAGCTCCACCCCCTGCCTGCACGAAGGCGAGGACCGCATCGATGGCAGCGGATGGCAGCTGGGCTCCGCGGGTGAACGCTCCGGACTCGTCCTTGCGGCCAGCGCCAAGCAGAGCGGTGACGCCGGCGACACCCAGCCGGTCGAGCTTGTCCACGGCGCGCAGCACGGCGAGGGTCTGGCCGCCATCCGCCACGCCGGCGGCGGCCAGCAGGCCGTTGAGCAGCTTTCGGTTATTGATCTTGACCACATAAGCGTCGCGGGGGAGGCCAGCGGCGGCGTAGCCCTCCACCGCCATGGCGATGATTTCCGCGTCGGCCTCAGGCCGCGCCGAGCCCACGGTGTCGGCATCGCATTGCACGAACTGGCGGAAGCGCCCCGGTCCCGGCTTCTCGTCGCGCCACACGGTTCCAAAGGCGTAACGGCGATAGGGCTTGGGCAGGCTGTCCCAGTTCTCCGCCGCAAACCGGGCCAAGGGAGCGGTGAGGTCGTATCGCAGCGCCATCCACTGCTCGTCATCGTCTTGCAGGGCGAACACGCCATCGTTGGGGCGATCGGCATCGGGGAGGAACTTGCCCAGGGCGTCGGCATATTCGAAGGCGCCGGTGTCCAGCCGTTCGAAGCCGTAGGATTCATAGACACGCGAAACGGCGTCCAGAATGCGCTGCTCAAGGTCCAGCACCGCGGCGCGCCGATCCTGGAAGCCGCGCGGCGCGCGCGCGCGCGGTCGAAGGGTCGCCTCGTCATTCATGCCCGCGCGCTTAGCGGGTCGCGACAGGCTGAGCAAGGCTGGCGAGGGGAAGCCGTTCCCCTGTTCAGGCGCCGAGGGCCGGCTTTCGGGTCGCCTGATTCAGGGCCTGAACGACGACCTGCGGCGTGAGAAGCTGCGGAAGAACCGTCGGCGCCCAGGCTCCTGGCCGGTAGAGGAGATAGAGCGGCACCCCGATACGGCCCTGGTCGGCCAGCGCCCTGGCGATGGCCGCGTCGCGGTTGGTCCAGTCGGCCACCATATAGGCCGCGCCGGTCCGCTCGATCGCTCGAGCGACATCCGGACTGGAGAAGGCGACGCGTTCATTTACCTGGCAAGTGACGCACCACGCGGCGGTGAAGTTCACCAGGACCGGGCGTCCGGCGGCTCGCAGCGAGGCAAGGCGATCAGGGCTGAACGGCGTCGACGATAGCGCGCCGGCGGATCTGGTCGGCGCGGCGGCCGGGGCGGCGTAGGGCCCCGCGAAGATCGCCGCGGCGCTCACTGTAAGACTGGCCCCCGCCAGAAGCGAGACCAGCAAGCCCGGAGCGCCCACGGCGTGGCGCTTCTGGGCCACGCCGACCAGCCAGGCGCCCAGGGCGAACACCACGGCGGCGATGAGGACCCGGGCCAATCCCGCAGAATCCGTCTGCTGAGCGAGCACCCAGAGCAGCCAGGCGGCCGAGGCGTACATTGGAAAGGCGAGAGCCTTCTTGACACCGTCCATCCAGGGTCCGGGCCTGGGCAGCCGACGCAGCAGGGCTGGACTGAAGGTGAGCAGGGCGAAGGGCGCGGCGAACCCGACGCCAAGTCCGGCGAAAATCGCCAGGGCGACCGGCGTCGACTGGGTGAGAGCGTAGCCGAGGGCAGGCCCCATGAAGGGGGCTGTGCAGGGCGCAGCCACGATCACCGCCAGGACGCCGGTCAGGACCGAGCCGAGGGTCTCGCCATGCACGTGAAGTCCCGATCCGAGTCCCTGAACCGAGCCGCCGACCTCGTACAGGCCCGAGAGATTGAGGGCCGCGGCCAGCATCAGAAGAGCAAGGGCGGCGACGACGAGAGGCGACTGCAGCTGGAATCCCCAACCGATGGCCTGGCCGGCCGCGCGTGCGGCGATGAGGATCCCCGCGAGGGCGCCGAAGGTGACGAGAACGCCGCACAGGAAGGCGAGCCCCTGGACGGGCGCGCGGCCAGCGCTCGCGTGGCGGCTCAAGGCGGCGGCTTTCATGGAGAGGATGGGAAAGACGCAGGGCATGAGGTTGAGAATCAGGCCGCCTGTGAAGGCCAGACCCACCGCGACGGGCAAGCTAAGGCCGCTGCCGCCAGACGCCGGCGAACCGAAGCCGGATGCCCCTGCGGGCGGCGGACCGGCCGCGGCGGTCACTTCGAAAGCCTCGTGGCCCAGCGCAAGAGCGCCCGTGATTCTGTCAGGCCTGGGGGCGGTCCCGGTGAAGGCGGCGCCGGGCGCAAGGGTGAGGGTGAGGCCGTTCGGGCCGCGCTCCACGCGCTGCGGCTTGGCGTGTTCAATCGTGGCGTCGGAATAGGGGTAGAAATAGATGTCCTGATCCGACCGGCCCGTCACCGCGTCACCGACGACGGCCAGGGTCAGGCGGGCAGCTGCGTACTGGAAGGTGGCCGTGAGATTCGCGGACCTGGGCGCGGAGGCCAAGGCGCTCTGTATCAAGGGGCCGCCCACCGGATCGCGCGCCGGGGCGCCGGCGACGATGGGGAGGGCGAGATCGACCTTTGCGCTGCCGGGCACGCACACCTGGGCGCAGACGAGATAGTCCACCGCCGCGCTAATTTTGGCGAACGCGCCCGGTCTGACGTCGGCAGGGATATGGATGGGAACGGGCAGGACGGCCCGGCCCTCGTAGCCGTAGTCCATGATCGGGCCGACCGGCAGGCGCCGGGGCGTCGGCCAGACAATGTCGCCCGCCGTCCAGCCGGCAGGAAGGGTCCAGGCCACGGTGGTGGCCTCTCCGGCGTCTCCTGGATTTCGCCAATAGGTGTGCCATCCCTTGGCGGCGGTGATGACTACAGCGACGTAGAGGGTCGACGCCGGCGCGGCGCCACCGGTGCGGGCGACCAGCTCGGTGGTGACGTGGGGAGTCGTCACTGGCGCCGCGGTCGCGGCGCCGCCAAGAAAAGTGAGGCCCGCTGCGACCAGCGTGGCGAGGAGCTGCTTCATCGGCCTCTTCTAGGCGCTCCGCCCGATCCGGGGAACCGTCTGGCGCTTGCGCCGTCGTCGGGCGGCGGCCCATGATGGGCGACCACAGTCTTCCAATTCGTTCACGCTTCTGGAGCCGCCATGCCCGCCCCCTTCGACGACATCGACATCGGCACAGTGGCGTCCCTGGGCGTAGCCATGGTCGACGAGGCGTCTCTGGCGGCGTTCATAGCGGCCTTCGCGCCGGGCTGGACGGCCGACCGTGGCGCGCCCGACGCCATGACCTTCGCCATCTGGTCGCGCCTGGACGAGGAGGCCTCGGCCCGATGGCCGCAAACCAAGCGGGTGGGCGTGGACGCCCTGCGCTGGGTGCGCAATCCTCCGGTGGGCGAGCTGCTACGGGGTCGCATGACCGTCATGGGCAAGGATCCCGTCGGAGAGGGCAAGGGCATCATCATCGCCCAGCATGATCTGCTGGATGAGGCGGGCAGACTGGTGTTCTCCTGCCTCACCCGCAGCGTCTACGCGCGGTAGAGTCTGACGATCACTTGCGGCCCGAGCGGCGACCGGGATTAATGACGCGCCGAACCATGGGCACGAACGCCTCAAGCGGCATGGATTCGTAAGTGGGGTCGAAGGCGGCCTGGTCGAACTTTTCGCAGAATTCCGCAGTGTATTCGAAGGCCGGGTGGCCACGAAACCGATCGCGGGCGTGCCGGTCGTGGCCGAGAAAATGAAGGTAATAATATCCTTGGAAGATGTCGTGCTGCTGCAGCAGCCACAGGTTCCGTTCCGACACATAGGGTTTGAGCGCCAGGGCGGCGAAGGTTGCGTGGTCGGCCGGGGCCAAAGATGCGCCCACGTCATGAAAAAGGGCGCAGACCACATATTCCTCATCATTTCCGGCCCGATGCGCGCGGCTCGCGGTCTGGAGACAATGCTCAAGGCGGTCGACGGCGAAGCCGTGCCGCACGTCGCGCAGGAGCCGCAGCTGACCCAACAACCGATCGGCAAAGTCCCGAGCGAAGGCGGCGTCGCCTCGCCGAATCCCTGCCCAATCCGCGCGGGTCCCTTGGGTCATGGCGTGCATGCGACGTCCGGGGGGGGGCGCCGGCTGCTTCAGGGCGACACGCGCCAACTGGCGGCGCACCACAGAGACCAGTGTGCGTTTCAGGTCCAGGGCCATGGAGTTCAGTGCTCAGGGACGGCGTGATTGTCAATCCGACGCGCAGCCGCTTCGGACGGTCCGACTCAGCCGTTCGGCCAGCTCCGCGCCCTCATGGAGGCAGGCGTCCGAGTTGACGTATTCCCAGGCCCCAAAGCGCCCTATGGTGTGGATGCGCACCAGATCCAGATACGCGCGAATGCGTTCCAGGATCTCTGGCCGCCGGTGGGTATACACCGGGTAGCCGTATTTGAGGTCGACGATCCGGGTCTCCTCCACGTCGTCCCATGAACCGATCAGGCCGGCGCCGATCATCCAGTCCACGGTCGCCCTTGTAAGCTCGCCATCTGGCGCAATCGGCTTGAAAGCTGAATGGGAAATCTCGCACATGATTGCGTGTCTGGGCCGACGGCGCAGACTGTCCGAGGAGGTATGATTGAACGCGATCTTGTGGGTCGGCACCGCCGGGTCGGCGACGTAGACGCGCTGCGGCTGATCGGCCAAGGGGCGCCCGATGAGGATCATCAGGATTTTCAGGGACACGTATTCGAGATCGTCGGCCAGGGCGATCAACTCGGTTGGACAGTTCTGGATAGCCCGCAGCAGGTGTGGCAAGGGCATGGTGGACACCAGGGTTTCCCAAGGCCAGACGCCGCCTGCCTCGGTGGTCGCTGTTCGCGCTTTGGGGTCGATCTCGCAAACCACCTGGCCGAACTCGATAGGTCCGCATCTCGCCGCCAGGGCCCGAAAGATCTCCACAAACCCGCCTTCGGCCGGATAGCCAACCTCCGTGTGGGATTGCAGCGGCTTGCGTGAGGGAGTGGCGACGGCGACCTTCCCTGTCTCGCTGCCGGCGATCCGCTCGCCCACCCATTCGCGGCTCATCCTGCGAAGGTCTCGGGCCCAGAGTTTGTGGTTGTAGGGCAGCATGAAATGCCGCGCGACGCCGTCGCCAAACCTGGCGACGATCCAGTCCTCGAAATTATCCGCGCTAACCGCCGCTGCTGGATCGGGGAGCGCATCCTGGCATTCAGCGACCACCGCTGGATCGGCGATGTCGTGAAAGTGGTTCTGGAAGGGATAGTCAATGAGCTGACCGCCGAAGAAAACGCGCGCATCACGCCGTTGAGCGCTCCAGCGCCCTTTCATGAGGCTCCCGACAAGCTCGAGCACCTCAGCGTGCGGTGAGTGAAAGGAGTGGCCGCCCAGATCGAATACCCCGCCACCAAATTCGATCGAGCGGCAGAGCCCGCCAACCTCGTCGGTCGCTTCAAGGATTCGCGCTGAATCCGCGTAGCGATGCGAGAGCGCAAGGCCGGCTGGGCCCGCGCCGATGATGAGAAGGTCCCCTGCCGGCACCGTCAAACGCGCAGAGATGAAAACGCTGAGAGGAGATCGCGGGGCAGCCGTGGCGATCCTTCCGTCATGTCAATTTGTTCGAGCAGTCCCACGCCTTTCAACATTCGCTTGTGCGTCCTCGCTAACAGAAGTGCAGGGGCCGGGTCCGCCAGGTACTTATAGGGTCCGCGCTCGTAGGCGTGGGGGTATTCTTCTCCCTCGCGATGCAGAAGGAGGAGCACGGAGTTTCCAAAGCAGGCCAGGAGGTGGGCGCCGCCGCCCTGGACGGCGATGAAGATATGGGTCTTGGCAAGGATTTCCAGCTTGGTCTGGTTGTACGGCGTCCCGGTTGCGGCGCAGTAGTCCTCCAGGACCAGGACGTTGGCAAACCGCCGTGCGAGGTCGAGATCCGGATAGGAACAGATCTCGGTGCGGTCGCCCACGAAGCCCGGCGTATTCTCAAGCTCCCTGGGTCGGCTGTAGATGATGTCGAACCTTGCCCCGAGTTCGGAGAATATCCGCTCTAGCACGTCGAGGGTGATGAAATTGAGCGGCCCCTTCTTCCACTCGACAGAAAACTTGTTCTGGATGAATAGGGTAGGCCTCGCGAAAGTCTCGCCTCGCAGCCGATAATGGGTCCGGTAGTCGGGATAGACATGCCAGGGGCAACGGAGGGCGGTATAGGTGCTGGCCGAGGGCCACGCGCGTTCCTCGACGGGCAACCAGCGCCGCTTCGCCTCTTTCTCGGCGTAGTCAACGTCGTCCAGGAAATAATAATACGGTCTCATGCCCCGGTAGGTGATCACGCGTCGGCCAGCAAGGAGGCCCTCCCGCTTAAGCCACATGACGAACGGGATAAAGGTGGTCACCTCTGCGCCGAACTCACCAGTATATTCGATCTGGCCCGACGTATTCAGCGCCAGCAGCGCTCTTGCCAGGGTGTAGGGGCGGACAGTGGACGAATAACCTGACATGCCTCGACGGCGACGATTCAGCTCATACGCCTTACACCGCAGAAGCGAAGCTGCCCGGGGAAACAAGCCTTTGGGCCGAATCGCCTCATATTGACGGCCGTCGAGGCGCGCGCCCTTTGAATGCATCGGATCTCCGGTCTCCGGTCGCGGCGCCCCTGGGCGACCTAACATGCCGACCTAGTGACACTGTCAAAGTCCGATGGCCCTCACAAGACGAACAATACAGAAAGGTCGGGCGGCCGTCAGGCATAGGTCTCGGTCATGGCCGAGTAGGCCAAGGTTCGCAGGTCGCGTCGCAGGGTGAGTCGGGCGTCGGTCCCCATAACCTGGGTCATGAACACCACGGCCAGATCCTCGGTCGGGTCGATCCAGAAGGCCGTTGAGGCGGCGCCGCCCCAGAAATACTCGCCAAGGGTGCCCGGCAGGCGGGTTTTGGCCACGTTGACGTTCACCCCGCAGCCGATCGAGAAGCCGATGCCCGAGTAGCCCGCTTCGCTGAAGAGGCCAGGCGGCGCCATGTCCGCCAGCTCCTGGCCGCCCGGCAGGTGGTTCAGGCTGAAGAGGGCCACGGTCTTTGGGCTCAGAATGCGCACGCCGTCCAACTCGCCGCCGTGCAGCATCATGCGGCAGAAGCGCATGTAGTCGTGGGTGGTGGAGACCAGGCCGCCACCCCCGGACTCGAGGCTCGGCGGGGTCGCATAGGTGCTGGCCTGGGCGTCGTCCTGGATGGTCAGGCCGCCGCCGGCCTTGGGCTGGTAACAGGATGTGAAGCGATCGATCTTTTCCGGGGGGCAGAAGAAACCGGTGTCCGTCATGCCCAAGGGCTCGAAGAGCCGAGTGCGCAGAAAGTCACCAAAGCTCAGGCCCGAGAGCTTCTGCACCAGATATCCCATGACATCGATGGAGACCGAGTAGTTCCAGGCGGTTCCCGGCGAGAACTCAAGGGGTAGCACGGCAAGCTGCTCGATGAATTCGTCCAGACCCCCTCGGGTCTGGAAGTCATTGATCTTGGCCTTGCGATAGGCGGCGTCGACGCTGGTGCGCATCATGAAGCCGTAAGTGAGCCCGGAGGTGTGGGTGACGAGATCCACCACCTTCATGGGCCTCTCAACCGGCGAGGTGATGAACCGGTCCTGCGATCCTGAAATGAGTGTCGGCACGCCGCTGGCGTAGACGCCCATCCGCTTCCACGCCGGGATGTGGGTGGCGACATCGTCGTCCAGGCCGATAAGGCCCTCTTCGACCAACATCATCAAAGCCACCGAGGTGATCGGCTTGGTCATGGAATAGATGCGGAAGATCGCATCCTCGCGCATGGGCTTGTCGCGTTCGAGATCCATGTGGCCGGCCATGCCGGTATGGACCAACTCGCCACGGCGATAGATCTGGGTGATCAGTCCCGGCAGGTCCGCGCCATCGACGTAGCGGCGCTTCATCACCTCATCCAGGCGAGCGAGCCGTTCCGCCGACATGCCAACCGCCGATGCCTTCACCATAGTCGTTTTCCTCCAAAGTGTTTGACTTGACACTAGACGCCCGCGACGAGGTTTGACCAGTCGGTGTAGGAGGTTCAGTCGCCTCGTTTTCGCGGACCAGTTGCGTAACCATGATCCACTACGCCATCACCGACGTGCACGGCCGACTGGATCTTCTCGAGGAGGCCTATGACGTCATCGTGGGCCACGCTGCAGGGCGTCCGGCGCGAATCGTCTTTCTGGGCGATGCGATTGATCGCGGTCCGGATTCCAAAGGCGTCATAGACCGCCTCATCGCCGGCGCGGGGCGCCCGAACTTCGGCGAACAGGTCAATCTCCTGGGCAATCACGAAGCTCTGATGATCAAGGCCCTGGGCGGCGAGGAGCGTGAGGCGCGAAGCTGGCTTTCCAACGGCGGCATCCAGACCCTGCTTTCCTACCAGCCTGGCATCGAGGCCACGGCCCGGTCGGCGGCGAGCCTAAAGATCCCGGCGCGCCACTGGGACTGGCTGGCAAGCCTCATCTACATCTACGAGACCGACACCCACATCTTTGTCCACGCCGGCATCCCGCCGGGAGTGACCGCGGCCACCGCCATGCAGACCGTCGAGGGTCGGCGCCAACTGATCTGGATCCGCAACACCTTCCTGGATGTGACCTATGATTTCGGCAAGCACGTGGTGCACGGCCACTCTCCCGTGGGCCTCGTGGATTTCACGCCCGATCCGCCCTTCCGCACCAACCTCGACAGCGGAGCCGTCTACGGCGGCCCCATGACGATCGGTGTGTGCCCGCCAGGCGTGGCGGGGCCGCCGCAACGGATCAGGGTCGGCGGGGGGTGAGACCTGCGGCCGACTGGTCGTCGTTTGGCGACAGCGCCAACTTCGTGTGAGACAGCTGGGAACTCGGGAGGACGACCAGATGATCACGCTGCACCATTGCGCCGGCGCGCGTTCGTTTCGGGCGCTGTGGACGCTTGAGGAGATGGACCTGCCCTATGAGCTTCGGCTCATGCCGTTCCCGCCGAGGGCGCGGGAGCCGGGATATCTCACACTCAATCCCCTGGGCACCGTCCCGGCCCTTTTCGACGGCGGCGAGCTGATGACCGAATCGGCGGCGATTTGCCAATATCTGGCTTCGCGCTATGGCCCCACGCCTCTGGCTGTGGCGCCGGACGAGCCGGGATACGCCACCTACCTCAATTTTCTGCACATGGGGGAGGCGACCCTGACCTTCCCCCAGACCATCGTCCTTCGCTACACGCGCCTGGAGCCGGAGGAGCGGCGCCTGCCGCAGGCTGCGGCGGACTATGCGCAATGGTTTCGCTCGCGCCTGCGGGCGGCGGGCGCGCTTCTGGGCGACCAGGACTATGTGGCTGCGGGCCGTTTCACGGCGGCGGACGTCTCGGTAGGCTACGCCTTGCAGCTCGCCGAAACACTGGGTCTCGCCGAGACTTTTCCGGAGCCCTGGACCCGCTACCATGCCCTAATGAAGGCCCGGCCCGGATTTCTGCGCGCGCGGGCGGCCGAGCAGGCCGGCTAGCGAATTCGCCGCCGGAGAACGCTATGAACGTCGCCATGCCCGCCGTGCTTCGCATCCTTTTGATTGTCGTCGCCGTAATCCTTGTGGCCCTCGTCGCGGGCTACGTCGCCCTGCTCAGAGCCGACATTCCCTATGCGAAACTGGAGGCGAAATACGCCAACGGCGCGTCGCGGTTCATGAACATGCCAGGCGGCCTGCGCGTGCATTACCGAGACCAGGGTAATCCGACCGGGCCGGCCGTGGTCATGGTTCACGGGTTTTCGGCCTCGCTGCAGGCCTGGGAGCCGTGGGTCGCGATCCTTGGCAAGGACTATCGCATCGTCACCCTGGACCTGCCGGGCCACGGGCTGACCCGCGCGCCTGCCGACTACCGGCCCACCATCGACGGATACGCCGACCTGGTGGACCAGCTCGCCCACCGCCTGAATCTTGGTTCCTATGTGGTCGTGGGAAATTCCATGGGCGGCGCCGTGGCCTGGGACGATGCGCTTCGCCACGAACAGGACGTCCGGGGCCTCGTTCTGGTGGACGCCGCCGGTTGGCCGCGGGAACAGCCACAGGGCGACGGGCCGCTGATCTTCCGGATTCTGCGCTCGCCCATCGGCCAAAGGCTGATCCGCAACATCGATGTCCGATCCTTGGCCGCCAGTGGGCTCCGGAGCGCCTATCTCAATCGGGCGCTGGTGACGCCCGCCCTTGTGGACCGCTATGTCGAGCTCTCGCGGGCGCCCGGTCACAGGCGCATTCTCCTGGCCATCGGAAGCGGCCGGCCGACAGGAATCACCGCGGAGACCTTCAGGAGGCTCCGGGTTCCAACCCTTGTGATGCACGGCATGCAGGACGAACTGATCCCCTACGCCGACGGCCAAGCCTTCGCGGCCACCATTCCGGAGGCCAGGCTGGTGAGCTATCCGGGCGTCGGCCATGTGCCCATGGAGCAGATCCCCGAGCGTTCGGCCGTCGACCTCAAGGCCTTCCTCGATGGGCTGGGCGCTCCGCCGGCGCGCGCGCCTTGAGCGGGGCCGGCGAAACCGCGCCATCCGTTCGCGCCGGCGAGATCGCGACCTGGCTGCTTAGCCGGGAGGATGCATGACGCAGGTCCGATGCGCCGTGGCTCGCCAGAACATTCTGGGCGAGGGGCCGGTCTGGGACGCCGCCAGAGGGCGGCTCTGGTGGATCGACATCAAGGGCGGACGCCTGGAGTGGCTGCATCCGGCCAGCGGCGCCGAGGGCGCCGTTGCGGTGGAAGGCCAGGTGAGCGCGGTGGCGCCGCGGGCCAACGGCCAGGGCCTGCTGGCCGCGCGCAAGGATGGCGTGGGCATACTGGATCCGGGCACGGGCGCCTTCGAGCATCGATTCGATCCCGAGCCGGACCGGCCGAACAACCGCGCCAACGATGGCAATGTGGATCTCGCCGGGCGTTTCTGGTTCGGCACCATGGATGACGGCGAGACCGACCAAAGCGGCGCGGTTTATCGGCTCGATCCCGACTGGAGCTGCCGGCGCGTGCTGGACGGCCTTGGCATCTCCAACACCCTCGTCTGTTCGCCGGATGGCGATGTCCTCTACGTGGCGGACTCGACCCATCGGATCATAGACGCGCTGGCGATCGATCCGGCGACAGGCGAGGCAGGCGCCCGCCAGCCGTTCATTCACACTCGCGACGGTCCAGGCGCGCCGGACGGCTCTGCGGTGGACGCGGAGGGCTTTGTCTGGAACGCCCAGTGGGGCGCGGCGCGGCTGGTGCGCTATGCACCGGACGGCGCCATCGACCGCATCGTTGCGCTGCCGGTGGATCATCCCTCAAGCTGCACATTCGGCGGCGAGGATCTGGCCACGCTCTACATCACCACCGCCCGCTGGCTCCTCTCGAAGGAGACGCTCCAACGCCAGCCTCTGGCCGGCTCGCTCCTGGCCTTTGAGCCAGGTGTGTCCGGATTGAGCCTGCCGCCATTCGGGGGCTGAAGAGGTGAGGACAGGTCGGGTCGGATTGCCGTCGATGGACCCAAGGTCAGCCTGCTAGAGTGGCGACCGGCGAGCCCGTTCAGAGGACACCAGGGATGGAAGACTACGATCTCATCATAATCGGCGGCGGCATCAGCGGGTCCGCCCTGGCGACCGTCATGGCGCGCGACGCCTACCGGGTTCTTGTGCTGGAGCGGGCTGAAACCTTCGAGGATCAGGTGCGGGGCGAATGGATCGCGCCCTGGGGGGTGACGGAGGTGCGGCGCCTGGGCCTCTACGACCTGCTTATGCAGGCGGGGGGTCATCACCTTGACCGGCATATCACCTATGACGAGACCCGGGACGCGGCCCTGGCCGAAGCCTCGGCCCTGCCGTTGAACATATTCGCCGAGGAGGTTCCAGGCCCCCTCTGCATTGGCCACCCGAAACATTGCCAGACCCTGATCGAGGCGGCCGCGCGATCGGGCGCCACGGTCATTCGCGGCGTGGACGTCAATTCGGTGACCCTCGGCTCCGCGCCCCAGGCGACCTTCACTGTGGATGGCGAAGCCCGCACGGCGCGCGCGCGGATGGTGGCCGGCGCCGACGGACGCAACTCCATGGTACGCGCGGCGGCGAACATCACCCTGAACGCCGACCGGCCGCATCACATGTTCGCCGGCCTTCTCGTAGAGGGCGTGACCGGCTGGGACGAGCACGATCAGGCGATCGGCACCGAGAACGATTTCGCCTTCCTCGCCTTTCCCCAGGGCGACGGGAAGATCCGGGTCTATGGCAGCTACAGTCTGGACGATCGCGCTCGGTTTTCCGGGTCCGACGGCGCCCGGCGGTTTCTCGACAGCTTCCGGATGAACTGCAGCCCGCTCAATCGCCACATCGCAGACGGCCGCCCTGCGGGCCCCCTGCGCAGCTACGCCAACAACGACACCTGGACCGATACGCCGTTCTCCGAGGGCGCAGTGCTGGTGGGAGACGCGGCCGGCTGGAACGATCCCATCATCGGCCTGGGCCTTTCGATCACCTATCGGGACGTACGGATCGTGTCGGACCTTCTGAAGGGCTCGGCGGGATGGGGTCCCGCCTTGCTGGCGCCCTACGCCGAAGAGCGTCTTGAACGCATGCGGCGTCTGCGGTTTGTCGCTTCGATCCAATCCACCCTGGACGCGGAGTTCGGCGACGCGGCGCGGGAGCGGCGACGCAGCTATTTCGAGCGATCCGCTTCGGATCCGACCCTTGGCATGCACGGCTTCGCGGTCATGGGCGGTCCAGAGGCGGCTCCGGCGGAGACCTTCACCGCCGCCTATCGTGAGCGGGTTCTTGGCGCGGAGACCGTAAAATGAAACCGGACCTGGATGACTTCAACCGGCGCTGGCTCAAGGCCTGGACCGACAAGGACGTGCCGCGGCTCCTGACCTTCTATAGCGACCAGACCGTCTATCGCGACCTGCAGACCACCGCGGGAATCACCGGCCACGACGCTCTTGGCGCCTATCTGACCGCTCTCTTCGGGGCGACCCCGCCCATGACCTATGAGGCCGACGAGCTCTGGCCGACCCACAACGGCTATTGCGGTCGGTGGTATTGCACCATCAGCCCGCCGGGCGGCCCGGTCTCCTATTTGCGGGGATTCGATCTGGTGGTGCTGGAGGGCGACCGCATCGCGCTCAACGAGGTCTATGTTCACCCGCTCGAGGCCCTGCCGTCCCGGTGATCGTCTCACCCCTTCCCATCCTGGCGGCGGCGGAGATCACGCCGGACTGGCTCACAAAGGTCCTGCGCGGCGCCGGCCATGCAGGCGTTGTGGAAAGCCTGACCGCCAAGCGCGTTGGCACAGGCCAGGTGGGCGAGAGCTATCGGTTCGCCCTGACCTATGCCGGCGATAAGACTCGTTCGCCGCCCAGCCTGGTCGGCAAGTTCCCGGCCTCCGATCCGGTCAGCCGCGGCACGGGCGTGGCCCTTGGCAACTATGTGCGGGAGGTGAACTTCTACCGTCAGCTCCAGGCTTCGGCGGGAATCGCCACGCCTCGCTGTCTTTACGCCGACGTCGACGCCGACACCTCCGATTTCGTCCTGATCATGGAGGATCTGGCGCCGGCCGTGGCCGGAGACCAGACCCGAGGGATTTCGGTGGACGCCGCCGCCCTGGCGCTCGGAGAGGCGGCGAAGCTCCACGCCTCCCATTGGGAGGACCCGGCGATCGACTCCCTGGCGTGGATCTCCCACACCCGCGCCTCGCCGCAGACCGTGGACGCGGACTTCATCGCTCAGCTCTGGAAGGGATTTCTGGAGCGTTATGGTGATCGGGTGAAGCCGCACTGCGTCCCCATCGGCGAAGCCTCCGTTGCCGGATTCGGACGGCTCCAGGGGGACTATTCAGGACCCAAGTGCCTCATTCACATGGATTACCGCCCGGACAACATGATGTTCGGGACGAAGGACGGAGGCCGCCCGATCACCATCCTCGATTGGCAATCCCTGGGCTGGGGATGCTGCATGGGG